>OJEO01000153.1_pt1 | contig 32208 bp, 29 predicted proteins | sample 1593621 | NCBI WGS metagenome assembly OJEO01 (sample SAMN05416875, study PRJEB24817) | seawater metagenome | isolation source: Sea water | place: Canada:Atlantic | collected 2013-11
AGATGTAGAGAGGTCTCGTGGGCTCGGAGATGTGTATAAGAGACAGATATAACATATCAACCATTCTAAGCGGTTTACTTTGCACCGCCGAGGCTGTTTTTACAACAAAACCTTCTTCTTGTAGTTTACCTGCCAAGCGTTCAATCGTACTGACTGTATTTCCTTTTTTGGAAAGCTTATTTCCTATGTAGAGTATGTTTTTTCTTTTTTTCATAGGTAATGTTTAATAGTGCCAACCCATATATAAAAGCCGGGGCGGCAATACGCATGGAAGAGTGATTGATGGTTAAAAACCAGAAGGCCAAAAAAGCAAACAAGTATGGATTACTTTGGTTGGTAAACCAAAATAAAACTGGCGCTATTATTAAAATAAAAATAGCAAAAACACCTAAAATTCCATGTTCAGATAGTAATCGGCTTAACTCATTATGAGTAGCCGAAACTATCCCAGTATTTTTTTTACGGTATTCTTTCACTTTCCCTACACCTATTCCCGTAACAGGAAATTCATAAAAGGCCTCTAATTCGGAAGCTATTAGTTTAGTTCGTCCTGTAGTAATATCTTCTTTAAGCTCTCCTGCAGCATTTTCATTAGAGTATCGTTTATCGATAAGCCCCAATGTTGCTATGGAAGAAGTAACCCAAATGCCAAAAATAACTAATGAAGAGATACCTACTTTTAAAATTACGCTTCTTTTAGAGGTAACTTTAGAGGAAAAAATATAGAATACTATAAATACAATTGCACAAGCTGCTGCTGTAATAATACCACCTCTAGAAAACGTTACAATACCTCTAAAGCCTACTAACCCTAACAATAAAATATCAACACTATTAATAAACATATTTTTTATGGTCAGTAACCGAGTAAAAAGAACAAACATGCCCAATCCTAAAACCGTCGCTACTTGATTGGGTCCATACCCGCCAGAAGCTGCAAAATTGGATGAAGTACCTTGTAAAGAATCACGGATACTTGGCGTAAATAGATATAAATAGATAGTCATGCTAATAATTGGCAATAGCAATGCCTGAAGAATAAGCCTCAACCGTTCTTTTGGTATGGTACGGTTATAACAATACAAAGCTGAGATTCCCAAACATACAGGACCGCTTAAATTAAAACCAATAGCATTTCCTACGTCGGTGTCATAATTCAGGTTTATAGCTGAAAACAAAATACCAGGCACCAATAAAAACAGATAGAATACATATGGCCATGAAGTGCGAGTAAATCCTCTGTAAAACATGCCTAAGACTAGAAACCCAATCACAGCATATTTAGCAAACTCATAGGTAAACGCCCCACCGGTCATTCTTGATAGTACCTCAAATCCTGTTACGTAAGCCGCCGCTAGTAATACCTCATCATTTTTATTGCCTTTTTTGACAATTTGATATAAAAAAAAGCATATCGCTCCGAGTAAAATAAATTTTGAAGTAAATTCAAACAAATAAATAGTATATCCTATTGCTACATGTAAGATTAGCAACTGAAGGTATGTATATGTCCGTACTGTTTTTATAAAGTGTTTATTTAAAGGTTTTTAAAAATATCATTTTGTATTCTTTCTATGTAATATGAATAGGTGAATTTTTCAGCGAGTTTATAGTTTAACCTGATCATATCATTAAATTTTTCTTCTGAAACCTGGCAACTTCTTTGGATTGCTTTTTTTATGGCCCCTACAGTACTAGCTTCTAGTAAAAACCCATTGATTTCATCAACAATATATTGATCAATGCATGAGATGTTTGATACAATAGGAATACACCCAAAATTCATAGCTTCTCCAATTACCTTTGGAAACCCTTCACTTTTAGAGGGCAGGATTAGAAAGTGACACTCTTTATATATATCGTGCACCGCTGTCCTTGATAAGGATCCATGAACTATTATTTTAGTATCCATTGTTAAGCTTTTTAAACCAACCGTTTTCTTTAAAGGACCATCGCCTACAATATGAAGTTCAGCAAATTCATCACATATTTTTTCTTCGAATGCCTGTAATACTAAAAGGATTCCTTTGTTGTCATTTAAGCCTCCTACAAAACAATATTTTTTATGTCGGACATATCGTTTACTTTTCACTATATCTTTTCCCACTTCCCTATCTTTTGATGTTAAACAAGGGTTTTCAAAAGGGATTATTTGCTTCTCATCATCTTTCCAATTACCATTTACGGTAACCGGTCTATTTTGATGTCTTAATAGCCATCTTTGGATAGCATACCCAAAAGGAGGTTTTTTTTGCACCCAGTTTCCTGCATATTTATACCAGCCTTTTTTGTGAGGAAAAACTGTAAACCAAGGAATCAAAAAAACACCCATTCCTGTGGGGGTACGAAGTTGAAATACATCCACTTTTTTTAATGTATTCTCAATCGTTTTAATTATCCGTGGAATACTAAAAATAACTTTCACCTTTTTTGAAAATGAATTACCTCCCACAGGCTCAAGCGGAATAAAATGTATATTAGAAGCACTATAAGGCAAAGCACTCGATGGTGGGTTATTTGAGTATAAAAAAGCCACATGATATATCTCGTCAAAATACTTTGCAAGCTGATTAATTTCAGTAACAGTCGCTCCCCACCCTACTATAGTACCATCTACACTTTTGTAATGTTCGGTATGTGAAATTATTACGAGTTTCATTTAGTTGATTGGTAGTTTTGATGTTCCGAGCTTTAATACATTTTCCGTTTAAATAGTTCTAGATACCTGCTTAAAAGTTGGAGTAAAATGAAAAATACTTTTCATCTTTAATTGGCCATCAGTCATCATTCAATATAACCAAGTAAGACTGTATTACTTTATCCCACGTAAAATTATGAGACCACATTTTTGCTCCTTCTGAATATACTTCATAGTTATTTAATATTTCTTTTAAAGCGTATTTACACTCTATCTGATTATTATTTCCTATTAGTTTTCCTGAATATTCGTCTTTTATTGCGTCCTCAATACCACAACCTTTAGTTCCAATAGCTGGTATTCCTAATGAATTAGCCTCCAATATAGCAATTCCGAAGCCTTCGACATCTCCTTTTTTAGTTCTTTCACTTAACATCACAAAAACATCAGCTTTCTGTAGTAATTCTATTTTTTTCGCTTCGCTTACACTTCCATGGAAGATCACCGCTTTTTCTACATTTAAGTTCAACGCCAATTTTTGCAACTTTTCTTTATCAGTTGGAATACCAACAATATGATATTTAATATCAGGATATTCTTGCAAAAGCGTAGGTAGCGCGTTAATAACATTGTGTTGCCCCTTTCGTTGTGATACATTTCCAACTGTAATCAATACGGGTGCTGGTGTTTGTTTTTGTTTAGGAAAAACAATCTTTTCTAAAGAAAATCCATTTGGAATTACTTGTACTTCTTTCAAATTAAGATGCGAAACCAATGATTTAGTATATTTACTCACTGCAATCACTTTATGAAACCGTTTTAAAGAAGCATTTGTCACCTTTCTATAAAAACCACCGTATAGCTGAAGCTCACTTCCATGAATCACAGCTATATATTTTTTTTTATAAAAAAGACTTAAAAAAGCTGCTAACCAAAGTGAAAATTTTCCAGAAGCAATGATCGTGTTATTATTACGAACATACTTAAAAGCAGTCTGAACACGTTTAAAGTATGTAATGAGTTTAAGATTTTTTCTTGAGATTCTAACTACTTTAAATATAACTGTTGCGTCAAAAGCAACTTCTTTTTTACCTTTTCTAGATCTTGCATCACAAACGACAGTCACCTTTTGGTTATTCTTTTGTAACTCTCTTGCCAAATGAAATGCATGGTTGCCAATACCTCCAGGCTGGGGAGGGAATTCTGCAGTCAGTATAAGAATATTATTTAAACTCACTTATTTTAGGTCCTTGTTTTATTTTTTTACTGGAAATTCTCCATGAAAGCCCCACCTGAATTAAAATGATTGGAAACAAAAATAACGAGATAAGAACTCCCAACAACAATAGTTTTTTGTTTTTCTTAAACCGATACGGCATAATAGAAGGTGGAACAGTTTTCATTAATGCCAAGATAGCTCTTTGTACACCAAAATAGTTTCTAAAAAAATACAACACACTTGGAATGGGCCGTGGTGCAAACCACTTTTTGGGTCTAAAAGCATCCCAACTTCCCATTTCACGCAACCCGCCAGACCCAACTTTTAAGTGTAGCCGCCCAGCATAAGGGTTTGAAACGTTTAAAAACCCTTCCAAATAAGCTCGTAACCCAAATTCACCATCGCCCATACGCTGTTTCTCAAATTGCCTATCGAATAGTCCTATTTTTTTAAACACCTCTTTTTTTAGCAACACATTACCCGTATCCAATTGATCGGATACCCGAAAAAAAGAATAATTCTCAGGAACTGAAGCTCCAGATTTCGATATTGACACCCCTGAAGAGATAGAGGCATTAAAAACCTCTAAACACTTTAGGTGATATTCAATCCAATCCTTTTCTATTCGGCTATCATCATCAAAAAGTAATAATAAGTCGCTGCTAGACTCCTCTATTGCTACATTACGCGCTAACCATAGTGCCTTTTCCTTTTGGTGAATCACTTTAAGTTGTAACGAAAAATGACTATAAAATTCTTCTTGAAACGGTTCTGATTGATCTACGACGATTACTTCGAAATTGCTGTGTGTCTGCTTTTCCAAATCGTGTAACCCATCTTTTAAATATTCATATCTATTAAGAGTAGGGATAATAACACTTACTTTTTGGTCTTCAAATATTTTTTTGGCAGCTTCCTTTTCCCAACTGGGTTGAGCTAAGGGATATTGTAAGTAATTACTTCTTTTAATGTTTCTAGTACCATACCAAGCTGCTAGTTCAATAAATGGGTTTTTAAAACTAATTAAACGGATTAACAACACATATAAAACCCAAGCTGGGTGAAAATAAAGACGAATAAAGATGTATTCATCGATTACTGGTAGTTTTTTAAAATCGGTATATCTACTAGTATTCCCTATATATCCTTTTTGCACAGCCTGCCAGGACAGATCGTATTCCTTTGCCTGCTCGGTTTTAAAATTTGGATTAGCCGTAAGCTGTTTTACTATCTCTTTGGGCAATTTAGAGAATACTGGAAAAATACTACTACCACCCCTTTTATAAAGTTGAAAATAATGTGTGGGTTGCAGGTATTTTAAAAAGGAGAAAAGCATCGATTATTGTATAACTTGTTTAAATGAATTAAATGTTCTCTCACTACTAAAATTAGCATCGTACAAATTCTTGAAATAATTCGAATCAGAACCATTACCTTCTAAGTACTGTATTATTTTAGTGGCTAGTTCTTGTGTATTTAAAGGATCAAATTGAAAATTATGTATTGTTTCAGTTGACTCTAAAAATTCTAGAGCTCCAAATCGTTCAGAAACCAACACTGGAATGCCCAGGCTAATAGCTTCTAAAAATACAAACCCGAAAGACTCATACAAACTAGGTAAAACTATTAAATCCATAGCTTTATAAAATCCATGCATTTTCTCAATAGAAAGATCGCCTAAAAATACAACCTGCTCAGCCAATCCCTTTTCTTTACTATATTTTTTTATTTGTTCTGAATTATTACCCGTACCAGCAATATAAAGTTTAAAAGATGTATCAAAAGTTTTCTTTACCGTTAAAAGTGCGTCTAATAACAATTCATGATTTTTCCCTGTGACTAAACGACCAGGACACCCAATTTTAAAACCGTTTGATTTTTCTATTTCTAATGTTGACTCTGAAATACTTGAAATGGCTGTCCAAAAAGGCACAATATGAATTTTCTTCTTAGAAACAGAAAAAGTAGTGTTAAGGTCTTTTTTTAAACGAGGTGAGTTTACAACTACCTTATCGGCAAGTTTGGACACCCATTTTTTAATAAAAATATTAAAAAGCTTTGGTTTGGTGTGGCTACTTTCAGTATGAAACCAAGCTATATTCTTGGAAACTCCGGCTAGTTTACCACATAGTAGAGCAGGATATACATAGTTAAAGTTTGAAACAATAACATCTGGTTTCACAGAATTGATAGTTTTATAAGTTGCATAGTAGTTTTGCAAATAGCCTCCTTTCTTTGCTATAAAAACAGGTATTCCATTAACTACTTTTTTACTACTAGCGCCTTTTAATGAAAAGACCGTAACGGTATGACCTGCTGTGGTTAGTTTTTTGCATAAATCGAAGAAAAATCCAGAAAGAAAACTTTTGCTATATGTAAAAAAAAAAAGAAATTTCATTTCAATATTTTATTTTTATAAAAAAAAGATACTATTTTTATATAATTTGACATGCCGACAAATCTAATTAGGTTATTTTTTACATATTTACTAATTAAATAAAATATTGTTTGTTTCTGTTTATAATTATTTTTATTGGCGTGTGGTACTCTGCTTATCTTTCCAAAGAGGGTGCGAGGAATTTTTTCATTTAAAAATTTACACAAATCTATCCAGGATATTTTGGATATTTCTGTAAAATAATAGTTTTTTGGATTTTCCTTTTGATATTTTTCTGCTTCTTTATAATAACTATCATAAAATCTCAAAAATACAGCTTTATTTTCCTGATTTTTGAAAATTTTAAAATATGGATACGATAAATAGTTATTTCCTTGCCCTCCATATGAATTATAGAAACTATTCCACCATTTTTCCCTATCGCGATAAAGAATTATAAATTTTACTTCTTTCTTTTCACAAAATTGCTTCCATTCAAAACACCAAGGATAATCTTGGAAAGCATTTGCTTGGTTATAGCGTTGAGCTAAATGAAAATCATTGCCTTTTATAATATCAATATCTGGTCCAGAAACCTTATAACCTAGCATTCTTAACATTACAGTTATGGTAGAGGTTCCTGTCTTGGGCAACCCAATAACAATTATTTTATGTGTTTTTTTATTTCTCAAATTTTATTTTGGCATTAGTTTTCATAACATAATGAAAAAATCTTCCCAAAGTTAACTTTTCATTCCAAAGGACTCGATTTGCGTGTTGTAAATCTGTAAAACATTTAGAAGATAAGGCACTGTGAAATTCGTTTACTTTTTGTACTATAAGATGTCGTTCATTATACTCCACCCAAACTACATGCTTTTTCCAGGAAATCACTTCGTTTAAAGGCAGTGAGCAATCTGTATTGATAAATACAGGAATGCGTCCCATGGCTAGGGTTTCATAAAAACGGACTGAAAAATTACCCGCGCCACGTATACAGACCACATAGTCTGAATCTTTTAAGTTATCATAAAATTCCAGCGTGCTTTTATGGACATCTTTATCTGTCGTTACTCCAGCACGGTATTTTTTTCGAAGTATAAAATTAGTTTTTACTTCTTGGGATGCTTCCAATCTTTTTAATACAGAAGCCCTTAAATAGGACGTAGACAGTATTTTTTGGGGTTCTGCTTTTGAGAGTCCCACAAAACTTTTTATATTTCGTAATATAGTTCGCAGCTTTTCTTGTATTGCATTAAAAAAAGAAGCATTGGCCTGCCCACAAAAACCGATAATAGGTTTAGGGGTATATTGTCTTTGAAATACCTGATCATTTTTAAAATATTTCTTTAAAGGATCTGATATAAAAGCAGGAAGGGATTGTTCATTTTTTGAAAATCGAGATTTATAGCCACTTTGTCTAAAGATGCATAGATTTTCTATATGGGGAACTTGAACTCCAAAATCACCTGCATTATAGACCATGACTTCTTTGTTTAGTCCTTGACATTTTTTCACAAAAGCTAAAGCCTTTTCAGTTTGGTGCGTTTTTATGTAATAATTCCAGGCCATAGGTAAAATAGCGACGTCTGCTTCTTCTAAAACGTTGGTAAAATCAAAATCGATTTCCGATACGCCATACATCAACTTTCTTTGAGCATCCGTGAAATTTTCACCTTTAATAAATGGTTTTAATAGCGGGAATACTAATCCACGGTAGTGTTTGTTGTAGTGTGATGTTGGATAGTAGAGTTTCACTGGGATAAATATACTGTTTCCAAGGTTAATATTATAAGAATCAAAAAACCGTTCTCGATACACTTTGATTAAACTGTCTATGGACAGGTTCTCGATATAATTTAGCTGCCGTACCGGCAATCTAAATCACTCGAACTGACACCCTAAACAACCGTCAGGTCGAGTGCTCCCGAAGAACGAAGGGAATGTATCGAGACCACATTTGCATCAAGACCCGATTATGAATAAAAAGCAGCAAACTCAGCTTGTTGCTTTTCAATGCTAAGCTCATTCTTTACCCGATCAGCGGCATATTCGGTTAGTTGTATTTTTTCTTCTTCTGAAAGTTTTATTACCTGTTCTATTTGTTCTGCCAACAATTTAGGGTGTAGCTTTGGTACCACCCACCCAGTTTCACCATGTAATACATTTTCAGCAAGTCCTTCGGCATTTGAAACAATACACAGGTTTTTCATCGATTGCGCTTCCAAAATGGCATTGCAAAACCCTTCCGAAATGCTGTACTGTAAATAGATGGTTGCTTTTGCATATTCCTTTTTCACTTGTTCCCTGTTCAGCGTCCCAGCAAAGATAACATCTTCTTTTATGCCCAATTGTAAAGCCGCAAACGCAATCCGCTCCCGTTCTTTTTTAGAACCACTACCTACAATAGTATACGTAAAGGGTATTCCTTTCTTTTTTAAAATTGCCAACGCTTCCAGCATCAACACATACCCTTTTTTCCAGTGCAGGCGGCCTACCGTTAGAAATCGAACAGGTTCCGTTGGTTTCAAAGCTTGATTATGTTCCAAAGCCATACTTTTTGATGGGCAGGAGAAAAAATTGACATCGATAGCCGGCATTATTTTCTCCACCGGAACACTTTGGGGCAGCCTCATTTTATAGGCTTTATCTAACAAACCATCTGAAATGGTATGGACTTTATCAACTTGTTCCCATAATAGATTATAGCAACCAGGATGTTTTAATGGGTAAATGGCAATATCGAACCCTCTAAAACTAACTGCCATCTTTGCACCAATAGCTTTAGCCACGTTCTCACTGCCTATAGCTTGCGTTGCAAAGCCATAATGCACCCAATCCAGCTTTGCTTTTAATAGATGTGCATTGAGATATGTTTTTTTTAAAAGCTGAATAAGCCCAGTTCCTGCTTTTCGTTCTAAATTACTATACCGCACTATCGTAGGCAGATAAGGTAAAAGCAATAAAAACGCTTTTAAAAAATACCATCCTTGAAGAAATGGATTTGAAATTACTTTTGGAGAACAAACTATCGGACAAAGATTAAAATCACCTTTTTTATACTGGCAATATAAGCGTACGTCAAATCCTCTCTCTTGCAACCCTTTTATTTTAGATATAAAAAAAGTTTCGGAGTAGCCGGGGGAATTGGGTATGACGAGGCCTATTTTCATTTTAACTACTTATTATTCTCTTATAAATATTCTCATAAGCTTGTACCTCTCCTTTTATAGAGTGGTTCTCCTTAATTTGTTTTACACCTTGCTTTAATATTTTATTTCTTTCATCTTGTTGTAAATAATAGATATTTACAATTTTTTCAATTAATTCGTCTTTGTTTTTTAAATCAAATATATACTCAGAATTTAACAAGTACTTAGCCCCACCCCCCGAGTCTGAGCTTAAAACAGGAACTCCACATGCCATAGCTTCTATAATTGAAACAGGCAAACCTTCATTAAGAGAGGGAAGAATAAATAAATCTAAAGTATTTAAAGCTTTTGGAACCCTTTTGTTTTCAATAAAACCGTGAAATTGAACCCGATTTTCTAACGTATGTTTTTCTATATATTCATTTAAAAATTTTCTATACTCTTTTTCTTCATTACCATATAAATGCAGGACAACATTTTCGGGGAGTGACAGTAATGACTTAACTAAAAACAATTGGTTTTTATTTGTATTAATATTCCCTATGCACCCAATATTAAACGTATTACGAGATGTTTTTTTTAAAGGTTTAAAAATATCTGTATCCACCCCGTGCGGAATAAACGAAATTTTATTTTGAAAAAAAGAAATGTTAAAAAAACGCTTTTTCATTTCTGGATTATTATATGCTATATGATTTGAAAATATACTTTTTAAAAACCACCTTTTAGACAAAGCATTATTTTTTTTTGTATATAGATATTTTACTCCTGAAAATCGACTAACAAGCGGTTCTATATAATTTGATTTATAGTCCCAAGAATGAATTATATCTATGTTATTACTTTTTATAGCTTTACGAAACCGAATTATATCGATTTTAACCTTACCTGTATATTCAAAAACAATACGCTTGTCTAACGGAATCACTTCGGGTATTAATTCTGGATATTTTTCAACACAAACGTATGGATCAAACTTTGTTTTATTTATTTTTTTGAATAAAGACAATAAAACATACTGACTGCCCGCTGTTTTAAAATTGGGGATGGTATATAATATTTTTATTTTATTCTTTTGAATCAATTATTAAGATTTTGAAGTTTTATACAAATCGTATATTCTCTACTCATTAGCATCTTTTATTTTTTTGATCAACCTACTATATAATACAGAATATGGTACCCTTTGAAAAGGATTGTGTAATAAAGTTTTAAGTATAGAAGTATAAAAAGCACTTGAATATTTCGAGCGTAACTCCAATTCTTTTTGATTCCTTAGTGCTTTCTGGTAAATAGAAGCACTTATTATTTCTGGGTATTCATAATAAAAAGATCTTAACAGTTCTCTATTAGCCTTAAAATGAATTTCTTTTTTGGAAGTTACAGAATCCCGCTTTGTCCTCCTATCCAGTCTCACCAATATTACCGAAAGTCCGTAAATTTTCGAGACAAGCGAAAATCTTAAGAAATAAGCCCAATCTATAGGAACATTTGGATAATGTTGTGAAAAATAAAGACCATATTTAATGTGCACAGATTTTCGGAACATCATACAACTATTTACTATTTTTGTTTGGTTTATATAATTTAATAAGAATAATTCCTCACCTTCAGGATATTGATCTTTGTGAACCAAAAGTCCAGGAAATTTAGATGTGACTTTTTTTCCATTCCAAAATTCTGCAATTCCAGAGACCAGCCCAATATCAGCTTTTCTATCCAATAGCGCTACTTGTAATTGTAACCGATCAGGATAGTAATAGTCGTCTTGCTCTGCTATAGCTATATATTTACCTTTAGTATTAGCCACCAACCTATTCATTGTAGGACCCAAACCAAGATTTACTTCATTTTCTAAGATGGTCATTTTTTGAAAAGAAGATTTATAAGAAAGCAAAATTTGTTTACAACGATCTTTTGTGCCATCAATGCAAGCAATTAACTCAAAATCATTAAACGTTTGAGCTATCAAGCTGTTTAAAGTAATTTTTAGCGTTTTTTCACCATTATAAATAGGGAGTATAACTGAAACCTTCATTTTATAGTTACTTATTACATTTCTTTTTCCACACCGCCAATGTAAGCAACATACTAACTGGATGCGAATACGTAACAGCATCTACCGCTTTAAACGAATTATAAAACCGGGCTACCAACGATTTTGAAATAAAGAGGTGAAAATCTTTGTCGAAAATATAGTTTTGTAACTGTTCATCATTCTCCATACCTACAAACTGTAGCTCCCAATTTCGTTGTATATACGGTTTCCCCATTTTTTCCTTTACAGTTCGTTTAAGTTTATTGCCTATGCGATATGGTAAATTATTGGGCGCTTTATTTTTTTCAAAAGTATATAAATTATAAGGTCTTTGTGCTTGCCACGTTATTTTTGCCAACTCAGGAGCTTGTTTTTTTATATACGCTAGCTGTAATTTTCTATCTGCTAAGTATTCCTCAGGGATCGTACAGATAAACTCACACATACGATCATCATAATAGGGTAACGTTATAGGGTGTGCCGCTTCAAAAACAGATAAGTTTACCGAAGTCCATCGCGGAGCCCAGTATAAACTTTTAAACGCCCGTACTTTTGCGCTTGGTTTTTCAATTGTGATGTTAGCAAGCAAGTTTGAAATCCTTTGCCGTAGATAGTCCTCAAAAGCCCCTTTCAATTCCCATTCATCCCAAAGTGCCGTTGCCAATTCCATGCCGCCTTTTTTGATGATTTTTTTTAAAATCACTTCTGGTAATTGTTCTTCGGTTACTGTTTCTTCTATTCCACAATCAAAAAACACATCGCCCCAATGTCCCAATGAAAAAACACCATTCATTTTTTCTAGATCATCTAGTACAGCCATTTGCCGCGGATGGGTAAAATCGGAATAACAACTATTAATTTTAGCAAGTTCTTTAAGTTTTGACCATAGGTATCCAGGTTCTACAGTAAATTCCTGAAACTGAAATCCACAGGTTTTTGCTATTTCTTTTGCTATTTTATGTTCTGGATAGCCTCCTTTAAACGAATAGCTATACGATGATACCGGGTTTTCCAATTTTGATAGGGCAACAGCTTGTGTCCTACTATCCAATCCACCGGATAATGGCAATATAATGGAGTTTTTAGCAACTTGTTCCGCTATTATTTGCTCAAAGAGTGATGTAAATTCGTCCAAAGCAGTTTGAAATGGTATATCTCTTGGACTGTAATGCCATGTAAACCAAGGCTTGCTTTCAATCCAAATGCCGCGTTCGTCAATGGTATTTTCGGAAGCTGGGGGAAGTACTTTTTCATTCTGCCAATAGGTGTCCGTATCCAAAAAAAAACCCGTAGCTGCGAAAATACAGATTGCCTTTTTGTCCAATTCATTGGGCGCATGCACCTTAACAAATTGTTGATGGGTTGGAATTATTGGGGTTTTTATTGTTTTCAAAAGTGAGGTTAATTGGTATCGGTGTCTTCGATACATTCTGAAAGCAATATCTATTTTTCTTTTAAATTTTACACAAGGAAAGCTTTCAGAACACTCAGACACCTATGAAATTTATATTGATAAAACAAATATACAGAATTAAGAGGAGCGCAAAACTCTCTCGTCTGCCACAGGCGCAGATCCCTACTTCGACTTGGCTCAGCATAGGTTTTTAAAAAGAGGGGCGCTAAATGGAGCTTGCCAATCTTACCAAGTTAAAGACTTAAGTTCTTAAAAATTAAAATTTAGCTACTCCCTTTAAAAAAGGGAGATGTTAGCCTTTGGCGAACGGATGGATTTTTGCACCCTCATTACTTTCTTATACAATTTTTCCATCCCCGCAACCATCATCTCTTCACTATGCTGTTGTTCCGCTTTTTTTCGAGCTGCCAACCGTACGGCTTCTATTTGTTCTTGTGGCAACTTTGTAAAATCGATAATACTATCGACTATTGCATTAGGGTTTCGTATGGGGATTAACCATCCCTCTTTAGCATGGGTAATTAGTTCTGAGACGCCGCCACAATCGGTGCTTAACACCGGCAGACCGACTGCCATGGCTTCTACCAACACATTGGGCAAGCCTTCTTCCAAGCTGGGCATGAGCAATAACGAAGCTTGTTTCATTTGTTTGAAGACAATTTCTTGAGGCAACCGATTTTCTAATTTCACACAACTTTGCAAGCCAAACTCATGAATTAAAAACTGTAACTCTTCATCTCCTGCTCCTCCAATAATAGTATATTGAAAAGCTATGTTTGTTTCTTTTAATAGCTTGCAGGCTTGTAAGGCATAGTCGTATCCTTTTTTCCAATGTGGCCTTCCAATGGAAAGCAACTGCAAAGGAGACGTTATAGTAAATCCTTTCTTAAAACTAATTTCATCTATAACCAACCCAGTATATACAACCCTATCAATTTTGTTTAGTGAATTCCAAATCTTATCGCCATTAATAGCCATTGCTTTTGACACAGAATGAAATCCGGCAATTTTTGGATACCATTGTTGTAAATAGTCAAAATTATCGGTGTCCACAAAAGGGCGAACATTGTTATGATAACCCCGTTGGCTTAATACCACCGGTATTTTTTGTTCGAGTAGCACATGTTCAAACCACGGTATTGTAGAAGGCCATTGTAAATGGATTATATCGGGGTTTATTTTTTTTAACGTCCACGTCAAGTTTTGTTGTTGAAGGTGTTTTTTATCCCCTCTAACTAACTTTTTAAGAATTGTTAGTAATCCCCTTATACTGCCTTGTCGCATTGCTTGTTTCAAAGAGGTAATTGCCAATTTAAACTTGTTTTGATTGCTCCCTAAAGAAACATAGGTTACTTTTTCAATAGGTTTCGCCAATGATTCATTAAAACCAAGAACATACACTTGATGCTGCTGTGCCAACCCTGTAACCAAACGATTAATAAAAGCCGTGGTTTTAAAACTACCATCAAAGATTATTATTTTTAAAGGTTTTTGCATATTCAATTTAGAATCAGCTTAATTGATTATAAAATTCTTGGATTTCCACTCCTACTCGTTTCCAATCCAACTTCAAAGCCTTTTGTCTTGTTTTTTGCTGCATTTCTAACAAGCGCGCCTCATCTAATAAGACTTTTTCAACTTCTTGTACAAAAGTTGGCACACCCCCTTTTTCTACTATAACTGCAGCGGTTTCTTTCAAATATATTGTATTGCCCCCTACATCACTGGTTATAATTGGCAAACCACACGCCATAGCCTCTAAAATAGAATTACAGGCCGTACTGTTAATCATTGGTAAATACAACGCTGTCGCTTCTTGATATAACGCTCTCAACTCAAGATCTTTCACAGCTGTCAAAATATCTATGCATTTATGAGGTATAACTTTTTTAGCATACGCTGGATGAACCACTATTAGTATTTTTATTTCTGGTATACTTTCTGCTATCATAGGGATCGATGCATTTAGTGTACTAAAATCCCGGAGGTGTTGTCCTACAAACAACACCATATTTTTCTTTTTTCTTGAAGTATCAGGAACAAAAAACTGCGTATCGACCCCATGCGGAATATAAGCTACGTTCTCCAACTGCAACCACTGTTTTAAAAACTCAACTTGATTAGCTCCTACAGCTATGGCGCCATCCAATTTTTGCAAAGCGGAAACATTCGTAATCGTTTCTTTTAAAACCTCGGGAGGCTTATGAAACGTAGCACAAAACTTCGTATTGGGAAATTTTCGTTTTAAAAAGCCTAGATGCCGGATATCTCGTTCGCCGTTTAAAAAATGTACGATATTCCTTTCGTTTTTATGCTTTTGAAGCAATTGGAACAATTCAACCTCTTTTAATACGCTTCCTACAGTGTAATTACCTTTTCTTTGTGAATGGAACCCAGCAAGTCTCTTTGCTATTCTAAAAGGGAATTTAGTGGCTCCATATACCACATGAGCGTCCACATAATCAATCAACCTGCCGTAGCCAGAGTTTTGGGCATGATGCGGAGAGCGATGATGGATTAAAAAGACGTTCACTAGTATTCTAAAGGTTTGTTCAACATAAATTCTAAGATACGTTTTGTGTTTTGAACTGGATGCACATGTTTTTCAAAATAAGCACGGGCATTTTTTGAAAGATTCGAAGCAAGTGTGTTATCTTCTAAAACCATTTTAATTTTCTCAACAAGTTCAGTATCATTATTGAAGTATAAAAGTTCTTTACCTTCTATAAGTGGTTCTGGAAGTACCGTAGTAAGGGGCTCAGCTATTATAACTTTACCTTGCGATAGATATTCAGCCATCTTCCACGCTGGAGAGTTTGCCAGTCCACGTGTATAAATAACAATTTTTGCTTTCTTTAAGGCGTTTAAATATTCCTCGGGAGCCGTAGGAACATTGGTAAGGGCATCTCCATATTTTTCGGTTGCTATTTTTGAGGGTACAAACCCTCCTACAAAAGAATCAGGGAAATACTTTCGTAATACTTTAATAATATGATATCGTTGCTGATGTATCTGTTTTACATCTTCGTCATGTTCATGCAGAAAGCATCGAGTTTGAAACATAATTGTTCGAGCAGATGGTTTTTCTAAAGTTTCAAATCTTCCTAAAAATCTATTTTCATCAGATTTTTTTATGTGAGCTGAAACCCGACTATATGTGTTTTTTAATCTTTTGAAAAACAGTCCATCAAATTTGATATTCCACAAAATACTGGACAACATCACTCCCATTTTAAATTTATTTTTTTTTGAATTACTGAAAGTTGATTGAACTCGAAAGGTGAGACCCAATGGATATACTTGTCTTTTATATATTTGATTTAAAATATTTACAAACCTACTTTCAAAATTTCGTTTAAAATAAAAATCACACGTTTTCAGTGCAACTGTAGAAAAATATTCCGCATGATCATATAAATCAGTAGTAAAGCTTATTTTTTTATTCGTTTTAGTGTCTATGAGGGTATAAAAAGATACTTTAGGAAAGGCATGCGATGTTTCTGCTATCAATCCATTATCATCCACTCCAACTCTACCCTTATTTTTCTTTAAAGAAAGCTGCACTTTTACATCTATCAAGCCTTTCTGCTGCAGTTCAAACAAACCCGTTTGTATATACGAAGCATGATTGAGCTCTTGAGGGGTATGAATAATAACGGTATAGGTTGGCATTTTATTTATACAAATTAACGAAAAACATGGTTTACAGACTCACGTAAGGCATATATGGTTTGAGTAAGGCTCCATTTTTTTTCAACCATCAATCGAGCATTGTTACTATATTTTTGTTGTAGTATCGGGGATTGCACGTATTGTAAAATACGCTCCATAAATCGGCTTTTTGTTGCTAATATACCATTCACATTGTCTTCAATTATTTCGTCAGAACCTCCAGCTCCTTTTAATGCTGCAACAGGAGTGCCACACGCCATGGCTTCTACTAATACCATTCCAAATGACTCATGTATGCTAGGCAATAATAAAAGATTTGCCTTTTGGTAATACGGAACTAATTGTTTCTGCTCTACCGTTCCTACAAAATTTATATGTTCCGCTACTCTTAACTTATGTGCCAATGTTTTTAATTCTGAGAAATAAATAGCATCACTTACAGGCCCGACAATCGTTAAGGATACCTTTTTCTCTTGATTGTTAAGTAGAAAAGAGAGCGTTTCTATACACAATTCTATTTGTTTTAAGCGAGAAATACGGCCTACAAATAATAAGTTAACGGTATTTTTTGAGTAAGTTTTGGGTTTAAAAAACGAGGTGTCAACTCCCAAAGGCATTACTTGTATCGGTAGTTTTTTAAAAAGAGCGGTTTCTTGTAGCTGTTTTTTTTGTATTTCGGTATGTACGATAATATGGTGCGCATATTGGTAATATTCGGTTGCTTGTTGATGGGTTGACATATGAATACCTCCCACCATGGCTATATACGGTTTGCCCTTATTAGCCAGCATCTTTGCCAGTTTAAAACAATACGGACTTCCGTGTCCAGACATATTAATGATGGTAACATCCGGAGGGTTGAAACAGGAACTGCCATAATGAAAAAAAGACTGTTGTTTACGCCACGCATGTCGTTTTTTAATAAGGGGCTTGGTAATGGGCCAAAACCGTTTCGCTACTCCTTTTATGTTTTTTGTAAACGGAAAAAAATTGTCTGTAAAATAGTCTATGGAAACCTCATACCCTTCTTCTTGTAATCTTAACAACGCTTTTTCATGAGGTTTGCTATGTGAAAATAATAAGTCATTTTCACAAAGGCCAATCGATTTGGCGGAGAAAGGATGAAGGAGGGAGATTGTTTTCAATTACTTTTAAATAAATCTATCTATGTGCATAAATATACCCAAAATAAGATTTTCCATCCCATTTTATGGATGTTTTAAAACCTGAGTTTTGTAATTCCCGTAAAATTTCTTCGTGATTTAAAATGGAGTGGTTATCGTGAAATTCTATTGCCATTTTACTTATATTTTTTAACCCCTCTTTCCCTAAAGATTTAATAATCTCTCCTTCTGCTCCTTCACAATCTAATTTTACAAAATCAATTTTATCAATATTTAATTTTTCGGTCATACTCGTTAAGGTATCAGCCTTTACTTTTAAGGTTCCTTTAGTATTTATAGGTTCATTAGTATAAGAAAGCTTATGCCCTCCTGCAATATTACCTTCAATTAGAATTCTATCTTGATTATCTACACCTAGTGCAGAATTAAGACATTCTATATTTTTTATTTTATTTTGATTTATATTATTTAATAAGGCTTTAAAATTTGAAGGATGGGGTTCAAAAGAATATACTCGTGTACCCTTAATTAGAGAGGCATACAGTGAAAACACACCTACATTTGCACCAACATCAAAAACTACGTCGCCTTCATGTATTTTAACTTCTCCAAAACTATAAACATTCTTCACGAAAATTTCCTTGAAAATACTTAAGGTGTTTTGGTTTGCATTAAAAAAATTGAGTCCATTTCGTAGTTTTAAGGTATTAACAGATTTACCATTAATTGTTCTTTTAATTATACTGTCCCAATTATAGAAATTTTTACGTAGATCCATTATTTCTTGAATTACACGCTTGACTCTATATATTCTGTGTTTTGTATCTTTCATATTTTTTAAAATTTAACGATTCCTGATATATTTTAAAGAAAATGATTATAACGCTTTTTTTATCTTTCTTTTTAAATTATTTATTCTCTTATCAACGAATTGAACAACCAAGAAGCAAATAAAAAATAGAAGCACCACATATATTGGTAAAGCTATAAAATCCATTTTCAATTTAGTATTATGTACTCCATAACCAATTAAGGCCACATATAATATGGCAACTAAATAATGAGATAAATAAATGGGATAACTATACATTCCAATATAGTAGTCCCATTTTTTCCATTTTTTTGATAGCTTCAAATGAAATAGCATATAAACCATAAAAAAAGCTATTATCATATTAATGTAAATTGAAAACTCTTTAAATTCAATAGGAAGTTTAGATTTAAAATGAGCATTTAGCAAAAACCCAATATATAACAATACTATATATTTTATATGAACTTTACGCAAAGGTCTTATTTTAATTAACCAGTATAATGATGCACCTAAGGCAAATGGCAAAGAAGATGCAAAAATCGCACTATACCTGTATGTTTCTATATCATAATAAATATAAGTGCCAATATAATATCCAATACTGAATACTAACCACACTAAAGTTCGTTTAGCTGTTTTTGAAATACCGAATGAAATAAGTAAATAAAATAATATTTCATTGGTCAGTGCCCAAGCAGCGGGTAGTAAGATTGGGTTAAACCTATGAGGTACTATTTTTGGAAATATCATAGTTATATTCGCTAACCATTTTATAATTGAATCTGGGATTTTAATCAGTGGTTCACGTACTACAACTTCAGGAAATACTATAATTAAAATTATCGTAAATGCTGCAAATATCCAATAAATTGGATACAGCCTTAAAACTCTATTGATCCAAAATATTTTAAATCCTTTAAACGAATAACCATATGTTTCATGCATTATCAACGTCATCAAAAATCCCGACAATAGGAAAAAAAATGAAACAGAATAATTACCAATTGTATAAACGTTGAATATATGTAACAAAACAACATTTAAAGCGAGTAATGTTCTTAAAGTTCCAAACATTATTATATTCGTGCAAGTCTATTAATAACCCTTTTCTTTAAACTCTTTATTTTTTTCTTTAACTTAATTCTTTTTAACAAGACATAATATCCGTCATACAAATTCTTAAAATCATTGAATACTTTGGAAAAATAAGAATGAGTATTATAATGCATCCCTTTATAACTAATATAAAACTGCTCGGGATTATCGGTATAATTAACCTCACAATACTTTATGGTTCGTTTCCAATTGATAAAATGAAGGTACATCACTTCATTGATGGGTTTTCCGTTTTTAAGTTCCAACATCTTACCGTCTTTCCAGAGCCACTTGTCCAGGTAATATTCTTGGTGGGAGTCGCGACCATTTTCTTGGTTACACAGTATGGTAGGCCAAAAAACCTTAGGGGGGGGGGCATTATCCATTTGGGAATGTAGATGTTTGGTCAACACCTGCTCCTCTGCCCACATATACTTTTTTTGTTTTATCAGATAGTCATAGTTTGGTATTGTTTTATAATAATTATTTAACCTCTCTATATTCCGAAATATTGTAAAATGACCCGAGATGGCTTTTTTACGGCTGGAAATTATATCATAATTGGAAAGCACTTCTTTAGTGATAAATTTCCGGATGTCCCCCCAAACAATATCGACGTCGCAAAACCCCCAAAAGTCATATTCTTCAATATACTTCTTAAATATTTTACCGTATGCAGGACGAATATCACAAAGCTTACGAGGGGTTAACGGTACATTTATATTTAAACCTACATTTATTTTTTTATTTAGTTTATTAAGAGTAGTTGGAATAAACTGAACATTTGATGGATATTCAGCAGGTATTTCACAATCCGTAATAAACAACCAATCAATGGTGGGGTTCTTGGCTATTGATGCTAAATAGGCATCAAACCAAAAAGGCCATGTACCAAGGTAGGGCACTATTAATAAAATGCGCTTCATTTCAATGTAGGTTTTACTCGGTCAAACCCTCTTCCTGTTACAAGGTTATAACCGATAAACAAAATAAATAAAGCTGCTGGCTTATGATGTACTTTTCTAAAAAATTTAAAATGTTTCATTATCATACCCACCTTTTTCCGCTGTATTAAGCTTTTATACATTTTCCTTCCTTGTCTCTCGGCCCTTGCAACCAACAGTGGATTATCTTTGTGCCTGTTTTTTATTAATTTAGAAAGATAAATCAACGATTCTACTTGCTTTATCTTTCCTCTAGAAGTATTTTTAGAAATAGAATTTTCGCTTTCCCTATAAAAACTTAACGGTAAATCTAAAAAACAGTATTTTAAATTCTGTTCAAACAACCGGGTGTAAAACTCATATTCCTGTGCTTTGTGCAGGTTTTCATCAAAACGAAGCGAACCAATTAACGCTCGTTTTACCATTACATCGTTAGTGATCACCGGTTTTTTACCTAAAATATAATCCACATAGAAGTCGGCGCTTTCAAAAACTTCTACTTTTGGGTTGTCGTTTAAAATAATTTCACGTTCGGTGGTGTGGGTGTCAACAATAATATCAGCTTTTTCGGCAAGCGCATACCCAATTTTAATTTTCAGCTTATCAGGGTGCATTAAATCATCACTGTCAAACCATTGTAGGTAATCGCCTGTACTTTTTTCAAACCCGTAATTTCTACATGCGTTTGCGCCTTTCGATTTATTACTGGGTCTTTCAAGATATTGAATCCTAGCATCTTTTTCGATATACTGCACCATCACTTCACCGGTTGCATCCGTACTCCCATCGTCCACGACAATACATTCCCAGTCTTGGTAGGTTTGTGCTAAAACAGAATCCAGCGTTTCGCCAATAAGGTGGGCGCGGTTATACGTTGGGATGATAATAGATATCAAAGAGGAATTACGCATAGATTGATTGTTTTCTTCTGCTAATATAAATAACTTGGTGCTTAAACAAATAGTTGCTTTTTATTATATCTTGTTTTGATATTCATCCTCAATCAAACTAGCTAATAATAAACTTATCGTAAACTTAATGATTATTATCCCTAGAAATTAAGGCAACTTAGAAAATGCTTTAAACAAGTATTTTCTAAAAAAATATCCATTACCAAACAATTGTAAAGACCATACCATAGGTAGCAGAAACAAACCTCTCCACCCTAAAACGTTAATGACTTCTTTGCAAAATAGAGTTTTCTCTGACACTAATATCTGTCGCTCCTTAAATACAGCATGTAAACAGGACCTCATTAAAACTAAACAAGTCTCGGTATCAGCTAGGTGTTTTATTTCCAAATAGGTGTACCAATTTGCGATAGAGTAACTTTTGGCACGTTTTGTTTTGGTATTTAACTTACTTCTGATAGAATCTTTATGAAATCTTCTTAATGTTACTACCTTATTAATAAATTTACCTTTAGTAGAAATATACACTAGTTTGCTAAAGTAATTATACTCTTGTCCCGACTGTAAGTTTTCATTAAAACTAATAGATTTAGCAATACTAGTTTTTAAGCATATATCGTATGTAAGCCAGTTTATTTTCTGGACTACATAGTTGTGTGGTGTGATAGGAAATTTATCAAATTGATAATATTTGTTTATTCCATCATTCGTATGGTTAAAATATTTAGTTTTGGTTATCACATAATCACAATCATAAGTTTGGATACCATCAACTTTAACTTCTAAATGATTTTCGGTCATTAAATCATCACTATCAAAAAAAATAATATATTCGCCTACCGCATTATCTAAACCTATGTTTCTACAAGCATTTGCGCCTTTTAATTTTTCACAGGGTCTTTGATAATAGCTAAAGCGAAGATCTTTATTCAAATATTCGAGTAAGACATCTTCGGTATCATCTGTACTCCTATCATCCACCACAATACATTCCCAATTTTTATAGGTTTGTGCCAAAACAGAATCTAATGTTTTACCAATTAAATGCGCACGGTTGTAGGTAGGAATTATTATAGAAACCTTATCCATTGCTTTTGTAGAAAGTTTTAGAATAAAGATACTTTAAAAACATTATAATGATTTTTTTTGTTTTAGAATACGATTGTAATACCTCATTGTGAATTACGTAATAGTATACTATTTTAAAATAATTTTTAAATTTAGTTTCTGAGTTTAAACCTTTAAAAAGATCTTTATTGATTTTTTTTAATTTTGCATCTAACTCCTTTACCGTTTTAAAATCTCCTTTTTGTATATAATACCTTTTTATTGTATTATAACTATTAAAGCTATGTACCCATTTTTTATTTTGTGCTAGCTTACTCCATACACCATCATTATGAATACGATACATAGCAGGTTTAATATTTTCAATATACATCCCCTTGCCATGTTGCCCGAGGAGACTTATTAAAAACTTATCCCCATTTTTTATTTTATAAAATGATTTAGGAAATTCTTCAATTATATTCCTGAAGACCATGGTTAAGGTTAATAAAAAAGCCCCACTCCTTAGCTCCAAGTTACTATATTCTGTGTTTTTTTTTAGTTCTGGCCGTTTCTTCTCTTGAAGAATAATATTATTCTCATCTATAATCTTAGCATTATGGGAACAAACGATATACTCTGTATTCGCTTCCAAAAAATCCACTTGTTTTTGCAGTTTTAAAGGGTCGGTCCAGTAGTCGTCGCCTTCGCAAAGGGCTATGTATTTGCCTGTGCAAGCTTTTAGGTTTTCCATAAAATTATAGCGTCCTGTAGGGTTTCCGTTAATATAAATAACGTCTTTTCTGCTACGTAGGAACAATTTTATCTTATCGGGATGTTTTTCTGCATAGGTTTTGCAAATTTCACGGGTACCATCGCTGCTTTCGTCTTCGCCTAAAATAATTTCAAAAGGAAACGTGGTTTGCTGCATTAAAATACCATCTAGGCACTTTGTTATATATTTTTCGTGATTATACGTTACTATACAAACCGATACTTTTGGAATGGCCATAAGCTATAAAAATTGATATAAGTTTGTTGATTCTAAATCCTTTTTAATAAAGTTTTGAATGTCAACAGTAATTTCGCTTTTCCAAACATCATCTGTTTTTTTTATTTTATGAACAGCATTTTTATCTAGTATTGTACGTTCTTTACTCTCTTTTATAAAACCGTACACAGAATCATGCAAAGGAATAGCACTAAATTTAAAAAGGGTTTCCATTGCCGAATCCGTATCTGCAAGCAAATCTTTATATCTTACAATAACGACCCTCTGTGGATATTTATTTTTTAAGAAAAGGAATAAAGACGAAGCTTCTTTCCATTTTAAATACCCAAAATACTCTTCTTTTCTACCTAAATTTTTATTATTTGCCAATTTCCATTCCTCCTCAAAGCTCCAATTAGGGTTAAACTCCCGAGGAGCATTTTTCCAAGAGGTTAAAACAGCTAATGGGTTTCTAACAATTAATATAAATTTTACCTTGTTATTTTTTTTTAACATCGTTTCTATTAGGTAATGGTATCTAATATTTTTAAACACTAAATGATCCAAGGTGTTATTTTTTTTAAATATAGGATAGCTTTTATGTATTTCTCTATCCCTCATATTAATAAAAGCGTCATTAGTGTTATAAATTTCTTTAAAAAAATTTTCTACTTCATCTTTGCTTGACAGCTCATTTAAATAGTCTTTAAAAGCATAGGAGAATAAAGGTTGAAATTTTAAAGATGTTTCAGGCGATGCATTAAAAATTTGTGCTAACCAAGATGTACCTGATCTAGGCACACCGTGGATTCCAGTAATAGTTTTCATAAAAATTTAATAGCATTTACCATATCTATAACCTCATCTACACTATTATGCATAAGTACATCAATTATCGATAAGTTATTAAACGATTTGTATTTATACTGTTTATATTCAATTTCAGGAACTGCCATTGTCATTTTACTTCCTTTAATTGGATCCCAATTAGCATATAAATCCTTACTGCCAGGTGGTAAAATTATAGATGAAGCATTGAAATGATCAATAAAAGAATTTAATTTTTCCTCTTTTGTTTTTAGTTGGGGAATAGCTTTAATATCACTTGCCATAACAAAATTAGTTGATAAATCAAGGTATTGAGATACACCCTTAATTGAATTTACAGCCAAATTTGATATATTTTTATACTGCTTTTTACTTAAAATTTCTATCAACAACTGATACACTTCGTTATAATGAGGCGCTTTTTTATAAGATAACTCAATTGTTTTCAGGAATTTAACAAGCCATTTATTATATCCTATAATTTGAATTTCATATATAGGAGTTCCTAGCGGCTTTTTTGAAACAGGTACGGTAAAATAAGCAGGTTTATTTGATATTAATATCTTATTTCTGTTTATCCATCCCCTTTGTTTGTAATCCACCGTATCATAACATATAAATATATCAGCTTCCGCTACCATTTGGTAATACCCTAAATACGGAAACAAGTATGGTTGCATAATGGCAAGCTTCATAAATTCTTTTTTATAATGGAACTTATTTTCGCTACGTCTTCAAGAGAAAGACCTGAATAAAGAGGCAGACATAAAACACATGGTGATATGCTATCTGAATGTTCTACTTTATTTTTTTTCAAATAGGATAAATTATTCAAGCTAGGATAAAAATAGCGTCTTGAAAAAATAGCATGTTTCTCTAAAGCGGTTTTCACTTGAAGTAGTTGGGTTTCATTTTCAAAAACTACTGGATAATAACTGTAATTCCAAGTTGTCCCCTCTCGCAAGTGTAACCCCCTAATTGAAGTTCCCTCGAAAAATTTATTGTAATTTGAAACTGCTTCTTCTCGGCTTTTTAAAATAGATTGCATATAAGGTAACACCGCCAAGCCCATAGCCGCTTGCAATTCACTCATCTTTGCATTAACCCCCAACCCTTGAAAAGCTTCTTTGCCTTTATGCCCAAAATTATGGTGGTAAAAAAGAGTGTCATATACTTCTTTATTTTTTGTAAACAACGCTCCACCTTCTCCAGTATGGAATAATTTTGTCGCATGAAAACTACAGGTGCTTATATCGCCATATTCAAAAATACTTTTGTCTTTATACCTTACCCCAAAGCAATGGGCAGCATCGTAAATTACTTTTAAATTATGCTTTTTGGCGATGGCCTCTATTGCCTCTACCGCACAGGGATTGCCAAATACGTGGGTGGCCAGGATTGCCGAGGTTTTTGGGGTAATAGCGGCTTCTATCTTGGTTTCATCTATGGTTAAATAGTCCGGGTGTATATCGACAAATATGGGGGTACAGCCTTCCCATACAATGCTACTGGTGGTAGCGACATAGCTAAAAGGCGTGGTGATAATTTCGCCCGTAAGGCCTAAGGCTTTAATAGCTATTTGTAAAGGTAGCGTACCATTGGTGGTTGCCAATATGTTAGAAACCCCTAAATAGGTTTTTAATTTATCTTCCAGTTCGCGTACCAAAACCCCACGGTTGGTCATCCAGCCTGCATTCCATGCGCGGGACAATATGGCTTGGTATTCATCCTGTGGTGGTAAAAAGGTTTTGGTGACGTTGATCATTAGATTTCGCTGGTTTTATTTTTCCACGGAAAAGTATCGTACAAAGGGTCTTTTTTTAAAAATGTACAAAGGGTTTTATAGGCGTCTTCTTTGGCTACATTAAGTAACAAAAGGTTCTCTTTGTTTTTAAAATAGTCTATAACAGCAGCGTTATGGGTATTATAATATTGTTTTAGTTTCTCCTCATCATAAGGTTCTTCATCTTCAAAAACACCAAACACTTTTTTTCGCACTTCGGCAACATAGCCATTATACCGGTAAGAAGCTTTTTTTAAATCTTGCCATGTAGGCGTCCGTTTTCCTTCAGCAAACTTTTTGCTATGAAAATTGATAAGGGAATTATACCATTGCTCATCTGAGTCCCGTACCGTGAGTATAAACTTTGCATTCGGAAAGTATTGATCTAAAGCTTGATAGGTATGTTGAAAACAAAATGGTGCATCCTGAAAGGCATCGGCGGTTTTACAAAAATTGACTATAGCTTTAAAGTTTCTTTTTGCATAATCATTTAACAGCAACTCCCCTTTTTCTTGGTTTCCCATTTTATACCCAAAATCTGACAAGGCTTTCTCTATTGAAGTTGTTCCGGTTTTACCAGCTCCGATACAAAAAATCTTTAGCTTATTTTTTTTTGAAAACATACGCTATGCTTCTATGTTTTTATAAGTTGATTTTAATAAAAATGGAGGCCATGTTTCCTCACCGTGTATCAATTGAAAGTTTAGCACTCCATTCATACGCAACAGAGGCTCTTTAGTATCCTTTTTTGATACGGATATATTAATAGAATAAACCCCTTTTGAAAGCTGAACCTCTTTATGCGTAATTACAAATTCAATACTATCTCTTTTTACTTTGATGTTTTCTTCTTTAGTATTTGACTCTAAAATCGCTACGGGACGTTGTTCTTTGTCAAAGATTGAAATGTGAAATATAGGTGTTTCAATTTCTTTGTTCAGTTTAAACTTACAATGTAACGAAAACGTACCGCCCCAATTAACTTGAGGAATATTTTTTTCTGTAACCTTCGCATCTACTAGGTTAACAGATTCTAATGAGATGGTACCATCACTAAAAATCACATTGCTTTCATTGCTGGCAAAACGCGTATAATATTTATCAATTGCCCCAGCAACATCTGCTCCTTGAAACTTTGACACGCCCCTATCCATTAAAATTATCTGGTTGCAAATGCGGGATACCATCGGCATATTGTGCGACACAAATACAATGGCGGTTTTGGGCAAAATAGTATCAATGGTTTTAAAACATTTTAATACAAACCCTAAATCCCCAACAGCCAGCACCTCATCAATTATCAAGACATCCGGTTCCATCTGGGCAGCCACGGCAAAGCCCAAACGTACCTTCATCCCACTGCTGTAATGTTGTACGGGCATATCAATAAATTCTTCCAGCTCTGCAAAGTCGATAATTTCTTGTAGTTTGCTGTCAATCTCTTTTTTGGCAAATCCCAATACAGCTCCATTATTATAGATATTTTCACGTCCGCTCAATATGGGGTTAAAGCCGGCTCCTAACTCAATCAATGCTCCTACTTTGCCTTTGATGGTCACTTTACCGGCATCAGGATTGATTAATCCATTCAATATTTTTAATAAGGTAGATTTTCCAGCACCATTATGACCTATCAACCCTAAACATTCTCCTCTGCGTAACTCGAAATTAATATCTTTCACAGCCCAAAATTCCTTGGGACGTAATTGTCTCTCATTTTTATTACCCGTAACACCGCTCGCCAAATCTTTAATTCCATACCACAGACTAGTTTTAAGGTCTTTACAGAACTTTTTGGAGAGGTTTTCTACCTTTACTAAAACTTCGGCTTCGGTTGTCATTGGTTATTTTAAAAGGTTTTAAATATAATTTTATCGTTTTAACAATTCACAGCCAATCATCATTAACTACTTAATCGTTCTACAATCACAGGAATGGAAATACGATAGAATACAAGCCCTAAAAAAAATAAGGGAATACAGCAAGCAAGGATAATTAAATAATAAGTTATATAATGTGGCGTGGTACCTACAGCCAAATCTCGAGCTGTCAAAATCATAGGCGTAAGGGGATTCCACTCCATAACAGTTTTCATAATTCCATCTTTTGGAATAGCATATACCACAGGCGTAACGTACATCACAAATTTCAATCCAAAGGAAATAACTTTGCTAATATCCTTATACAGCATACCAATAGGTGTAATAAAAAGGCCTATCGTTGTTCCGAATAAAATAGCTCCTACAATAGTTAAGGGAAATAAAAGTAAAGTCCAATGAAAGCCAATACCATAAAAGAACACAAATACAATAAGCAACCCTATTTTAATCGAGCTATTAAATAGTAATTTATAGATACCTGAAACAAGCAATGCTTCCTTTGGAAAGTTTATTTTAGATAAAATAGATTTTGCTGAATTAGTACTTGAAATTGGTGAGTTAATTGCTTCCGTAATAATAGACCACAATAAGGTCCCTGAAAATGCATACACCGGATAGGGAATTCCCGTATCAGACAACTGAACGGTTCCTGAATTATTTAAAAATATCCATACAAAAGCAGTTGTCAAGGGGGTAATAAATGCCCAAATAATACCTAAATATGATTGGCGGTATTGCGCTCTAATATCACGAACAGCCAATTGGCGTGCTAAAAACCGAGAACTGAACATATCTTGTAAGCTCTCCTTTAACAAACGCCCAATATGCAAGTTGTTCTCTTTTTGATATACTTTGGTTTTCAACTCCATAAAGCTATACTACAATCAAAATTTATTGGTGTGGGCTAATATACTAATTCTAGTTTTAGAGGTTATGAAGACTAGTGCGAATTATAGACTATCAGTTAAAATTATAAATCATTTGTAAACTACTTTCGTCTACTAAAGTAATTTATATTATCGACCAAATAATCTTTGAATACGCCTCCATAGTGTTCGCTTTTTAGCATTTTCGTGATACCCATTACCGTATTTACCATATCCATAACCGCCATATCCATAACCGTATCCATAGCCACCATAGCCGTATTTTGCCTTTTCTTGAAAGTAATTAAGTACAAAGCTTATGTTGGCAATTTCCCCGGTTCGGTATTTTTCATTTACCATGCCAAACATGCCTTTTTTCGTATAATTTTGTCGAACTATGTAGATGGTAGCATCGGCATGCTTTACTAATTCCAAAGCATCTGCCACTAACCCAAGTGGTGGGGTGTCTAAAACAATATAATCATATTCTTTTTTCAGTTCATCAATAAGCCCCTTCATGGTTTCGCCCATCAATAACTCAGACGGGTTGGGCGGAATTGGCCCCGAAGTAATTACATCTAAATGCTCAACCCTTGTTTTTTGAATAATTTGATCTACGGAAGCATCATCAATTAAGTAATTAACAATTCCCTTTTTATTATTGATATCAAAATCGTCAAATATTTTAGGTCGTCTTAAATCGAGCCCCAACAGAATGGTCTTTTTTTCACTTAAAGCAAATACCGAAGCAATATTAATAGACGTAAATGTTTTTCCTTCCCCACTTACGGACGAAGTAACTAAAACCGTTTTGGCTCCTGTCACGCCTTGCTTTTTATACATAAACTGCAAACTAGACCGGATAGCTCTAAACGATTCAGCTACTGCCGATTTTGGCTTATTAAGTACAGCCAAATTATTTTCTAGAAAACTTTTTCCTATAACACCCAATATCGGGATATTGGACAAACGCTCTATATCTTTTAACGTCTGAATTCTATTATCAAAAAAGGACTTTATAAATACAAATAGAAACGGCACTAAAAACCCAAACAACAATGCCATCATATAATTAAGTTGCGTATTGGGCCCTACTTGTCCGCCGCCTGTATCTTTTGCTTTATCAACCACCAATACATCGCTTACATTGGCGGCTTTTACCAATCCGGCTTCACTGCGCTTAGATAAAAATAAGTTATAACTACCTTGACTCAAATTATAGCGTCTTTCTATTTTCAACAGCTCTTGCTGCTCTTTAGGCAAGCTTCGTATTTCTCCCTCGTATTGCCCTATATTACTGTTTATGGTAGTTAGCTCCTGATTTTTTAAAGATTTACTTGAACGGATGTTCTCTAATAAAACCTTTTTTACCGCATCAATTCTACGATCAATATCTGAAAAGACCGGAGCCCCTTCTTTAAAAGAATATTGTAACCTATTACGCTCTTCAGCTAAAGTAATAATGCGTCCCACACCAGCCACAATACTAGCTTCAGAAATACCGGCAACAGATGGCGCAGGAACGTTTCGGTAATCGTTTCGGGTGGTTAAATAATCTTCTAAGGTGTTGTAATAATTAATTTCTTGCTGAATCGCTTCTTTACGGAGATCCAATGCATTTAACTTAACACTAAGATCCTCTCCTTCGGATTCTAAATCGAATATTTCATTATTATTCCTAAAGGTGTTCAGTTCATCCTCTACAGTCCCTAATTCTCTCGATTTTTCAGTAAGGCTGCTATCAATAAACCGAATGGTCTTAGTGGCAAACAGATTTTTGCGCTCGAGCATATTCTCACTTAACTCCTGTACCGAAGTATTTAAGTAATCGACTAATTTAGCTTTATTAAGTCCATTGAGACGTAATCGGAGTACAGAGGACCCTGATGACTCGGGCCTAATATTTATATTCAGATACTTTTTAACCCTGCTGTCAAAGTTTGAAAAACTAATATAATATGGTTTGTTGGGTACTACCCCTACTTCTTCAAAAGGTAGCAATGTTGCCGTTAAAAATGGAAGTTTAATCTTCTCTCCTAACTTATATTCCTTACTTAGTTGTTGTGCTTCAATATAGTGTCCTTTTATTTCTTTAGTACCGTAATTTTGTAACGTATAATTTTTAGCTTCAAAATCGGTCTCAAGTGTGTAAGTAACTGAATCTTTAAAAACAATTTTAAACTGTTTCCCTAAAACTTGATATGCGTTCGTATCTACCGCTACTAAAAAAGGAGCCTTTTTATAAGCATCTACCTGTTGGTATTCCCCATCTTTAAAATAATTTACATAGTACTGAAGGCGATCTACCACTGCTTCGTTGTGAGATCGCGACTGTAGGGCTATAATCGCTGTATTTACCTTATCTGTTGTTCCACCCCAATTAAACGTAAGACTGGTATTACTGGTAAAAAAAGGATTTTGATCGTCTTTAATAGAAATCATGGTATCCATTTGATACACGGGTAGCTTACGAACGTTTATGTAATAAGCAATACCAAACGCTAACACTAAACTCACCAAAAACAAAGGCCAATAACTCAGTAGCTTAAATAAAAAACCCTTAAAATCAAAAATAGAATGGCTGTCTTGTATGTCTAGTTCTTCATTCATTATAAACGGGTTGCTAGTAAAATAATGGTCGAAAAAGCGGTAATTACAGAAAGAATAGTGGTAAAAGTTTGCAATCCTGTAGTTCCTGTACCCAATGATTTTTGTGGTAATGGATTAATTAAAATTAGGTCGTTAGGTTGAACATAATAATAAGGAGAATTCATCGCATCGATACGCGTTAAATCGATATGATGTACTTTTTGCCCCAACGGATATTGCCTAATAATGACTACATTTTCTCGATCTCCAGTTACGGTAATATCCCCACTATTGGCAATGGCTTCCATAATACTTACTTCATCCCTGTAAATTATATTAGAACCTGGACTGCCTATTTCACCATTAATGGTATAGCGAATTCCCGCTAGCTTAACCGTTACAAAAATATTGGCTTCGGCTTTAAAGAAATCTTTCAGCAATCGTTCTTCTATTTTTTCACGAACCTCTTCTACCGTTAAGCCTAACACTTGTACGTCTCCTAAGTTAGGAACACGAATTTTGCCGTGTCTATCTACCACAAAACCATCGTAGTACAGTCGTTCTTCGCCTGTGGCATTAGGATTAGCATCGTTTATTGGGTTAAAAATACCTACCGTTTCTTGGTCAATGGCTTTAACCCGAATGCTCAATAAATCGTTTACTTGCAATCGATAAGGTTCTTGCTCTTTTTGGATTGGGATTAAACTATCTGCTACAACTCCGTCTTCCTGTAAATAAGTAAGTTGCTTTGTAGATACGCATGAAGAGAAACATACAGCTGTCTCTTATACACATCTCCGAGCCCACGAGACCTCTCTACATCTCG
>OJEO01000154.1_pt1 | contig 32041 bp, 29 predicted proteins | sample 1593621 | NCBI WGS metagenome assembly OJEO01 (sample SAMN05416875, study PRJEB24817) | seawater metagenome | isolation source: Sea water | place: Canada:Atlantic | collected 2013-11
CTACACGTAAGGAGTCGTCGGCAGCGTCAGATGTGTATAAGAGACAGTTCTTGTGCTAAGCGCTTTTGCTCTTGCTGCTTCTGATTAGCTAAAGCCTCTTGCTGAGATTTCTTTTTAGCGGCGGCTTTTTTAGCTGCAACCTTTTTATCTGCTGCTTTCTTTTGAGCCAGCTGTTTTTTTCGCAGAGCGTCTTTACGTCGCTGTTCTGTACGCTTTTTAGCATCTTGCTGGCGCTTTAGAACTTGCTTATTCTCTGTTTGAATAACCTTTGCCTGAATATTTCTAGGCGTAGGCTCAGCAACTTGGGGCTTTTCTGCTGGCCACTCAATCGCCAACAAAATAATCACCAGAGCATGCACAAGCACAGCAATCACAATTGGCACGCCATAACTTTGCGGATCAATCAGCTTATTTAGCCAAGATTTAAACGCCATTATTATTGGCCTGCCTTAGGATCGGGCGCTTCGGTAATTAAGCCAACCGACAACGCACCGGCACTTTGCAAAGACCCCATCAAGGCTACCACAACACCATAAGGCACGTTTTCATCACCGCGCACTAATAAATCGGTTTTGGGCTGGCTTTTTAATAACGTTTGTACGTATTTTTGAATGTCCACCAGCGCCATCGCTTTAGGATCATCGCGGCCACGCTCTAAGTAATACAAGCCTTTAGCCGAAACCGATACAATTAATTGGTTATCGTCTTCTTCAACAGTTACCGGGCTTGCATCCACATTCGGCAAATCAACTTCAACACCTTGATTTAACATGGGTGCTGTCACCATAAAAATAATCAGTAATACCAGCATGACATCAATGTAAGGGACTACATTAATTTCTGCCATGGGCTTACGTTTTGCTCCTCCGTTAGGAGCCAGCGGCGATACCCCAGGCATTATTCGTTTCCTTTTTTCTGCTGCTTCATACGATGTGTTTGACGATACAAGATCGACGAAAATTCTTCACCAAACGTTTGCATGCCTGTCACCAACTGATCTAAACGATTGGTAAATCGGTTATAAAAAATAACCGCCGGAATAGCCGCCAACAAGCCCATTGCCGTAGCAATCAGTGCCTCTGAAATACCCGGTGCAACCGAGGCAATGGTTGCTTGTTTCATCATCGCCAAGCCCTGGAACGAATGCATAATCCCCCAAACGGTACCTAATAATCCAATGTACGGGCTAGTAGAACCAATAGTCGCCAAAAAAGACAAATGATTTTCTAATACTTCAGTTTCACGGCTAATGCTGATGCGCATCGCGCGTTGTGTACCTTCCATAATGGTATCTGGCTCATTCGGGGATTGCTTACTGAGCTTACTGAATTCTTTTAACCCGCTAGTAAATACATTTTCAATGCCCATTGGCATCGGATTATTTTGGCATTCTTTATACAACTGATTTAAATCAATTCCCGACCAAAATCGTTCTTCAAATACTTGCAACTGCGCATGAGTCGCAGCAAATAAACGCCAGCGCTGCACAATAATCACCCAAGAGGCGACCGAAGCAAGCACCAAAATTAACATTACTAATTGCACCACAATACTGGCGTTGGCGATCAGTGAAAATACTGACATAGATTGTTCGATGGATGCTTGTTCCACAATGTTCCCCTAATTCTTTTTAATTTAATTTTTATGTGTTTTGTGTTTTATTTTTTCTGTTAAACGCTGTTTGCTTTATCTTATTTTTGACTGCTATCACTTGTGGGTTCTGGCAAGCCAAAGTGTCGATACGCCAATTTTGTTGCAGTGCGACCTCGTGGCGTGCGCATCATATAGCCTTGTTGAATTAAATAAGGCTCTAGTAAGTCTTCTATGGTGTCGCGCTCTTCACTGATAGCTGCTGCCAAACTGTCTACCCCGACAGGACCACCATCAAATTTTTCTAATAATGCTAATAATAAGCGGCGATCCATGTGATCAAAGCCTTGGCTATCAACATTTAACATATTCAACGCAGCATCAGCACTGTCTTTGGTAATAATACCGTCGCCCTTAACTTGCGCATAATCACGCACACGGCGTAATAAGCGGTTAGCAATTCGCGGGGTTCCACGTGAACGACGAGCAATTTCTGCCGCCCCTTCGTCTTCAGATTCTAAGCCCATCAAACGCGCCGAGCGTGAAACAATATGCGATAAGTCTGCTACATTATAAAACTCTAGCCGCTGCACGATACCAAAACGATCACGTAAAGGTGACGTTAACAAACCCGCTCGGGTAGTTGCGCCTACTAAGGTAAACGCGGGCAACTCTAATTTGATCGAGCGTGCAGCTGGGCCTTCACCAACCATGATATCCAACTGATAATCTTCCATCGCAGGATACAAAACTTCTTCAATGGCTGGGCTTAGGCGATGAATTTCATCAATAAATAAAACATCACCTTCTTCAAGGTTGGTCAGCATGGCTGCCAAGTCACCCGCTTTTTCTAACACAGGGCCAGAGGTGCTTTTAATATTGGCACCCATTTCGTGGGCAATAATATTGGCTAATGTGGTTTTACCTAACCCCGGTGGGCCAAATACTAGCGTATGGTCTAGCGCCTCTTGGCGTGCACGAGCAGCGCCAATAAAAATCTCCATCTGCTCTTTAACCGCTGGCTGGCCTCTGTAATCTGCTAGCGAATCAGGGCGAATGGCTCTGTCTTGGTTTTCTTCACGCTTAGGTACAAGATCACTGGTTGTTACGTTACTGCTACTTATCGCCGCAGCACTTATAAAGCGATCACTTTCGATCATCAGAGGGTTCCATCGGTAAAAAGTTCAGCCCGGGCAATTTTGCAGGCTTTATTATTTCAAATACAGGGTGAATTTGAAAACAATTGTATAATTATTGGTGCTACATCATACCTTTCAATGCACGACGAATCATTTCTTCTGAGCTGTTAATATCGTCTGGCATTTTGCTCAGCATTTTTGCCGCTTCTTGTGGTTTATAACCCAGCGAAATCAAGGCACCTTCGGCTTCGGCCAATAAGTGATTACGGCCTGCCACTTCGGTTTGCTCTGCCGCAGCCCACAACGGTGCTTGCGTTTGCCACTCTTTCAAGCGATCTTGCATCTCAACAATTAGACGCTCAGCGGTTTTTTTACCAACTCCAGGTAACTTGGTTAATGCTATTACTTCGTGGTTTTGAATGCAGCGGGCAAAGGTATCGGCATCCATGCTAGATAAAATCCCCAGCGCCAGTTTGGGGCCAACACCACTGACTTTAATCAGTGTGCGAAACATAGTGCGCTGCATTTTATCGCTAAAGCCATACAATAATTGCGCATCTTCTCGTACAACCAGATGGGTCAATAGCGTAACTTTACCACCCACAGGGCCAATGTCTAAAAAACTGCTCAACGGTGCCTGAACTTCATAACCCACACCGTTAACATCGATCAATAAATCCGGTGCTTGTTTTTCTATTAATACACCACTTAAACGTCCAATCATGCTTTGCTCTTTAACACCAAAATCATAATCCGTAAGCCTAACAGCTATCTTTAGCGCATGCGACCACGGCTGAATTTACGTAAGCCAATACTGGCTATCAAACCGGCATTGGTATGCGCATGAGTGATCGCAATAGCCAACGCATCGGCGGCATCTTCTTGAGGTTTACCGGGAAGTTTTAATAACAACTGCACCATGTGCTGCACTTGTATTTTTTCGGCATTGCCCTTGCCTGTTACTGCCTGTTTGATCGCTCGCGCAGCGTATTCAGACACGGGTAAATCATGCTGAACAGCCGCCACTATTGCTACGCCACGGGCCTGACCCAGTTTTAACGCAGAATCGGCGTTTTTACCCATAAACACTTGTTCAATGGCAAATTGCTGCGGACAGTAGGTTTCAATAATTTCGTTAACACCGGCAAACACCTGCCCTAAACGCTGCGGCAATTCTTTTTCGGTCACTCGAATACAACCACTAGCGATGTATTCAATCTTTTGACCCACCACGTTGATCACCCCGTATCCGGTTATTCGAGAACCGGGGTCAATGCCTAAAATAATGGCCATTAATACATCCAACGCCCTAAGGCTCGACCGCTTGGGTCGGTTAACGTGAACGACTTAACAGCCTTCGGTATTTTCACCAACAGACACGGTGATGAAATCATCGCAGCTTGCATGCTACCGGCCTTAGGCGCTTGTATCTGGCGCTCCACCTGCCAGTGCTGCTGCTCTAACAACCAAGAGGTGAGCTTTACATCAAAACCCGCCGTCGGCTTTTGCCCTAAGCTAACGATTAAAATATTTTCTTCTAGCCAGTTAATCTCAGCCTGTTCAAACCGCTGCTGCGACATTTTTGGCAAGGTCAACCACTCGTCTTCTTGCTCTAACCAAATATAGCTCTCACCTTGTGTGATATAACATTGTTGGCTATAAAAACTTTGCGGAACAGTGTAGCTGTTGTAGCTGGGCTGAGAGCCGCATGCTGTTAATAAAGCAACAACAAACACGACCGTAATGAGCAATATACCGTTTGATGGATTTATTTTAGACATGCATTATTGTCCTGTGACTAGTGATTTTGAGCTCGCTTTACGGTATGCCGCAAACGGGAAGATTTTTTGGCTGTTATCAAAATTAAAACTGCGTATCTCAGTATTTAAATAATTCACCGTCATATTGACTTGCTGCACAGATTCTTCTTCTGAAATTGTCACCACAACTGGTTTTTCTAATGTGGGATATTGAGCACACGATTCACCCGCGTCACAAATTAGGTTATCAAAATCTAAGTCAGAGCCGCTCGATACAAAATAACGGCCTTTTTTAATACCATTAATTTGGTACACGTACTTACCATTATTAGCGACTAACCCAGCACTTCCACCTTCTGTTGGAAACACACCATTAACAGCAACGGCATCTTCAGTGACCAATAACACATATTGCACCCCCGCATTAGCAGAGACATCTGGGTTACCCACTTGTAAAGTGACCTTAATCGTAAGCGAGCCATAAGCGGTTGAATTAATAATTACATCGGCCTGATAGCGCCCTTCTAATAAGCCAGTACGATCTACGAGGAGGTTATTGGTGCCCCAAGCCACTGAATTAGACTGCGATTGATTCGTGTCGCTGCGAACGCTTAACCAAGATCTACTAGATCCATTATCTGCACCGTTAATGACTGCACCTTTAATGGTTACCGTTAATTCACCCACTTGCTCTTGAGTGAGACTATTGGTCGCTGAAATATCAAAACTTAGACTGTTGATACTGATGTTAAAAAACAACTGATTGCTGGAGCTGATAATTTTATCCGGCAAAGGCCCAAGCACTGCCAATACCGCTTTTTCGGCGTTAATTAAGCCGTGACCGTAAATGTCATCATAACCATTTGCGCCTATATCTTGGCTGAGATTACCAGCCCGTAAGTAAGCTAAAAATTCTTGCTGTGTAAGGCTAGGCTTGGCCGATTTCATTAATGCAGCCACTCCCGCAACATGAGGCGCAGCCATTGACGTGCCTTGTAAGGCACCGTAAGACGCTTCAATAGCACCACGAGAATCATCACCCAAGGTGCTGACAATACCGCTATCGACAGAAAAATCCCCACCAGGTGCCGCAACATCAATTTTAGAACCGGCAATATTAGAGCCAAAGTTAGAATAACTCGATTGCTCTCTTTGTTGTGATACCGCCGCGACGGCAACAACATTATTGTAAGCTGCTGGGTAAAAAGCCTTCGATGTGGATTCATTTCCCGCTGCGGCAATAATAATAATGCCTAAATCGGCAACGGCGTTGTACACAACTTGTTCTATATTGGAAAGATCCGAGCCACCTAAGCTGAGATTAATAATGTCTGCAGCAACCGGAGCGCTTACTGAATTATTACAAATGTCTTTGCCAGCGCCATCACTTTGATTAAGGCTGGCGGCGTAACACACACCCGAAAGAATATCGGCAACACTACCGCCACCTTCTCCTAACACCCGTACGGGCATAATAGTGACGTTTGGTGCAACACCCGAGCCACCAATACTGTTATTGGCGGCGGCAGCAATCGTACCTGCCACGTGAGTACCATGAAAACTACTGCGCGAACCATTGTTAATGGATTTATCACCGGGATCATCACCCCCGGCTACACCCACCCCTGGGCTTCCGATAAAAAAGTCGCGACCTTTATTGGAAATAATATTGTCGACCAAGTCCGGATGATTTAACAAAACGCCGGTATCTAATACCGCAACCACCACATCTTTATCGCCATATTGATCAGCGCCGCTACCTAATAACTGCCAGGCTTGTGGTACGTTAATCACATCAAAGTGCCACTGTGAACTGGCAAAAGGGTCGTTTAATGAAGATGAACTTGGTTGTATGTTAAGTGCTTGCGAAGAAGTATTAGCCGCTGCATAACGTTTCCAGTTTGGTTCTGCGATTTGTATGGCGTCGTGTTGCGATAATATTTCCACAGCCTGCAATACCTGCCAACGCAGCTGCTCTTCGTGGCTTATGTTTGAATTTACCGAGTTTGAATTAAAAACCCCTGCACTGGCCATAAACGCACGCGCGTCATCAAGGGTTAAGGTTTTCAAACGCCCAAGATCAGCTTTGGTACTCATTCCCTGAGCAGCATATTGGCGATACGGTTTGAGTAACACATTCACTTCACCAAACACAAAATCACCAGACGCTGCTGTATTCGCTGAGCTAATGGCTAACGAGTAGATGCCGTGGCTTCTGGCACTTATGCCAGCAACAGGATTAACGGCGCTTATTTTAATAAAATAATCATTATCAGCCGGGATCAATAATGGCGCTAAAAAACGCCCAGTCTCGCTGTCGGTTTGTTGAACCAACAAAGGAGTATCGCGGTCATTGGTTGAAAATAAAGCAACTTCAACAACATCGTATTCATTAGCTCCGCCGCTTTCAAAACTATCAGCCACTTGAACAGCTAAACGCTGTGATTGTTGCAACCTAACCTGATAAATATCAACCTGATCATTATTATCAACCACACCGGATAAATTTACTTTTGAGGCTAATATTTGTGCTTCTTCAAAGCTATCGTTATTGCCTGCGGGCTCAGCCAGCTCTCGAGTATCAATATCAACCAAGGTATTGACTGCCGCAGTAATGGTTCCTTCAATGCGCCCACCTGCGATGGTCACACTGCCTTCTACTTGTTGTATTTGTGCTTCTGCACCCTGACCTGTCTGATAATCTAAGCGTACTCGGTACGTACCAACTTCGGGAAAAATGAACGACACTTCTTCGCCCCGGTACTGGCTGGTTTCAAATTGGCTGTCATTAATCGCAATATTGGCTGATCGAAATGACCACTGATACGAAGTAATAGCAAGATTGGTATTCGCCTTAAAAGTCCATTCAGCGGGGGCAAGCTTTTGTGATGAGACAACATCAATGATGACTTCAGAGCCTGAATCTTTGCTTGAGCAAGCGACTAATAACAACAAACAGCAAGCAGCTAAGAAGCCACGAAAAACATGGGTGATATAAGTAGGTATCATTATTGGGCCTTTGCTTACTTATTAAACGCTAAATCATTAAAACGCGAGATCAAGAAATCGTAAATCGTAATGTTTCAAGTTTAACGTTGTTTATAAAACCACCCAAGAAATTTATAACCCAGCAATTGCGGCTATAGGCATTGATTCTCTTTACTGATTTTCTTTATAGGTTGTTAGTGCATGAGCTAAGTTCATATTTGCCAATGTGTAGTAGCGTAAAAATGTCTTACATTTGCTGTCTTGCTGCAAGCCATCTTGAGCGTTTGATAGTGCCACCTCAAAATACATAATCGCCGATCTCATGTCATTACGCTGATAACACTCACTGCCCTTACAGGTTGCATATTCCCAACGCTCTAACATTTCTTGCAGTGATTTTTTGGCGGCTATCTGCTTGCCAACCGACAATTTGCGAGTGTCATTTTGAACGGCAAAAAAGAAAGAAAAGAAGCGATGTAAAATCGGTAAACGTAACATAGTTAATCCCTGCCTCTGTGGCGACATTTGATACAAATGATAATGATTATCATTTAAGCATGAATTTATTGCGTTAACCAGTTTTAATCGCTATTAAATAGAACAAAAAAAGCCGCAATAATGTCTATTAAATAAACACAATTACGGCCTTGAACTTATCTAGCTGGTAAAGCTAAATGAGTCTCCATCGACATCGGCAACGATGTTATCGCCTGGCATAAACTTCGCCGATAAAATCGCTTGCGCCAATGGGTTTTCAATCCATTGCTGAATCGCACGCTTTAAAGGTCGTGCGCCGTACACCGGATCGTAACCCAACTCAACCAATTTAACCTTCGCAGCGTCTGTGAGTGTTAGCGTCATCTCACGATCTGCCAAACGTCCAGATAAGGCTTGCAGCTGAATATCGGCAATGCCACTGATCTGGTCTTTTAACAACGGGTGAAAAACCACGCTCTCATCAATACGGTTAATAAACTCTGGGCGAAAGTGAGTGCCCACTATTTCCATAACCGCAGCTCTCATACCTTCATAATCCTGAGCAGCGTTTTCTTCTTCATTGCCCAATGCCATAGTCTGAATCACATCAGAACCTAGATTAGAGGTCATAACCAAAACGGTATTTTTAAAGTCTACGCGACGCCCTTGACCATCGGTCAGCTGGCCATCGTCTAACACTTGCAGCAAAATATTAAACACATCGGGATGCGCTTTTTCTACTTCGTCTAACAAGATCACAGAATAAGGCTTACGACGCACCGCTTCGGTTAAGTAACCGCCTTCTTCATAACCTACGTAACCAGGAGGCGCACCAATTAAACGGGCCACTGAGTGTTTTTCCATGTATTCCGACATATCAATGCGGATCATGGCGTCGTCACTGTCAAACAAGAAGGTCGCCAAAGCTTTACACAACTCCGTTTTACCGACACCAGTTGGGCCTAAAAATAAGAACGAGCCGTTCGGACGATTAGGGTCGCTTAAACCTGCGCGAGAACGGCGCACAGCGTTCGATACCGCAGTAATTGCTTGCTCTTGCCCAACCACTTGGCGATGCAGCTCTTCTTCCATGCGCAATAACTTGTCACGCTCGCCTTCGAGCATTTTGGTTACGGGAACCCCTGTCCACTTAGACACAACTTCAGCAATTTCTTCTTCCGTTACCTTGTTGCGTAACAGTTGAAATTCTTGCGTGCCTTGTGCTTCTGCTTCGTCTGCATTAGTTAAGGTTTTTTCCAGTTCTGGAATAATACCGTATTGTAATTCAGACATTTTTTGCAGATCACCGCTGCGTCTCGCTGCTTCTAGGTCTGCTTTGGCGGCTTCAAGCTTCTCTTTAATTTCAGACGTTCCGGCCAATAAGGCTTTTTCATGCTTCCAAATTTCTTCTAACTCTAAGTAGGCGCGCCCTGCTTTGTTAATGTCTTCGTTTAGATCCGATAAGCGTTTTTGCGCGGCTTCGTCGGTTTCTTTGCGCAGTGCTTCTCGTTCTATTTTCAGCTGAATTAAACGACGCTCTAACTTGTCCATCTCTTGCGGCTTGGAGTCGATCTCCATACGAATAACAGACGCTGCTTCATCGATTAAATCAATTGCTTTATCCGGCAGCTGACGGTCTGGAATGTAGCGACTCGACAATTTTGCCGCGGCAATAATTGCACTGTCAGTAATTTGCACGCCGTGGTGAACTTCATAGCGTTCTTTTAAGCCTCGCAAAATCGACACAGTGTCTTCTTCATTGGGTTCGTCGACTAATACGCGCTGAAAACGACGTTCTAACGCAGCATCTTTTTCAATGAACTCACGGTATTCATCTAGGGTTGTTGCGCCCACGCAATGCAATTCACCACGCGCCAATGCGGGTTTTAACATATTGCCAGCATCCATCGCGCCGTCGCCCTTACCAGCACCTACCATGGTGTGTAACTCATCGATGAACAAAATAATTTGCCCTTCGTTTTTAGCCACGTCTTTTAATACCGACTTTAAACGTTCTTCAAATTCACCACGGTATTTAGCGCCGGCTATTAGCGCCGCCATATCAAGGGATAAAATGCGTTTGTTCTTGAGTCCTTCTGGTACTTCGCCATTAATAATTCGCTGTGCCAAACCTTCAACCACAGCAGTTTTACCCACACCTGGCGCGCCTATTAATACTGGGTTGTTTTTAGTGCGGCGTTGCAACACCTGAATGGTGCGACGAATTTCATCGTCTCGCCCAATCACAGGATCTAATTTATTTTGCTCAGCACGTTCGGTTAGGTCGATGCAGTATTTGTCTAGTGACTCGCGATTATCTTCAGCGTTGGCGTCGTTCACGCTTTCTCCTCCTCGAATATCAGTAATGGCAGTATCAAGTGTATTTTTGGTTAAGCCATTTTGCTTCAGCAGCTGGCCCACTGCACCACGTTCTTCTAGCGCTACCACCACAAATAATTCACTGGCAACAAATTGATCGCCACGGTTTTGTGCTTCTTTATCGACTAGGTTTAACAGTCGACCAAGCTCTTGGGCTATTTGAATATTGCCATCAGGGGATGACACTGTGGGCTGATCGTTTAAAATTTGTTCTAACGATTGTTCTAACGCTGGGACTTGTATGCCTACTTTTCGCAATAAAGTGCGTACCGAGCTGTTGGTTTGCTGCAAGAGCGCCAGTAGTAAATGCACCGTATCGATTTGATTATGGTCTTTTCCTAGTGCAATGCTTTGCGCTTCGTTGAGCGCATTTTGAAAACTGGTTGTTAATCGATCCATTCTCATTAAGATCACTCCTATTTAATGTTTTGCGAATCTTTGGTCTTTCTTTTAAGTTTCTTTTATTTTGCTTTTTCACCGTACTGTTAAAATGGTGATGAATTATTATTTTTCAACCTTTGGATTTTTGACATGAATCAATTTCATGTTTAAGTTTTAAAAAATACAATTTCGAGACCAACATGCAACTAGTGAGCAGTGATTGTTTACGCTTAAACAAGTTTTATAAAGAACACAAAGACAAAGCTAGGGCTAAAGCCAGTGATGTTATTTTTGCGGCGATAGGTTCAGGTTCAAGTCCAGAGACAACTTACGCTGCACTACGCTTGCTGCCTTATGCTAATTTTTTATTTCTACGCAGTGTTTTCACACACCCACATTACAGAGGACAAGGCATTGCTGCGCAATTAATTCACCATGCGACAAACACAATATTTAAGCAATCCCCCGAACTGGCCATTTACACCCTACCGACTCCAAAAGCGCTAAGTTTATACCAGCGGTTAGGATTTAAACCTGTTACAGCAGTTAATATTCCAGCGGAATTACAGGCCAGCTATAAACGCTTTCGACAGGTAAATAATGACTGTATGGTCATGGTGCTTCATTCTTCAGTCGGGTAATATGCGCACAATCTTTTATACTAAAGCTCATTAATGTGTATTTTCGTTCTTCCAAATACACATTAATTCAAACATCTAGGACCCAAACACAATGCCAAAAATGAATCGTTTAAGCACAGTTGTTAATACTTTTTCCAAATTACCAGAATCGATTCGTTCGTTTGCCATAACAAAAGCCATGGGCCGTGTTGTAAAATATGCAGGAACTTCTGGATTACGTTTTGAAAAACTAACCCCAAATGAATGCATTGTTGTTATTCCTAATCGCAAAAAAGTACAAAACCACATTGGCAGTGTGCATGCAGCAGCAATGGGGCTTTTAGCAGAAACCGCAACCGGTTTCATGACCGGCTTAACGGTGCCTGACAGCCGTATCATTGTGATTAAGTCGATGAATTTAGAATATTTAAAGCAAGCCAGTGGTGATATGACTGCTGTGGCACGCTTTAATGATGAGCAATTGGATTACATTAGAAACACAGAGAAAGGCGACATTAATGTGCCGGTGGTCATTACTGACGCTAAAGGAGTAGAGACAGTTAAGGCGACGATGATTTGGGCTTGGGCGCCTAAACGTAAATAAAGATAAAAAATAAGCCGCTGCAATTACACAAACCGCAGCGGCTTAATTTAAATGATCACTAGATTGATAAGCCGCAGCTTATATTTTCCAAGTTCTAACAACTTCAAAACCGTACTCTTCAATCCATTCATCAAGCGGCTTAGGGTTGCGCTTAATCTTTTCAATTACTTCCTGTGTCGCTGGGTTTCTATAACGCCCAATCGCGAGTTTTGGCTTAGGTAAGCTAGAAGGTTTGGCTTTGCGGCCTTCTTTCTTTGAATCTTTTTTCAGTTCTTTTTCAAAATGCTTCTTCAATGTTTCATAAATACGACCAGGGTTATCGGTCTTTGCCAAATCATGAATCCAGCTAACGATTTGATCGCCGCGAGACACGTATAGTTCAGCTTCCGTTAACGCCATGTTGTTACACAAACGTTTTATGGTTTGATCGAATTCGTTGAATCCTTCAATTTTCTTTTCTTGATCCAACTTTAATTGCTCTAACTCGGCAATTTTCTTTTTATGCAGTTCGATTTCTTTATCCAGTTCTTGCTGAATGGCACTCACATCAACCCCCTTATTATTAAAACTATTGTTAAAATTATTGTTAAAATTATTGTTAAAATTTCATTAGTGTGTGAAAAGATTACAAATTATACGCCGAAATTGTGCCAATGTAAGTACATTGCTTCTTCGTAATCAACCACTAAACTATTAAGAACTTTGTTACTAGGCTTTACCAAGCTGACATCAAACTAGTTAGATCAATTTTGAACCAACACGGTCTATTAAAAGACACTATTAAAGTGTTGTTGTGAACAGTTGTGAGTTAAAGTGGCTTTTATGTGTTTTTTTACCGTATCAGTCTATTAACTGATTGATCTCTGGGGTAGAATTCGCACGTTTTTCATCCGACGGAGGAGTTATGGAACTTCTAGCCGAATATGGGCATATTTTTATCGCCCTTGCATGTATTTTTGGTCTGTTCATGGCATGGGGTATTGGTGCCAATGATGTTGCAAACGCAATGGGAACCTCTGTGGGATCCAAAGCAATCACGATTAAACAAGCGGTATTAATTGCGATTGTGTTTGAATTTGCGGGTGCTTTTTTAGCCGGCGGTGAAGTAACAGCAACTATTCGCAAGGGGATTATTGATCCATCCATTCTTGCCGATACTCCCGAATTACTGGTATTTGGTATGCTAGCCTCATTGCTCGCAGCCGGAACCTGGTTAATGGTTGCCTCTATTAAAGGCTGGCCTGTTTCTACCACACACTCTATCGTGGGTGCCATTGTCGGCTTTGCCGCAGTTGGTATTGGCTCTGAAGCCGTTGCTTGGGGAAAAGTAGGCACCATCGCAGCTAGCTGGGTTGTATCTCCCTTATTAGCCGGTAGCATCGCGTTTGTATTGTATAAATCTGTTCAACACTGGATTCACGATACAGAAAACCCTTTTGAACAATCTAAAAAAGTAGTTCCTCTGTATATTTTCTTAGTAGGCTTTGTTATCTCTATGGTAACTCTGGTGAAAGGCTTGAAACACATTGGTCTTAATCTTGATTTCCAGCAATCCGTTTGGCTTTCTATCGCATCTGGTATCGTTATTACCATCATCGGTATTTATTTTGTTAACCGTGTTAGTGCCGACCCCGAAACAAATGATAAAGTTCACTTAGCCAACGTTGAAAAAGTTTTCACTGTACTCATGATTTTTACTGCTTGTGCCATGGCCTTTGCTCACGGTTCAAACGACGTTGCAAATGCGATTGGCCCTGTTGCTGCTATTTACAGCATTGTCAGCCATGGTGGTGAAATTGCCGCGCAAGCAGCTGTTCCAATCTGGATTCTATTAATTGGTGGCCTAGGCATCATCGTTGGTTTGGTCACTTATGGTCATAAGGTAATTGCAACCGTAGGCACAGGCATTACTGTTTTAACGCCAAGCCGTGGCTTTGCGGCCACCTTAGCAGCTGCCACAACGGTTGTTGTTGCTTCTGGAACAGGGCTACCAATTTCGACCACACATACTCTAGTAGGGGCTATTTTAGGGGTGGGTCTTGCTGTTGGTCGCGAGTCTTTAAATTATCGCCAAGTTGGCGCTATTTTCATGTCTTGGTTGGTGACGTTACCTGCCGGTGCCGCACTGTCAATTTTATTCTTCTTTATCTTCAAAGCTATTTGGGGATAAGAAGATGGCTCTCAAATCTACCATCATCAAATTAGATCTAACGATCAGTGATATGGATAGAAACTATTACCAGCAACACAACATGACGCTGGCGCAGCATCCTTCTGAAACTGAGCAACGGGCTATTTTACGCACCGTTGCTTTTAGTTTATTTGCTCACCAAAATTTACAGTTTACCAAAGGGCTGAGTGAAGATAGCCAACCTGATCTATGGCAAAAAAACCTTATTGACGACATTGAGTTATGGATAGATTTAGGCCAGCCCGATGAAAAACGAATTCGTAAAGCCTGCCATAAAGCAAAGCGTGTCATTATAGTAAGTTATGGCGATAACGCAGCGAGTATGTGGTGGAAAACGTTAGAAGCAAAAGCGAAGGCGTTTAAAAACTTAGCGGTGTATCACATTAGCACCGAACAGTACCAATCTTTGGCGGTACTTTTGCAACGCCAGTTGATCCTCAATGCCACTATTCAAGATACTGAACTATGGTTAAGTGATGACCAGAACAGCTTGCACATCACTCCTCAAAAATGGCTTTAGAACAGAGATGACTTTAGGATAGATTTAGGCGTCAACACCCAAGCTGGCATCTGTATCAACCTGATTATTAATTAATTCGTCAGACAAATCACGACTGGATGTTTGATTACGACCCGCGGCCTTTGCCTTATACATGTTACTATCAGCAACTGCGTACAAAGATTCCAAATCGATACCATCTTCACCGTATTCTGCCACACCAATACTTACCGTTAAGGGAACAACAACCTCTCCTTTACGATAAGGTAAGTCACAAATCGCTTGCCTAATGTCTTCTGCAACCACAATAGCTCGCCCTAAATTCGTTCCGGGCAGTAAAATGGCAAACTCTTCACCACCAATGCGACAGGCAAGATCTGTTTTACGCACCCGATGCTGCAAAGTCGCGGCAGTAAATTTAAGCACCTCGTCACCAATATCATGACCAAAACGATCATTCACCCGCTTAAAGTCGTCTAAATCCAATAGTAAAATAGAAAACTCACCAGAAAAACGTTCGGCATGATTACGCTCTCGCTCAAATACATCTAAAAACCGTGCACGATTAGCTAACGAGGTTAAATTGTCAGTGGTCGCTAAATGCAGTAATTGAGCATGAGCACTGACTCGGCTCACTTCATAAACATGAGACAATGCCAAAATAACCGAAGCAGCCAATAATTCATTTAAATGCAAAAACAAAGTATTGGCTTCTTCAACAAAAATTGATCGAGCCAGTACGATAATAACCCCTAAGAAAATAAAGATTAAAGACATCCACAAGCCATACCAGCGCCCGAGTAAAAAGTGCGACAGTACCGGTATAGTCAAAATCCAAATCATAGCGGTTTGCTGCTCCCGGGTGAGTGAGAGCGCAAATAAAAATATTGAGTACGTTGCTATTAAAAACAAAAACGATATTTTGAACTGCAAACGCCGACGACGGGCAACCAATAACAAAACAAAAGAAAATACAGCGTAAGTTAACTCAACCAAAGCCAGTGCTGTTTCGTCTTGTAAATTAACGAGACCAAATATCGCACCGAGTAAAACAGCGAGCGCTAAGATAAACATCAACGCTTTATGTCGATAACCTTGATCGTAAAGCTGCAAGTCTCTGTTTCTGTTTTTATGACTTTTTTTATAACTATTTTTTAAACTGCTTCTATGTTTACTATGAGCAGCTAAGGGCGATGATTTATTATTCATATTGCTCTAGCCAGACCTTGCTCTATTTTTCCTGTAAAAATTCTTCCACTTCATGTGACCATGCTAGCCAAGCTTGTTCGCCTAAAATGCCACGACGCAAGGTTAAAAAAGGAAAGGCTAAATCGTCTCGCTCTTGAGTATTTAACCCGTGATATTCACGCTCTATACTCAACATAATCACGAGCGCTTTTTTATGTTGTTTAATATGCTGATGAAGCTCATCCAAAAGCACTGTTTTATTCAGCAAATGACCACCATATAGCTTCACTAAAAAGCTGTCATTGATCTTTTGCGGCTTACTTATTTGATGCAGCCATTGAGCCAATTGTTCATGACCCAAGGCGGTCATAATGTAGACTTTTTTGTCTGGCTTGCCTATTTGCGTCTCTAACTGGTAATCGATCAAACCCTCTTGATGCATAGCTTTTAATTGCTGATAGATCTGCTGATGACTGGCTTGCCAGAAAAACCCCAAACGCTGCTTAAATCGTTTCAGTAAATCATAACCACTGCCAGCTTCGGTCTCTAGCAGCACCATGATCGCGTGTTTTAACGACACAAATCTTACCTTTTAATAAAAATCGAATATAAAAACCCAGTATTCGATTATACCCGCAATATGCAAGTATTTGCATATTATAAAAAAGTTGTTTAATCTCAAACTTACTATATGCAACTAATTGCATAAGCTAAACAAGAGAAACTCTTACATGGCAAAAATTAAAATAAGAACCGGCAAACGCTTTAGGGCTTCTCGCGTAGACGCACATTACGACACCATCATTGTAGGATCAGGTATGGGCGGCTTAGCCACTGCCGCACTGCTGTCGTTATTGGGTAAAAAAGTCTGTGTACTCGAACAGCATTACACAGCAGGTGGCTATACCCATGCTTATGAGCGTGAAGGTTTTGAATGGGATGTTGGTGTTCATTACGTAGGTGAAGTTCACAAGCCGTCAACCCTAAGGCGCGTGTTTGATGTTATTAGCGAAGGCCGCTTGCAATGGGCAGCTATGGAAGACGAATACGATCGCATAGTATTAGGCGACGATGAATACAGTTTTATTGCAGGCCGTGAAAATTTTGCCAACATGCTAAAAGAGCGCTTTCCTGGCGAAGAGCAAGTCATCGACGAATACATTCAATTAATTCGCCGTATTAGCCGTTTTACGCCTAAGTTTTTTGCTGGCCAAGGCATGCCACGCTGGCTAGGCAATTTGTACAATAAAATTCGGCCAAAACTGGTACCAAAAGAATTTTTCCAAACAACCCGTGAAGTATTAGAAGGTTTAACCAGTAATCAGCAGTTAATTTCAGTGCTCACCGGCCAATGGGGGAATTACGGCCAAGCGCCAGAACATGCAGCTTTTTTGATGCACGCACTGATTGCTAAACATTATCTGGCTGGCGGTGCTTATCCTGTAGGTGGCTCTTCTGAAATTGCCCGCAGTATTATTCCGACCATTCAAAAAAGTGGCGGTGAAGTTTTCACTTACGCCCACGTTGATGAATTTTTAATTAATAAAAACAAAGCCTATGGCGTTCGCATGGCCTGTGGCACAGAAATTAGCGCAAATAATGTCGTAAGTAACGCAGGTTTTTACAACACGGTTAAAAAGCTGCTTCCCACTGAAGTACAAAAACGTTTAGCGGTTGATAACTGGCTAACCGAAGTTTCACCATCATCTGCACACTTTTGTATTTATGCCGGTTTTAATGGCAGTAAAGAAGAGCTGGGTCTTAATACCACCAACCTTTGGATGTACCCCAGTGGCGATCACAATCACAACATTAAAAAATACAAAGCCGATTTTAATGAAGAATTTCCGTTGGTGTATATTTCATTTCCATCGGCAAAAGATCCCGATTGGAACAACCGCTATCCAGGAAAATCGACCGTAGAAATAGTTACTCCAGCAAATATGGATTGGTTTAAACAATGGCAAGGCAGCCAATGGCAAGATCGCGGTGAAGATTACCAAGCCTTTAAAGACCAATTTGCTCAGCGCTTAATGGAAAAGCTATATCAGCGTCACCCGCAACTTAGAGACAAACTGGCCTACTTTGAGCTTTCAACACCCCTTTCAACCAATTGGTATCAAAAAACCAGTGCTGGTGAAATGCTGTCTCTTGATCATTTTGTTGATCGCTTTGGTAAACCTTTTTTACACCCGATTACTCCGGTGAAAAATTTATTTATGACGGGTTCTGATGTCATGACCGCAGGCGTGGGCGGCGCATTGATGTCGGCTGTTATGACCACCAGCGCCATGCAGGGTTTGCAAGCGGGTAACGTTATGAAGCTGCTGAAGAATTATCAAGAAAAATCACACAATAACGGCTAACTGCCCTTGCTAAAGCCAGCGCCTTACCGACTGGCTGTAACGTTGGTAAGGTTCACCAAACTTTTCTGCCATGATGGCTTCTTCGGGTTTAATTTGAAAAGCCGTCATGTATAAAAAGAACACCAAAGCCCCAGAAAAACCCAAAAAATTATCTAAAAAATCTCCCCAGCCTAGCAATACGATGAGCATGCCCAAATACATAGGGTTACGACTGAGTTGAAACACTCCAGACATTACTAAATAGCTGGTTTTACGAGGTTCTAAAGGGTTTACCGTAGTGTGGTGAGCTAAAAACTCTTTTACACCTGCCAGCGCTAAAACAATTCCTGCTACTAAAAAAGATAGGGGCCAAATTAAACTGCCGACATCGGCTATTTGCTGGTGCATAAATTCACTGCCCCGTTGTGATAACAACAGCGACAATAAAGCCGACAAAACCATCACTATTGGCGGCGGGCATTTTAATTTTAAAAATTCCATACAATGACTCTCTACAGCTTATTGATGTGACGAACTAATAATTGCACGCTTTGCACGCCGCGAAACTCATTAATATCTAATTGATATGCGCACTGCACGGTTTTACAGGATTCATCTGGCCAATCATCTAAACTGACATTAAAAGCAATGGCATCAATGCACTGTTCGCTATTAGGAATCCCTAGCATCAGTTTTAAATGATTGCTGCCAACAATGCGCTGATTGATGATGTTGAAGACGCCATCAAATACCGGTTCTGGAAACTGCTGCCCCCAAGGACCGGCATACTTTAATAATCCTGCTAACGACAAATTAAAATCAGCGCTGGTTAATTCGCCGTCAGATAAAATCACCTGGTTAAGTTGATCTTCTGTCATCAGTTCGCGACAAATACCATCAAACTCTTGTTGAAATTCTGCATAATGTAGCCGCTTAATACTCAAGCCCGCAGCCATGGCATGACCACCAAACTTGGTTAAAATGTCAGGTCTACGCTTAGCCAATAAGTCTAAAGCATCACGAATGTGTAAACCCGGAATTGATCGGGCTGAACCTTTAATTTCTTGCTGTGCTTGCGTTTCTTGCGGCGACAGACCTTCTACTGGCTCGGCATTAGCAAAAGCAATCACCGGACGATGCAGTTTGTCTTTAATACGCGAAGCTAAAATACCAATGACACCTTGGTGCCAATCGGCGTCGTATAAACATTGCCCCCATGGGCTTTGGTTAGCCTTTTGCTCATGCGGTGTAGATTGGCTATTAGTATCTTCTTGCAACAAACCCGTCACTTGCTGTAACCGCTGCGAGCTTAACCAGTTAAGCGCTTGCTGTTGCATGCCGCGCTCAATGTTTTTACGTTCTTCATTTAAATTATTTAATTCTTCCGCGTATTGATCAGCCAAGTCGAGATTATCGGTTAACAAGCACTCAATACCAGTAGACATATCGTCTAAACGCCCGGCGGCATTCAAGCGTGGGCCTATCGCAAAGCCTAAATCACTGGCGACTAGTTGAGCGGCATTTTTGCCCCCTACTTTTAATAGCGCAGTAATTCCGAGAATGGCTTTACCTGCCCGAATTCGCTTTAAACCTTGATCAACAAAAATACGGTTATTTTTATCCAGTGGCACCACATCGGCGACCGATGCTAACGCTAACAAATCTAAAAACTGTGCCAGGTTTGGTTCTGGTCGATGGGTAAACCAACCTCGTTGCTTTAATTGTGCGCGTACTGCAGCCATCACATAAAATATCACCGCACAGCCACAAGCCGCTTTCGATGGAAATGAACAAGCAGGTTGATTGGGGTTCACAATCGCGTCGGCATTCGGCAGTTCGTCTGCCGCTAAGTGGTGGTCTGTTACCACCACCTTAATGCCGTAATCTTTAGCCGCTTGCACACCCGCCAAAGACGAAATACCATTATCAACAGTAATTAATAATTGCGGCTGCATGTAACGTGCAACCTCAACAATTTCTGGGGTTAAACCATAACCATACTCAAAACGGTTGGGCACCAAATAACAAGGATCTAAAGCACCAAATTGACGCAGCGCGCGAATGCCCAAAGCAGTACTGGTAGCGCCATCAGCATCAAAATCACCAACAATCAAAATACGCTGCTGCGCCATAATGGCATCGGTAATTAAACGCGCAGCATTATCAATATCGTGTAATTGATGAAACGGTAACAAGCCTTTCAACTCGTAATCCAATTCACTGGTAGACTCGACCCCCCGCGCTTGATAAATAGCCGACAACACCGGATGAATATTAGCAAGAGGCGCAGCTGACGATGAATGCCGCTTAATCTGTAAGGCTGGTCGATTTCCTACTGGCAAATTCATTGACATATCAATTAATACAACTCGTTAAAACAATCGTTTAAATTTTTCTTTGGCGTCTTTTTCTAACTGTTTTCTTTTCTTATCGGCCGCTGCTTTTGCTTTTGCTTTTTCTGCTTCACGCTTAGCATCCAACTTTTGCTGAGCTTCAGCTTTTTGCTGGTCTTCAAACGATGAAAGTTCGGTCTTCGCCAAATTTTTCAGCTTGCCCTGCTGATTAGCCAGCGACTCATCGGCTAATCCCATGCCGTTTAATTGTTCTTTATAACTGCCCGCGTAAGACAATAATTTATCATTAAGCTTACGCTTTAACTGCTGCTCGAGTTCTTTTTGCTTATCTTTAACTCGCTGATTAAACGCGCTATTTAGCTTTTGATCTAAGTCTGAGCCAATCTCGACCTTAGGTGAAATCAATTCACCTTTGGCACTGGCATTTATATTAAAACGATCTATTTTTTTCAGTGCCAAGACCATTTCTTTAGCCAGCTGCGTATTGTCTTTGCTGGTAAAAGACGCCTGCGAAAACTCTGCCTTAACCTTAGCGTCCAATTCGCCGGCTGTTAATTGAGCTTGTCCTGCTACATCTACTTGGCTTTGGTTTAAGATTAAGCCCATTGCACCTACGTTGTAGTTGGTTACTTGCAATTCTTGCACAATTAAATCAAAACGTTCTTGGCCAATATCACCACGATAATCAAGCGTACCTTTAACACTTAATGCGCGCATACCGTTAAGGTTTTCACCAACGGCAACAAGACGAATGGGTTTATTCGTTACCCGCTGTTGGTGGGTAATGTCGTATACGTTTATCGCAACCTGCCCTTTGTTCTGTGGCAAGTTAACCGCAAGCTGAACTTTTTTGATCAGTAAATCGGGCAGTGGACGGTCACTGGCAAAATGTACAAAGCGTCCTTCTTGACGTTGCTTTTCTGCCAATGCAACGCCATTGGCAGTGTCTTCATCTACTGAGTCAGAAATTAAAAACGGACGGATTTTTTCATACCAGTGCAAACCTTCTTCAGCCCACTCGCCCACCGTATCGCCAAACATCAATCGGCTTAAATTCGCCACACCTGCGCCATCTAACTGATATTTACTTTTTAGCTGATTAAAATCTTGCTCAGGAGAATCTTGTAAAACAGACCATTGTTGTTTGATCGAGTCTCGCCCTTGTGACAAAACAGTTTGCGCATGTTTAATCGCTTTTTGGTCTTCTTTAATGCGCTTTTTTAATCTTTCAAATTCTTTCTTACGCTGCTGAAAATCTTGTAAAGAATCAAATCGTGCCGAGGTTAAACGATTAAATTCATCTTCGTAAGCGGCAAAATCTTCGCTACTGGGCAAGGCAGCCAATGCTGAGTCTGAATCAGTTTTAATCGTATTGAGGCTTTTCTCAAATTCACGACCACGTTGCTCGGTTAATAACGGTTCACGGGCTAATAATTCATCAGCACTGGGCAACGCTTGCGGACTTGCTTGCCGACTTGATTGATGAGTATCGTTTACTGAACGTCCGTCAGCATCAGAACTAGCATCAGTATTGTCAGTTTGACCATCTGCATTAACCTCAGATGCAGCTAAAGCCCCCGATATGTCTCTAGGTGTAGCAAAAGCAACGCCAGTTAGGGTGAGCTGGTTAACAATGCCCTTGCCCAGTAATAATGGAAACACATCAATGTCGGCCACTGCCCGCTCAAATTGAATGACATTTTCCATTGGATTGTCGGCGTCTGCCACCTGCACCCCAGAAATTTCAATACCAAAAGGGTCAAAGGTTAAGCTAACATCGGCTACCTCAACTTTAGCCTTGGCAGCTTTACTGCCAAAACTTTCTATGCTGTATTTAATAATAGGGCCAACAGCAAATAACCAAGCCAATACCAAGATGGCGGTAATGACGATAAAGCCTAAGAGTCCCGACCAGCGGATCCATTGTTTCATGTTCTAATCCTTATTCCGCAAGTGCTTGGTAAACTTTATAAAACTTACTGGCTTTTAAAGCCTTGGTAATTTTTAGCGTTTCGACCCAAGCCATCAGTTTATGACGATAGGCAATAATCAAAGCTCGGCTGATCAATAGCAGCGGAATAAATGCAAGCAGCGCAATCACCAAGCTGCCCAATACAAGAGTATTGTTAAATCGCGTGGCACGCCAAAAATCGCTTTGATATAACTCGGTAAAGAAAGCCTGCGCACCCGGATAGCTCAACAATAATTCACCCACAACAATAGCAGCAGGATCTAGCAGATAAGCCAAACCACTAAAAAATAAGGTCGCCAACATAAAAGCGCCAAAATTAATGCGAACAATACACGCAATTAAAACAATCAACGCATTGTGTAAACTCAGCAGCGGTGTCAAACCTGTGATCAAGCCCAAAGCAAACGCTAACGCAATTTGGCCAGGCGCTGAATCTGAGTTTAATGCTTTTAGCAACTTGGCTAACATAGCAATCATACAATTTCCTTATTTTAAGAGATCTAAAAAATAGTGCTCTAGTTTAGTAATTGCTGCGTAAGAAAGATAGCTATTCAAATATTCCGTTGCATCCTATAGAGTATGCGCACTTTGCGCGCTTTATTATGCGATTTGTAAATAAAGTAAGCCATTAAATACTCGGTATTGTTCCAGACCGTCAACAACGATTCTCGAAATAGACGCTAGTGTTTAGCGCCGATAATCGTTTAAATAGTGCACATACTAAACTCAATAAAATACTTTAAAAAAACTAGGTTTTAACATGAATACCACATGCTCTCGCTATACTCACTCTCGCTACAGTTTTAGCGGCAAAGTCATGTCGCTGGCGTTGTCTTTAACACTGGCGATCACTGCAACTTTTTCTGCATCTACTTTTGCTCAGGGTTTACCCGCCGAGGTCATTACCGCCAGCAAGCAGAACGTGCCCACTTATATTGAAGCAATCGGTACCTTAAAAGCCAATGAATCATTAATTTTACGCCCCGAAATTACCGGGCGTATCGAAACCATCGCTTTTACCGAAGGCAACTTGGTTAAAAAGAATACCCTACTCGTACAATTTGACGCTGCCATGTACTTGGCTCAAGTTAACGAAGCGAAAGCACGAGTCGCGCTTAGCGAAGCAGAATACCAGCGTGTTAATAAATTATTTAAAAACGGTTCCATTTCTGAAACTCAACGCGACTCAGCATTAGCTCAAATGCAAATCAATGAAGCGCAGCTAGACCAAGCAAAAGTCACATTAAAGAAAATGTCGTTACGTGCGCCGTTTACCGGCATTGTTGGTTTACGCCAATTTAGCCCAGGTGACTATGTAATGGCCGGTGCCGACATGCTAGAAATTGTTGATATCGACAGCATGAAGCTAGATTTTAGAATTCCTGAAATCTATTTGCCAAAAGTAGCCCAAGGACAAACCTTGCGCATCAGCTTATCGGCTTTTCCTGGTGAAGAATTTGAAGGTAAAGTAACCGCCATTAGCCCACAAATCAGTGAGCAAGGTCGTAACATTTTAGTACGTGCTGTTTTGCCAAATACCGACAAAAAACTGCGCCCAGGTTTATTTGCCAAAGTGCAGTTATTGATTAAGCAAGAAGAATTAATTGTGGTGCCAGAAGAAGCACTTATTCCTCAGGGCATGAGCTACTTAGTGTATTTGTACAAAGACGATAAAGTAACTCCCGTTCCGGTGCAGCTAGGCCAGCGCATGCGCGGTAGTATTGCCATTAGCGGTATTAACGAAGGTGATGTGGTCATTACTGCTGGGCAATTAAAACTTCAACCAGGTTCTCCTATTTCACCAATCTTTGTTGATAAGGAGTAATCACGGGTGAAAATTTCTGAATTAAGTATTTCTCGTCCGGTCCTCGCGACCGTGATGAACATCCTTATTGTCCTCATCGGGTTAATTGCTTACTTGGCTTTACCGGTGCGTGAATACCCCAATATTGATGTTCCTGTGGTAACGGTTGAAACCGCTTACGCCGGCGCTAACGCCAAAATTATGGAAAGCCAGGTTACCCAGATTTTAGAAGATTCGTTATCCGGTATTGAAGGCATTGATTTTATGTCATCAAAAAGCCGCTCTGAACAATCACAAATCACCCTAACCTTTAAGCTAGATCGTGATCCTGATTCTGCTGCCAGCGATGTCCGTGACCGCGTTGGCCGCGTGCGTGGCATGTTGCCCGAAGACATTGAAGAACCGATTGTGGCTAAAGTAGAAGCCGATGCTCAGCCCATCATCTGGTTATCGTTTTCATCCGATCGTCACAGCCCGTTACAAGTCACCGATATTGCGGAACGCCAAGCTCGTGACCCGCTACAAACCGTGCAAGGGGTTGCCAGTGTGGCGATTGTTGGTGAACGTCGTTATGCCATGCGCGTTTGGTTAGATCGTACTCGCATGGCCGCTTTTAATATCACCAGCCAAGGTGTAGAAACTGCGTTACGCAGCCAAAACATTGAAGTACCTGCCGGTCGTATTGAAAGTACCGAACGTGAATTTACAGTATTAACCCAAACCGATTTAAATACTCCAGAACAATTTGAAGATATTATTCTGCGCAACGAGAACGGTTATTTAGTGCGTTTAAAAGACGTGGCTAATATCGAAATTGCCCCGGAAACAGAACGCGTTATCTCACGCTTTAGTGGCCGCAGTGCGGTAGCGCTTGGGGTGGTGAAACAATCCACCGCAAACCCACTGGATGTATCCAGCGGTGTGCGCGAAATGTTGGTCGACATTAATAAAAAGTTACCTGAAGGCGTAGCGGTAAACGTTGCTTATGATTCTTCTGTTTTTATTGATAAGTCGATTCAGTCAGTACAAACCACTATTTTTGAAGCCGTGATTTTGGTGATCTTGGTGATCTTCTTGTTCTTGCGCAACGCCCGCGCAACCTTGATTCCGTTAGTGACCATTCCGGTTTCTTTGATTGGTGCTTTTGCCATCATGAACCTGTTTGGTTTCAGCATTAATACACTCACCTTGTTGGCCCTTGTTTTGGCTATTGGTTTAGTTGTAGATGACGCAATTGTGGTACTGGAAAACATCTATCGCCACATCGAAGATGGAATGGACCCAGTACAAGCGTCTTTTAAGGGCATGAAAGAAATTGGCTTTGCGGTTATCGCCATGACCATTACCCTAGCGGCCGTATTTGCGCCAATTGCGTTTTCTGAAGGCCGAACCGGTAAACTTATTTCAGAATTCGCCCTCACCCTAGCCGGTGCGGTTATTGTGTCCGGCTTTGTAGCCTTAACCTTGTCGCCTATGATGGCGTCGCGCATGCTAAAACATAATCAAAACCCAGGTAAGTTTTATCTGTGGGGCGAAAAAGTACTCAACGGTATGGCCAGTGGTTATGAAACGTTTTTACGTAAAGTATTAGCTTTTCCACGCTTAATTGCCTTAATGGGTTTTGTTACCGTTGCCTTGAGTGCGTTTGTTTATACTTTGTTACCGCAAGAACTGTCGCCTTCTGAAGACCGTGGTTTTATAATTGGTTTTGCCATTGCTCCTGAAGGTGCAACACTGGATTTTGTGGATAAATACACCCGCCAAATTGAAGGGGTATTCAGCGGCGTTGCCGAAGCTGAAAATACCTTTACCATTATTGGCTTCCCCACCAGCACCAACAGTATGCAGTTTGTGGAACTATCGCAGTGGGAAGATCGTGAACGTTCACAACAAGAAATTGCAGGCAGTTTAATGGGCGCAATGTTCGCCGGAGTTCCAGGGGTAATGTCTTTCCCAATGAACCCGCCTTCACTGGGCCAAAGCATTATTTCGCGACCCGTGGAGTTTGTGATTCAAACCACAGGGTCGTACGAAGAACTGCAAGCACTTACCTCGCAAGTGATGATGAAAGTTTGGTCTAACCCCATGTTTGCTCAGCCAGATGTTGATTTAAAACTGAACAAACCAGAACTGGCCATTAACGTGAACCGCGAAAAAGCAGCGTCTGTAGGTGTGGGTGTTGAAACCATCGGCCGCACCCTAGAAACCATGATTGCGGGTCGTGAAGTTACCCGCTTTAAACGAGACGGCGAACAATACAATGTAGTGGTACAAGTGGCCGACATTGATCGCTCTAACCCAAGCGATTTAACCAATGTGTATGTGCGTTCAAGCAGTGGCGAAATGATTCAGTTGGCCAATTTGGTTGATGTACAAGAAACCATTGCACCAAAAGAGCTGAATCACTTTAACAAACTTAAATCTGCCACCATTCAAGCAGCGCTTAACCCCGGTTATAGCCAGCAACAAGCGAAAGATTTCTTAGACGCAACCGTTGCTGAATTAACTGCAGATAAAGCAGGCTTTCAAGTCGATTATGGCGGCCAGCTACGTGAATTCATCAACACAGGAAGCAGCTTAACGGTAGCCTTTGGTTTGGCCTTGATCTTTATTTACTTGGTGTTAGCGGCTCAGTTTGAAAGTTTCCGCAGCCCATTAATCATTATGTTCTCGGTACCGACTGCCATGCTAGGAGCATTAGTCGCCTTGTGGTTAACCGGCGGTTCTATCAATATTTATAGCCAAATTGGTTTAATTACCTTAGTTGGTTTAATTACCAAACACGGCATTTTAATTGTTGAATTTGCTAATCAATTACAAGAATCTGGCTCGAATAAACTGGAAGCAGTAATTGAGTCAGCCAAGCTGCGCTTACGTCCAATTTTAATGACCACCTCAGCGATGGTATTGGGTGCTATTCCACTTGCCTTAGCAACGGGTGCTGGCGCTGAGAGCCGAGAGCAAATTGGTTGGACCATTGTTGGTGGCATGACGTTAGGTACAGCCCTAACCATTATCATCGTCCCAGCATGTTACTTGTTAATAGCGGGCAAGGTTAAGCCGCTAGTAAAAGCCGATCCTTCTATCTAGCGATCAAAAAAATAGCCACGTGTTACTAACGTGGCTATTTTTCTTTTTTGATGTGTTTTTCTTTTTTTCTGTGTTTTGCAATGTTTTCTTCTAATGGCTCAGTCAGCCTTTAAACGCCAGTAGCGCACAAATCGCGGTAAACCCGTTGCAGTTAAGCCAGAATATTTAAAGGTAATTTCACTGCCTATTGGAGGTGGATTAGCTCGTTCAAGGTCACTAAAACCCGTGCCAATTTTAAAAGTTTTAATTGCACTACCTCCTTGTTGATCCAACACCTTGCCCTTTACCCACATAGCGCCCATTTGGTCTTGATACTTGCCTTTACCAGCAACATACGACAGCACAATACCTTCACTGTCTAAGCTGGGTTTTAATTTAATAAGATCATCATTACGTTTAGCCGCATAAAAAGAACGGCCATCATGCAACATTAAACCCTCTGCTTTATTGCTCACATACGCATCAAGCTGCTGCATTAACGCCGCTTCATTCTCGATCTTCCACTGCTTCGCCACACTTACCCAAGGTGGTAGTTGTTTCGATTTTTGCAATAGCTTTAAGGCTTGTAAACGCTGATCAAAACGACCACTGTGCGCAGGCAGATCAAACACCATAAAACGCACCGACTTCCAATCGTTATCACTAGGGGTTTGCGTACGCACGATGCCACTAAGGCGATCAAATTGATTACGGCCAAGCCATAATTCTCCGTCTAGCGGATAACTGGGTAAGTTTTTGATATACCATTTAGGGGCAGAGTAGGTATTTCCCTGACGAGAAATAAAACCTTCGCCGTTCCAGTAAGCACGAACACCGTCGAACTTTTCACTGACCCAATAATGCTTTAAATCGGTTTGGTGGGTTTGCGAAGAATATACATTGGCCAGCATCAAATCAGGGGAATCGTCTGCCCAAAGATATGTACTGAATAAAAGATATGTACTGAATAAAAGATAACTCATCAAAGACCTCCTTGTCTTATGTTTGAGTTATTTTCTAGGATAAACAGATCTGCTGGCAATACGCTGACTGCCTTAATTTATTTACCGAACTAACCGAACGTTTTTTCAGCAATAAACTTATGAATCTCTGCTAAGTCTGCTGGCAGAACATCCATACGCTCTTCACGATCCATTAAGTCTGTTAAATGATGCGGTAACTTAGGCATATCAAAACCCGCACGCAATACCGCTTCTTCAAACTTAACTGGATGCGCAGTACCCAAGGTGATCATTGGTATCTTATTGTTACGGCGCACTTCACGCGCAGCCTTAACACCAATCGCTGTGTGTGGGTCTAACAAATAACCGGTTTCAGCAAAAACGTCTTGCATGATTTTAATGGTCGCGTCTTCATCCACTGCGTAGCTGTCGAATAATTCACGTGCTTTATCCAAACGCTTTTCATCCAACTCAATCACGTCTGTTTTAGCATTCATACGCGCCATTAAATCGGCCATCACAGAACCGTCACGGTCGTATAAATCAAACAACAAACGCTCAAAGTTAGAAGACACCGCAATATCCATAGATGGCGTAATGGTGTGCATTAACGGATGAACTTCGTACTTATTTTTGCTCATAACACGATGCAGGACATCGTTTTTGTTGGTTGCAATAATCAGCTGTTCAATCGGCAAGCCCATATTTTTAGCCATGTAACCGGCAAAAATATCGCCAAAGTTACCGGTAGGAACCGAGTAAGCCATTGGGCGTACAGGACCACCCAAATTCAATGCCGAATAAAAATAATAAACAATCTGCGACATGATACGCGCCCAGTTAATGCTGTTCACCGCCACTAACTTACGCTCGCCTTTAAGGAAAGACTGATCGCCGAAGCTCGCTTTAACCATGTCTTGTGCTTGGTCGAAGTTACCTTCGATAGCAATGTTATAAATGTTATCGCCGGTTACCGTCGTCATCTGGCGACGCTGAACTTCAGATACTTTACCGTGTGGGTGCAAGATGAAGATATCAACGTTCTTACACGCTTTAGTGCCTTCAATCGCTGCAGATCCCGTATCACCAGACGTCGCACCCATGATCACAACTTTTTCGTGACGACGTTCTAAAACGTAATCAAGCAAGCGACCTAGAGTTTGCAATGCAAAATCTTTAAACGCTAACGTTGGACCGTGGAACAATTCCAACACGTATTCGTTATGATCAATCTGCTGTAAAGGTGCAACAGCCTTATGACCGAAACCGCCATACACTTCAGAAAGAATCTTTGCCAAGGCGTCAGAATCAACACAACCTTCAACAAAAGGATAGATAACTTTATGCGCAAGCTCGGCATAAGGAAGGTCACGCCAAGATTCAATTTCTTCTTTCGAAAAAGTCGGTACTTCTTTAGGAACGTACAAACCGCCGTCGGTTGCTAAACCCGTTAGCAAAACTTCTTCAAAGGTTAACTCTGGGGCATTACCGCGAGTTGAAATATATTTCATCATAATTAAAAAACTCTTAAATTTTTAAAATTTTAAACCAAATACTCAACACGGATGCGGGTAACATCCCCTTCAGTACCTTCTAATGCTTCAATGGCAACAATGGCATCGTTCATGATTTTTTCTTGAATGGTATGCGTCAGCAAAATCACCTGCACAATTTCTTCACCTTCAGCTTGCTCTTTTTGAATTAGGGCTTCTATATTAATGCCGCGCTCACTCAAAATCGTTGCAATTTGTGCCAAAACACCGGTTTTATCAAACGCAGGAATGCGCAAGTAATAAGCCGTTTCTATTTCTTCAATTGGCAATACTTGAGTATCATCAACTTCTTTGTAACCTAAGTGATGAACTCGGCTTGCCGCAGGCGCATCAATTAAACGCGCTAAATCAATAATATCAGCCACTACTGCAGACGCCGTTGGACCAGCGCCAGCACCTGGGCCAGAAAACAAGGTATCGCCAACCGCATCACCGTTCACCATTACCGCGTTTAACACACCGTCGATTTTAGCAATCGAACGTTTTTCTGGAATCAAGGTCGGGTGCACGCGTAAATCAATACCTTTAGCTTTACGGCTGCTCACACCCAAATGCTTAATGCGGTAACCTAATTCTTCGGCATACTGAACGTCTTCTGGGGTAATACCACCAATGCCTTCACAGAAACAGTTTTCAAACTGCAATGGAATGCCATAAGCAATAGACGAAAGAATGGTTAGCTTATGCGCGGCATCAATGCCTTCAACGTCAAACGTTGGATCGGCTTCGGCATACCCTAACGCTTGTGCTTCTTTTAAAACATCGGCGAAATCACGACCTTTGTCGCGCATTTCGGTCAAAATGAAGTTACCCGTACCGTTAATGATACCGGCCAACCAGTTAATCTTGTTGCCAGCTAAACCTTCACGTAAAGCTTTAACAATTGGAATACCGCCAGCAATACCGGCTTCAAACATTACCGATACACCTTTGGCTTCGGCAGCGGCAAAAATCTCGGTGCCGTGCTCAGCAATCAGCGCCTTGTTTGCGGTCACAACGTGTTTGCCGTTTTCAATCGCCAATAGTACGAGCTGCTTAGCAACATCGTAGCCACCAATTAATTCCACCACCACATCAATGTCGGGGTTGGTAGCAACGGCAAAAATATCGCGAGTAACGTTTGTGTTAGAAGTGTCTGCAGCTGGGTTATCACGACGAGAACCCACCTGCTCAATAATAATTTCACGACCTGCACGGCGAGTAATGTCTTGAGCATTCTGGGTTAACACATTAAACGTGCCACTACCGACTGTACCTAATCCACAGATTCCTACTTTTACCGCTTTCAAAGTCGACTCTCCAACATAAGCTTACTGATAGTTCAAAATTTGCGATATTCTACACGAGAACAGATTTAAAAAAACAACATCACCCAACAACAAGACAGTTTTCTAGCAATTTGCTAGCGTAACGGTTTAATCTAACGCTATTCAAACAATCTCGTAAGGAACAATCCATGTCCAAGTTTTTAGTACTAACCGTTATTGCCGACGACAAGCCCGGCATTGTAGAAACTCTTGCTGCCACTATTGCTGATCAGCAAGGTAACTGGCTAGAAAGCCGCATGTCACATATGGCAGGAAAATTTGCCGGTATTTTGCGTATTAGTATTGCCGAAGAAAATGCCAACAGCTTACAAATTCGTTTATCCCAGTTGGCAACTCAAGGCATTAATGTAGGCGTTGAAGTGAGTACCGAAGCGGGAGAGTCTGGTGCAACCAAAGATTTAACCCTTAACTTAATTGGCAACGACCGCGCCGGTATTGTCAAAGAAGTTTCACAAGCCTTGGCCAGTATGGGGGTGAACGTACTGGAATTAACGACAAATTGCGAAAGCGCCCCGATGTCGGCTGATTTATTGTTTAAAACTGAAGCTCACTTGCGTGTACCACAAGGCTTTGATGCAGATGCACTGACCGACACTTTAGAAGCCATTTCTAATGATTTAATGGTAGAGATTAACGTTCAAAGCCACTAAACCTGAATGTTTAGCACATTGTAAACACCAAACGTTTAGTTCTATTTACTCGGCACTGTTTTTATATTGGGCTAATATTGTCCTAGTATTGATCTAATATTAGCTTAAGCAGTGCTTTTTCTTCTGTTAATTCACGAAGCCAGTTAAACTCCCTACTTTGTTATTCCTATAAGCCTTCTGGAGCCACC
>OJEO01000155.1_pt1 | contig 31593 bp, 25 predicted proteins | sample 1593621 | NCBI WGS metagenome assembly OJEO01 (sample SAMN05416875, study PRJEB24817) | seawater metagenome | isolation source: Sea water | place: Canada:Atlantic | collected 2013-11
GAGATGTAGAGAGGTCTCGTGGGCTCGGAGATGTGTATAAGAGACAGCAAAAAAACTTCAGAAGAAAATAGATGATCGCAAAGCGTCCAATTCATTCCGAGAGTTGGGGAAACATAACAATTTAATAGATTTTTCCTCAAACGACTATTTAGGCTTTAGTACTTCAAAAGAAATTTACAATGCTTCAAACTTATTGCTAAAGGATACTAATCTTGAACAAAATGGAGCAACGGGTTCGCGACTGTTAACTGGGAATCACCCGTTATACAAAAGGGCTGAAGATTTCATCTCCACGTTTCATAAAGCCGAAGCAACCCTAATTTTTAATAGTGGGTACGATGCTAACATAGGTTTTTTTAGCAGTGTCCCACAACGCGGTGATTTAATTTTTTATGATGAATTATCGCATGCAAGCATCCGTGATGGGATACAAATGAGCAACGCAAAAACCTATAAGTTTAAGCATAATGATATTGATGATTTAAAACGATTAATAGAGAAAACAACTATTACCTCTCCCCTTCAGGGGGAGATGCCTATAGGCAGGGGGGGACACAGCCTTGAACAACCTATTTACATTGTAACCGAATCTGTTTTCTCTATGGATGGCGATGTTCCAGATTTAGTAGCGTTGGTAAATTTCTGTACGGAAAATGGATTTTATTTAATCGTAGATGAAGCACACGCACTAGGTGTGTTTGGAGACAATGGTTCGGGCTTGGTGCAGCAATTACACCTTGAAAATAAAGTGTTTGCCCGTATCGTGACCTTTGGAAAAGCCATGGGCTGTCATGGCGCAGCCGTTTTAGGAAGCCAAGAACTTATAGATTATTTGCTAAATTTTGCCCGAAGTTTTATTTACACGACCGCTTTGCCGCCGCATTCTGTAGCGACTATTTTAGCGGCATATCAAAATCTTGAAAGTTCTAAAAATCAGGAATTGCTTCAAGCTACCATACAATTCTTTCAGAAAAAATGTACGGAATTGAACATTCAAGACCGTTTTATTAAAAGCGAATCTGCCATACACACCCTCATCATTCCGGGTAATAAGGAAGTGAAGAATGCTTCTACAACACTTAAAAAAGAAGGGTTTGATGTAAAACCCATCCTTTCCCCAACGGTTCCAAAAAACAAGGAACGCTTACGCATTTGTTTGCACAGTTTCAATACAGAAAGAGAAATCGAAAAATTGGTTCAGGTATTGGCTACCTTTGTATAATGGAACCCACATTTGTAACTATAGCCGTATTTACCTATTCTGCCGAAGCAGGAATTATAAAAGGCCGGCTCGATGCAGAAGGCATTGAAACAATTTTATTTGACAATCTTACGATTGATACCGATCCGTTAGTAAGCAATGCCATTGGCGGCGTTAAGTTGAAGGTGAGAAAAGAAAATGAGGCAGAAGCCCGTAAAATTTTAGCTACAATTAATGACTATTCGCTTGATGATTCGGGAAAGGAGATTAACTGTCCTAATTGTGGCGCCTCGGAGATTCATTACTTTTCCAATGTAACCGATATAAAATCCCTGTTTGCGTTTCTTTTTGGATTTCTATTCGGAACTTTGCCTTTTTACACCAAATATGAATACAGTTGTGAGGTGTGTAAACATAAATTTAATCCCGCATGAAAACTACCTATTTTATAACCGGAATATCTACCGAAGTTGGGAAAACAATTGCTTCGACAATCGTAACCGAAGCTTTACAAGCCGACTATTGGAAACCTATTCAGGCTGGCGAACTAGACAATACCGATACACATAAAGTTGAAAAATTGATTTCAAATACAAAGACAACATTTCACCAAAGTGCTTTCAATTTAAAATCACCGATGAGTCCACATGCTGCAGCAGCTATTGATAAGGTAAAAATTGAACCCAAAAAAATTAAACGCCCCACAACAAAAAATAATCTGGTAATTGAAGGGGCTGGCGGGTTGTTGGTTCCGTTAAATGATTCAGAAACTATTGCAGATTTAATCGAACCAAAAGATAACGTGATTGTGGTTTCCAGGCATTATTTGGGAAGCATTAATCACACTTTATTGACCGTTGAAGGATTAAAAAATAGAGGTTTGAATGTCTTCGGAATCATTTTCAGCGGAATCGAAAACAAAGAAACCGAATGCATCATCGCAAAAATGACCAATGTTCCTATTTTAGGAAGGATTGAAGAAGAACCTTATTTTGATAGCAATGTTGTGAAGGAATATGCAGATAGATTAAAAAAAGAATTAACGTCACCCTGAACTCGTTTCAGGGTCTCATGTTTTCTGAAACGAAATGAAAAAGAGTTATGTGTATATTATGACCAATACGTATAGAACAACCTTCTATATTGGAGTAACTTCAAACCTTAAAAACAGGTTGTTAAAACACATTGAAGGAACTGGATCAACATTTACAAAGAAGTATAACTGTAAAGATTTGATTTACTTTGAAGAATTTTTAAATATCAAACAAGCGATAGCAAGAGAAAAACAATTAAAGAACTGGCATAAGGAATGGAAATTGAATTTAATAAAGGAAATGAATCCAACTCTTAAAACATTGAATGTTTTATAAGTTTTTAAAAATTGAGCATATTGAATTAGTTAATAAAATATAATGAGATGCTGAAACAAGTTCAGCATGACGAATATGAGATTACAAGAAAGAGATAAAAAACACATCTGGCACCCCTTAACCCAACACAAAACCGCTGCGCCGCCCATTGGGATTGTGCAAGCTAAAGGCGCTGTTTTGTACGATGAAAACGGAAAAGAATACATAGACGGTATCGCTTCGTGGTACACAGCTATGTATGGGCATTGTAATGAGCAAATAACTTCGAAGGTGTCCACCCAAATGCTTACGTTAGATCAGGTTGTTTTTACCGGTTTTACGCACGAACCTGCGGTAGAACTTTCAGAAAAATTAATGGCGATTTTACCCGATAACCAACAAAAACTTTTTTTTAACGATAATGGGTCCACGGCGGTTGATGCGGCAATTAAAATGGCTCTTCAGTATCATTTTAATAGAGATAATAAGCGAGACACCTTAATAGCTTTTGAAGATGGTTTTCACGGTGATACATTCGGTGCGATGAGCGTTTCGAGTCTTTCAGTGTATAATGGTCCTTTTGAAGATTTCTTTTTAAAGGTGGAGCGCATACCGGTGCCAACAAAGAAAAATATTGATGAAGTCGTATTAAAACTGAAAACCATTCTTTCAGAAAATAATTGTGCTGCTTTTATTTACGAACCGTTAGTGCAAGGAGCTGCCGGAATGAAATTCCACGACGCCGAAGGATTAAACACTCTTTTAAAGCTGTGTAAAGCGCAAAATGTACTTTGTATTGCAGACGAAGTAATGACTGGTTTTGGCAAAACAGGAAAAAACTTTGCTTCGGAATATATGGAAACCAAGCCCGATATTATGTGCCTAAGCAAAGCCCTGACAGCAGGAATGATGGCGATGAGTATTACAACCTGTACGCAAGCTGCTTATGATGCCTTTTTAGGCGATGAAATAGCAAAAGGTTTTTTCCACGCCCATACATATAGTGCCAATCCATTGGCCTGTGCGGCAGCCATTGCGGGGATTGATTTGTTGCAATCATCTGAAATTAAAAACGATATTGCACGGGTTACAAAATCACATAACTGTTTTGCTGAAAAAATACAGAAGCATCCCAAAGTAGCTTCTACTCGGCAATTGGGAGTTATTTTTGCTTTGGAATTGGCACTGGAAATGGAACGCTACGGAAATGTTCGCGAGAAATTATTTCAGCATTTTATGGAACAAGGCGTTTTTTTAAGGCCCTTGGGTAATACCATTTATATTTTAGCGCCGTTTATTATTACTGACGAGCAATTGCAGAAAATATACAATTCTATTGAAGAAGCCTTGTCAATACTCTAAATTTGCCTAAAAATTATCCCCTTGCAACAAATAATTTCTATTACCAATATTGCTTCGGTTTCTGCTTTAGGAAATTCGCCTGAAGAAGTTTGGCAAAACTATACCGCTGGAAAACCACTTTTCAGAAAAAAAAATTCCCTTGCGGAAGATGACATTTGGGTGTCTACACTTTCTGAAACAGTTGAAAAACAACTGCAACATTTACAAAGTAATTCAGCTTTTAAGAATGTAGACCGGTCAGTTTTATTGGCAATTTTGGCGTCAAGAAGAGCATGTTCTTTCGAAACATTTCAGCAAAAAGAAATAGGAATTAATATTGGCTCTTCGCGTGGTGCTACCGGGTTGTTTGAAACCTATCACAAAGAGTTTATTCAAAATAAAAAAGTATCCGCCTACTCTTCGCCCACAACTACGCTAGGGAATATTTCCTCTTGGGTGGGACAGGATTTGGGAGCTGAAGGCATTCAAATAGACCAATCGGTGACATGTTCTACTGCGATGCACGCGTTGTTAAACGGAATTGCTTGGTTACAAGCCGATATGGCCAATGTTTTTTTGGTCGGTGGAACCGAAGCAGCATTGACTCCTTTTACGGTGGCGCAACTTCAGGCGTTGAAATTATATTCCAGAAAGCAAGATTCGTTTGCGTGTGAATCTTTGAATTTTCAGAAAAAAAGAAACTCCATGGTGTTGGGAGAAGCAGCTTCCGTAGCTGTTTTGGAAAAAGAAATCACCGAAAATACGCTAGCAGTCATAAAAGGCTACGGATTTGCTTCGGAAAAAATAGAACATGGCAGTTCCATTTCCAATAATGCGGAATGCTTTCAGAAGTCTATGAAGAAAGCCCTCGACAATGCCGATTTAAAAACCGTAGATGCCATAATTATGCACGCACCGGGAAGCATTAAAGGCGATATGGCCGAAAAAAATGCCATTGATGCGGTGTTTACAGACAAAAGTCCGCTGTTAACATCAAACAAATGGATGGTGGGGCACACATTTGCTGCTTCAGGAATGTTGAGTATTGAGATGGGAATTTATATGCTTCAGCACAATAAATTTATAGAGAACCCTTTTTATAAAAATAAAGAATTTTCAGAAAAAGAACTGAAAACCGTATTAATCAATGCAGTAGGATTTGGTGGAAATGCTGTTAGTATAATTATTTCCAAACCTTAATCACTTGGTTAATTTTTAATTATTTTTGAACCTATTCAAAATAGATATGAGCGACATAAAACACACTTGGACCAAAGAAGAAATACTTGAAATTTACAACAAACCGATGATGGAGTTGTTGTATGAAGCCGCAACGGTGCACAGAAAATTTCACGATCCAAATCAAGTACAAGTTTCAACTTTATTGTCTATAAAAACAGGGGGATGCCCAGAAGATTGTGGCTATTGCCCACAAGCAGCTCGCTATCACACCGATATTGAAGGGAACGATTTAATGACGGTACCGCACGTAAAAGCACAGGCTTTACGAGCAAAAGCGTCGGGTAGTTCACGAGTTTGTATGGGTGCCGCTTGGCGAAATGTAAAAGATGGCGAAGAGTTTGATCAAGTTTTGGAAATGGTGCGTACCATTAACAAACTCGATATGGAAGTGTGTTGCACTCTTGGGATGATTACCGAAAACCAAGCGCAACGCCTTGCTGAAGCTGGTTTGTATGCATATAATCATAATTTAGATACTTCAGAAGATTATTATAAGGATGTAATTTCAACACGAGCGTATAAAGATCGTTTGGATACTATCGGGAATGTTAGAAAAACCAATGTGACCGTTTGTAGCGGTGGAATCATAGGAATGGGCGAAAAACTAGAAGACCGTGCCGGAATGTTGGTTGCCTTGGCTTCTTTAAGTCCGCAGCCTGAATCGGTCCCTATTAATGCGTTGGTTCCCGTAGAAGGAACGCCTATGGAAGAAATAGAGCGAATCTCTATTTGGGAAATGCTAAGAATGGTTGCCACTACGCGTATTGTGATGCCTCAAACGCAAGTGCGTCTTTCAGCAGGAAGAACGGAAATGAGCCACGAAGGACAAGCAATGTGTTTCTTTGCTGGAGCGAACTCTATTTTTGCCGGTGATAAGTTGTTGACTACTCCAAATCCTGATGTCAACGAGGATATGAAGCTCTTCAAGTTGTTAGGGTTAGAACCTCAAAAAGCTTTTGCTAAAAAGGAACAGCCAGAATCTATAGATGAAGCAGATTCTAAATTTAAACCTTTAGGTGAAAAACCACGTTGGACTCGTCCTGGACACAAAATTGAGCGTAACGAAGAGGCTAAAGGAAAAAAAGCCGCTGCAAAGTAAACTTTTCTTTAAGAAAACCTTTCGGCTAAGTTTTGTAGTTTTGTAGTTTTCAGATTATATATGAAATTACAAGAGATAGATAGAGTCGAAACTATTACAAAGAAAGACTTTATTCAAAAATATTTTAAGCCTCAAAAGCCAGTCGTGATTGAACGGTTTATTGAGGATTGGCCTGCTTACAAAAAATGGGACCTAGATTATATGGCTAAAGTGGCCGGTGATAAAGAAGTGCCGCTTTATGACGATAGGCCCGTAAGCCACGAAGATGGCTTTAATGAACCGCATGCTACGATGAAAATGAGCGAATACATCGATTTGCTCAAAAAGGAACCTACCAAATACCGTATTTTTCTTTGGAATGTTTTAAAAGAAGTACCTGAACTACAAAAAGATTATCACTACCCAGATTTTGGGGTTAAATTAATGAAAGGCCTCCCAATGTTATTTTTTGGTGGGGAGGACAGCTACACCTTTATGCATTATGACATCGACTTGGCCAATATTTTTCATTTTCATTTCCACGGAAAAAAGGAAGTGATTTTATTTGACCAAAAACAGAATGATTACTTATACAAAATACCGCATTCCCTCATAACACGGGAGGATATCAACTTTGCTAATCCTAACTACGAAAAATGGCCTGCCCTAAAAAAAGCAAAAGGCTTTAAAGCGCATTTAGAACACGGTAATGTGCTGTATATGCCCGAAGGCTATTGGCACTATATGCGGTACATCACGCCCGGTTTCTCTATGAGTTTACGTGCCATTGCACGGAACCCTAAAAACTTAGGAAAAGCAATTTATAATATTGTTGTTATGCGCCATTTTGATACGCTAATGCGTAAGTTGAAAGGGCAAGAGTGGATCGATGAAAAAAATGAAAAAGCGATAACCAAAACCCATAAAAAACTTGGGATAAACGGATAATTAGATTGTTGTTTAAAACAAAAAAGAGCCTTTTACATATTTTGTAAAAGGCTCTTTTATTTTCTGAAGAAAGTATATTACGCTTTTTTGTAGCTTATATAATACTCTTCCATTAAGTTCATTAAAGCAGTAATCAAATCTTTTGTTTCTAACAACAGACTGAAATATAACGCCGTATTTTTCGGGCTCGACTCTTCGGTCCTGGTACGGGCTATTTGCTTTTCAATTTTTTCTGTAACAAATTCAAAAAGCTCTTGTTTTTTATCCAGCACGTTTTCAATTTTCTCGATTTCACGGTTCTTGAAAATATCTTCAATATCAACAAATAGGTCTTGAAGGGATTGATCAATTTCCTGAAGATCTTTAATTTGATTGAAACGTAATGCCTTATGATTATTATTTACGTGCTTATAACTCGCTTTTGAAATAAATTCTAAGGATTGAGCGACATCCTGTAAATATCCGAGGATGATGATGTAGAAGTTACTTCCGCGAACACTTTTTTCATCTAGATCTTTAATGAAATAGAAAATATTGTCACGCAATTCATCAATTTCATCATTCAGTTTCTTAACTCCTTTTTTACTCTTTTTAAGTTTTGAAGTATCCTGTTTTGCCAATCCGCGAAGCATATCGGAATAAATTTTATTGCTTCGGTGGACCACTTTTGCAATATTATCTGCGCTTTCCTGAATAATACCTTGTACGGTGTTACTTTCGGTTTTCTTAAGGCCGGTTTCATCCATGATGGCGTTGCTTTTCTTTTTGTAAGAAAGATAATTTCTAACTAATAAAAGGACGGCTAACATCAGTAAAATAGCGATAGCGACCCCTTTTCCTAAGAAAATAAGATACGCTAATGTTCCTGCGGCAACAAACGCACTGAAAGCTGTGAAAAACCAACCACCAATTACATTAAGCACTCCTGCAACGCGATACACGGCACTTTCTCGTCCCCAAGCTCGGTCTGCCAACGATGTACCCATGGCAACCATAAAGGTTACGTATGTGGTGGATAAAGGCAATTTCATAGAGGTTGCGATTGAGATAAGGACTCCTGCTGTTACTAAGTTAATAGAAGCCCGGATCATATCGAAAGCCGGTAATTCGTAGGTTCTGTGTTTTGGTAATTCTACTACGGGTTTTTCAAACCGCTTATCTATTTTTTTGGTTGTTGATTTGGGAAGAATGTAATCTAATCCTTGCGCTATTCTTGAAGTACCTTTTACAACTACCCTGGACAACATATTAGGTTGAAATTTCTCGTGACCTTCTCCTTGTCTTGAAAGCCCTATTTCGGTTTCAGCAACACTGCGGGCTTTTTTGGAAAACCACAGCGTCAACACCATTACCGCACCAGCGATAAATAATAAGAAAGGCTCTGCGGGAACTTTTTCGGATAAAACGCCCATGGAAAATGTAGAGGCTGGTTCTCCAGAAGCCAACCAAGCTTCGTAGGAATGAAAAGCCGCCATAGGAACACCAATAAAGTTTACCAAGTCATTTCCTGAAAAGGCCAGTGCCAATCCAAACGTACCTACTGCAATCACAATAATGAGGATACTTTTTTTGAACAGTTTCATAAAAAAGTAAGAAAAGAGCGTCCAGAAAATAAAACTTCCTCCAATAAAGTAAATTTCATTGCCTTCCACTATTTCTTTAAAGTCTCCATAATAAGGAGTTCCTTTGAGTCCTTTCATAAAAATGAAATATCCAATTGCGGTTAATGCAACCCCACCAAATAAAGCACCAAAATTCTTTATTCTCTTTTCATAATGGAACGTAAAAACTAAACGGGACAGCCATTGCACCACGGCACCGACCGTAAAGGCGATGACAACAGACAGCAAGATTCCTATAATGATTTCTGTTGCTTTTGCTGTGTTTATGTATTTACCAAGGTCTACCCATGTTTCGTTATCATTAGCACCAATTTTAATCAATGCCATAACTACAGCAGCTCCCAAGAGCTCAAAAACAATGGAAACAGTTGTCGATGTTGGTAAACCAAGGGTGTTAAAAAAGTCGAGTAAGAGGATATCGGTAATCATTACGGCCATGAAGACGATCATGATTTCTTCAAAATAAAACTGGCCGGGGACAAAAATTCCTTTTCGGGCCACCTCCATCATACCGCTAGAAAATACAGCGCCAACAAAGATACCGATGCTAGCAATGATCATGATAGATTTAAACGATATGGCTTTAGAACCGATGGCCGAGTTAAGAAAATTAACGGCATCGTTACTAACTCCTACAACAAGATCTGCAACGGCAAGTACTGCCAATGCTACGATCATTAATAAGTATATGTTTTCCATTTTTTTTAATTAAAGTGGTGCAAATGTCTAAATTTAATTGTCTTTTATTGTTACTAAATTGTTATCTATTAAAACACTAAAAATGAAGATCAAACCCCATTCGAAATGCAATTGGACCTTTGTCATTTTCAATAGTTGAATAGCTAATATCACTTTGAACTTTTAATTTATGACCTACAATGTATTTTGAAATTCCCAGTGTGTATTGATTTTGGTCTTGCTTTCCAGTTATTTCGTCAAAACTTAGCGTTGTAAAGCGTCCAGCGATTTCATAATTATTTTTTAAAAGATAACCAGCTTGAAAATTTAGGGCATTTCCTATTAAAACAACATCATTAGTAGGATTTCCATCAGCATCTAAAGCAGGGGAGCCATCAACTTCTGTGGCAATAGGATTGTCGGCGTTCCTATTTGCAAATTCACCCATAAAAGAGAAGCCTTTATATTTAAACATGGCATCAACAAATACGGTTGAAATATCTGTCTCATAAAAACCTGTGCTAGTCTGCATATAGCTTCCTTGGTTACTTCTTGTCTTTACAGCATTATCATTATAATCATAGGTAACACCTAACATTAATTTTGGAGTTTGTTCGCGTTTTAAATCGCTTTGTACATACTCAGAACCTCCAGAAAAGGTTCCGAAAGGTAACAGTTCGAGTCTCCCTGTGTATTGATGGCCACCTAAATTTCCTGATGTAACATTCCTGCCTTCTCCTTGTGACAGTGCAAATTTTTCACGTAAAATTATTTTTTCTGAAAGATAGGTGTGGTGACGTAGTTGAATACCTAAATCCCGATCTATATTAAACCTGCTATTTAATAAGGAGCGGTCTATTAACTGGAGGTTTGCTGAAGATACCACTCGTTCCACATTACCTGGGAGTTTAGTTTGCCCGGCCCAAAGCTCAAAATTTTTGTAGAAATTCCACATCACGACAGCATCTAAGATGTAGCGTGGCGCATTGCTCGTAAATTGGTTGCCTCCAGAAATATCCCGATTGGAAAGACCAAGCTCGATTTTATATTTTAATTTAGGAGAATAAGCAAAACCACTGAACTTTAATCGAGCTCTTCTAATTAAAAAGTTTTGTTCTGGCTTTGCATATTTTTCACCAGTGTAATCCCAAGTAGAGATTGCTCTAAACTGAATGCGAGGGGCAAATTTTACGCTCCAAGAACTGTCTTTGGCAACAAGGTTTAATAATCCTTTACCAAAAGAAGTATCGGTTGTTTCTTGTGCTTTTGCTTTAAAAATAAAAGCAAATAATGCTACAAATAGTATATAGCGTAGCTTCATCTAGAATCGTTTTAAGTTTTTGTCGCTGCAAAGAACTTATTTCTGTGTTAAGTTAATGTTTCCTGAATATTATCTTTGTTTCAAGCTATCTTTATTTATTAACAGAGATATATAAAAAAAAGCTGCCTGATCAGGGCAGCTCTTACACTTAAAAAATCCAGTCGACAAAAACTTAAACGATTTTATGAGGTGTAAATTTGTCTAAAGACCCTACAAATTAACTACTCTAATGTAGTATAGGTGTCAAGATAGTATTACTAAATTATTAATTTAGGTAAATTTCCAATGTTAAGTTTTAACATGTAAAACATTATATAATAGTGTTTTATGTGATTAATGTAAATTTAACGTTAATTAAATGTTTCCTAAACATTAATTAAGTTGTATATTTGAGATGTAGCACCTTAAAAATGAATGATATGAAAAATATAATAACTCTCTTAGCCGTAATTGCAATAGTAGGAATAGGAACCGCACAAGAAAATAAAAGCGAATATGTTCTTAATGGAGCAGACAGTAACGTAATAGAAGCGACACTCTACCACGATAATGGAACCATAGCGCAAACTGGTTTTTACACTTTAAACAATAAATTACAAGGAGAATGGATAAGTTATGATACGAATGGTAATAAAACGGCAATCGCTAAATATGACAATGGAAAAAAAGTAGGTTCTTGGATATTTTTTCAGGGAGAGACAATCAAAGAAGTAACCTATATGAACTCTAAAATTGCAAAAGTGAATACCTTTAAAAAGGATGACACACAGATTGTTTCCAATTAGAGTTTAATACATTAAAATAAAAAGCCCGACAGTACGATACAATCTGTCGGGCTTTTTGTTTTATTACATTTTCTTTTAGAACTTAATACTATAACTAAGACTGATTTCCTGTCCAGGGTTCCATTTAGAGTAAATTTGATCGTCAGCATTAAATGATTGATACACACTTTCTATATCATCATCCAATAAGTTGTCAAATTTTAATGTAAGGGTTGAATTTTTATTTTCACCTAATGTTTTTGAAATATTGAACTTAACATTGTGAAAAGGCAGTGTAAACACATCGGCAACATCACCTGCTCCTACAATTTGTAGCGTTTTACCTTGCGTATTGTAAAATAAACCACCTTGCCATCCTGTGTCTTCGTTATTATAATTTAACCCTACATTTATAAGGTAAGGGGACTGTCCTTGCAATTGGCGCGTATCGTCCAGTGTTTCGCCTTCTCTAAGATTATCAAGTCTTCCTTCTCTTTCATCATCGCTGTATTCTTGTTGTGACTCAATCAATGAAAAATTGGCGTTAAATGATATGTCTTGCAAGCCTTCGATAAAGCCAAGGTTTTTACGAACTTCAATTTCTCCTCCAAATACATTAGCATCCCCAAGATTTAAAGGTGTATATTGTCCATACGCTCTTCTTATAAATGAAAGCTCAATTGGGTCTTTGAATGATTTATAAAAACCACTTAATGCAAAGAAATCACTGTTTTCGCCATATTTTTCAAACCGTAGATCAAAGTTGTTTATATAACTAGGCTGTAGATTAATATTACCAATAAAAGTACTACTACTTATTGGATCGAAAATTTCTGCTAAAGAGGCTTCTTTAAAAGAAGGTCTTGCCGTAGTACGTGCATAAGAAGCCCGTATTTTTTCATCACTATCCTCAGTAAGATCAAAAATTAAGTTTGCTGATGGGAAAAAATCAGATTTATCTAGAATGGTAGCATTAACTAGTTCAGTACCGTTTTGATTTTCTCCGGTATAAATTAAATCAAATTTTTCAAAGCGAACACCTAATATGGCATGGAACCAATTGGTAACTTTAAACTCTTCTGAAGCATATCCAGCAGCTACAGCTATTTCAGAATCATAAGAATCTGAATCGTTTGAATCTTGTCTAATATAAAAACCGCTATTGATATCTGGGTTATAAACATTCTCATCAGCAAGTATTAAATTAGGATCTCCACCTAAAGAGGCTGATGGAAAGTTTAAGAAAGGAATTGAAAATTTAACAACTTCAAAATCTCTCTGTTTATAGGTATATGCCCCACCAAATTTTACTTTGGCATCATAGCCAAATAAAGTATGCTTTTTTTCGATATCTAATTTTCCAGCTAAATTTATTTCTTCCAAATTTCGGTAAAATCTTGAAGGAACACCAGATTCACTAGGTTCGATGGTAAAAGTTTCTTCACCTGTTTGAGAATTTGTAGTAATTCTAAAAGGGGTAACTCTAAAGTCTTTATCGTCAATTCTAGCTAATGTTGGAGATAATTTCCATTCAATAGTCCAATCATTTTCACTTCCTAAAGAGTGTTTTCCGCTTAGTAACCCATTAGTAATAGCTCTTTCGGTATAAATTAAGTTGTCTTTCTTTACGTTATTGCTACTAATAATAAAATTACTCTGTCTGAAAATAGAGGCTTCAGACTCTCCGTTTTGAATATGAAGAACATTAAACCTGTATTTTGATTTTTCAGTTTTGAAAGACAGGCCTGCCAAACCACTAATTAATACATTGTTGTTACCTACTTCTCCATTCTGAGTTCTATCGGCACGCAATTCAAAAATTGAGGGGTCACTTTCAACTTTTCGATAAATTTGACCATCAACATATTCATCATAGTATTTCGTTTCATTTTTATAGGACAATGAAGCTAAGAACCCTAGTTTGTTGTCACCAATTTCATATTGGTTACCTGCAGTTGCGGAAAATTTAAAATCCATTAAGCTTTTTTCACGTTGTGCTGCTAGCGTTGGATTAAATCGTTGTGTTACAGCTTCTACAACTTCGCCGTTTTGCTGTGGTAAAGGTATTTCTTGAATAGGAGACAACGGGTTTTCACGTGTACCGTCATCAAAACCTAAAAAGTCAGTATCATTTTTTTCTGAAACCAAATAATTGTTCTTAAAATGAAAATCTGAATTATAACTAGCCCCTATAGATAAACTATATTCTTCGCGGCTAGGGATATCTTTTGTAACGATATCGACAACACCGCCTGTAAAATCTGCTGGTTGATCAGCGGTCCCCGATTTAATAACCAATATATTTTCTAGTATTTGAGTTGGAAAAATATCAAGTTGTAATGTATTTCTGTCTGGATCAAGGCCCGGAACATCTACGCCATTTAAGATAGACTTTGTATACCGATCACCAAGTCCTCTTACATACACAAACTTTCCACCTTGAATAGAAACACCCGGCACATTTTTAACTGCACTTGCCACACTACTCGCACCACTCTTTTTAATAGACTCCAACGAAAGGCCATCCATTAGATTAATAGAGTTTTTTTGCAAGCTAAGCACGGCAGATTCAGTGTTTTGTCGTGCTGTAGTTGTTATTATTACTTCATCAAGTTGACCGGCACTTGCTTGTAGGGTTACATCTATAGCAGTTGATTCGTTTTGGGCAATAACAACATCTGTTATTTCTTTGGTTTGATAACCAACAAATGAATAAACCAATGTGTAGTTGCCTGGTTTTAGTTCTAATGTATACTTTCCTTCAAAGTCTGATGTCGTTCCCGTTTGGGTTCCTTTTACTACTATATTGGCAAAAGGCAAAACATCGTTATACTCACCATCATTTATGGTTCCTGTAACAGTACCTGTTTGGCTAAAAGCAAATTGTGATAAAAAAAGTAATACTACTAGTAACGTATTTTTCATAACTATTATTTATAAAACTTGCTCGCTTTAAAAAAAGCGAGCAAGTGGGCTAATTATATGAGAACAAAAAATTAATCAATCGAATTAAAGGGCTCCTTTAGAGCTTGCAAATGTCCAAGAGAAAACAGCCATGTTTGCACCACCACTCGTTCCTTGTGTGGTCCAACTTGCAGCTCTTTCAGTGAATGTTGGGTTTAAAATTATCTTGTCTTCAGTTACATCATTCTCGTCATTGTTATCATCGCAATTTTCAAGACAACCTACTTTTTCAACAAAAACGGTATTGTCAGCTCCATTAAGAACCCAATTTTGGAATACTATTTTTCCGTCTAAAAAGTTTTGAGACACCTCGTTATTGTCTAATTCTACATCTGAAGAAGCTTTAAATCCTTCTGCATAGATATTTTTTAAAGTACCCATTGCACCGTCTCTTAAATCTGCATATTCACCATTTTCAGTTATCGTATTTCCGAATAGAGAAATGCCATCAGCAGTAAAGCTGCCTTCTAAAGAGCCTGCAGGACCGTCGACCTCCATTCCGTGGTCTGAAATATCACCTAATACTACTGCAGAGTTAGATATGGTTCCTGAATACGCTTCGTCAATATCAAGACCATCATCTCCTTGTGCCCAAACCAATAGGTTAGAGGCGTTTACTGAACCACCAAACCATTCAACGCCGTCATCAACATTCCCTACAACTTCAATATTTGAAATTGTTGTTCCTGAACCTACAGCACCTAAAGTAAGACCGTTAATTTCGTTTCCTTCCCCAATTAACGTTCCCCCGTGACGGATAGAAATGTAGTTAAGGGTACCAGAATCGTCAGCGTTATCATTTCCACCATATAGACCATTAGAGTCACTAGCAGGAATGCCTTCAATTTGGTTTTCAGTAGCATCTCCAGATAAAGATGCTTGTGCATTTCCTAAAACGATAACGCCACCCCAAAGGCCACGGTCATTTTCGGTTAAGTTTGTACCAGCAGTTTGCCCTAACTCAATATTATCTGCTGTTGAAGTGAAAATAATTGGTTGGTCTGCTGTACCGTTAGCTTCAATTTTTGCGTTTCTAGCAATAATTAATACAGATGCATCTGCTTCTTGGCCAGGATTGGCCTTAATTATTGTTCCGGGATCGATTGTCAATGTAGCTCCGTTAGTTACGGTAACTCGACCATCTAAAGTCCAAATTACATCGTTAGTTACTGTGAAGTCTTCAGTAATTTGACCCTTAAGCTCTGCATTTACAGGAGTGGGATCGTCATCTGTTGCAATAACATCATTATCATCACTGCTACAGCTTACAAAGAGTATTGTTGCTGTAATGGTTATACAAGAAAGAAAGAATTTTTTCATTTTTAAGATCTATTTTTAAGTTTTATTTATTGCCACAAAGAAACTCACACATTGTAAAGCTGGTGTTAAGTAGGGATTACTAATTTGTGATAAGAAGGTTATCCAAATGTTAAGTGGTTAACATTGGCTTTTCACTTTGTACGCTATATTCAAAATAGTATCTTGCACGTAAAATTTCAGTGTTATGATGCAATGGGAAAAACTGCTCTCGCTTAAACGACAAGGCGATACCAATAAACGATTACGAATAGAACAAGATGAAACCCGATTGGGTTTTGAAGTAGATTACGACCGCATTGCTTTTTCTTCTGCTTTTAGAAGTTTACAAGATAAAACACAGGTAATTCCTCTTTCGCAAACCTCTTTTGTGCATACTCGATTAACCCATAGTCTGGAAGTTTCCGTAGTTGGACGATCGTTGGGTAGGCAAGTAGGAAAAGCCATTCTTGAAAAACACCCACAGTTGCAAAAAACTCACGGCTATCAGTTTAACGATTTTGGGGCTATTGTTGCAGCAGCTGCTTTGGCACACGATATTGGTAACCCCCCTTTTGGGCATAGTGGTGAAAAAGCGATAGGTGATTATTTTTTAAACGGAAAAGGAAAGCGTTTTAAAGACCAATTAACTCCTAAACAATATCAAGATTTAGTTGATTTTGAAGGCAATGCCAATGGATTTAAAATTTTGACGGAAACGAAAAACGGTGTCGATGGTGGGCTTCGATTGTCATACGCAACCTTAGGTGCATTTACAAAATACCCGAAAGAATCATTACCGAAGAAACCTACTAATCATATAGCTGATAAAAAATACGGTGTGTTTCAATCTGAAATAGACTCATTTAATGAAGTAGCGAACGAATTAGGTTTGTTAAAACGCGGTGCTGATGAAAACATGAGTTATTCTCGTCATCCTTTAGCCTATTTGGTAGAAGCCGCTGATGATATTTGCTATACCATCATCGATTTTGAAGACGGCATCAACCTTGGCTTGATAGAAGAAGAGTTTGCACTGGAATACCTTATCAATTTAGTAAAAAACACGATAAATACCGAAAAGTACCATAACCTTAATCAAAGCTCAGACCGATTAGCATATTTACGCTCTTTAGCGATAAATACATTGATAACCGAAGCGGTTGAAGTGTTTCTGAAAAATGAAGAAGAAATTTTAAAAGGGGAATTTAATCAAGCTTTGTTGGAAAAAAGCCAGTATCAAGCCCAAATAAACGATATTATTAAAATAAGTATTGATAAAATATACCAAAGCAAAGAAGTCGTGGAGAAAGAAATTGCTGGTTACAAAGTATTGGAAACCTTAATCGATACTTACACAACGTCTATAGAACATGTGATTCATGGGGAAGAACGGCATTACGACCGTTTGATCTTAAAAAACTTCACAGATACCATTTCTGAAAAAGAACCACTTTATAAAGCTGTTTTAGCAGCTTGTCATTATGTATCACGATTAACCGATGGTAAGTCGTTGCAGTTGTTTGAGCGGGTGCGTGGAGACTTTAAATAGGAGAGTGTTTTGTGTATTTATTATAATCAATGTAAACAGTATTAATCTTCTTAGTAATGGATAAAGAAAACGCTCAGCAAAAAGAACAACCCAATAACCCCATGCATGGGATAAAATTGATAACGATACTAGAAGTTTTGGTGGAGTACTATGGTTGGGAAGGATTAGCAAAGAAAATTAATATTAATTGTTTTAAAAATAATCCTTCAATTAAATCGAGTCTTACGTTTTTAAGAAAAACACCATGGGCAAGAGAGAAAGTGGAACAGCTGTATCTTGATTTAGTGCAGAAGAAAAATAAAAATAAGGTGTAAAGCCTAATTTCACAAAAACCCAAAAATAACCTCTTTAATTTTTTCTTCAGAAATTCCAGCTTCATTTTTAAGTTCGTTGACCGTTCCGTGTTGGGGGAAGTAATCTGGTATTCCTAATACCTTAATGATTCCTTGATAATTTTTTTCAGAAGCGTATTCCAAAATGCTACTTCCAAACCCACCTTTTATTACACCATCTTCCAAAGTGATAATTGTTTGGTGTTTTTTGAAAATGGAATTGAGTAAATCTTTGTCCAATGGTTTTACAAAGCGCATATCATACACCGCAACTTTTCCTTTTTCTGAAATATCTTTGATAGTATTTAGAACTGTTTCAGCCGTGGTACCAAGGGTCAAGACAGCAATTTCAGAACCTTCTCGCAAGCAAATGCCTTTTCCTATTTCAATTTTAGAAAACGGTTTTTTCCAGTCTGTTATGGAGCCTCTTCCGCGCGGATACCGGATGGCAATCGGGTTTTTTAATCCTAGTTGAGCTGTATAAAGAATATTTCTGAGTTCAATTTCGTTTCTAGGCGCAAAAATGATGAGGTTAGGGATGCATCGTAAAAAAGCCAGATCGAAAATACCATGATGTGTTGCGCCGTCCTCGCCAACAATTCCTGCTCGGTCCAAACAGAAAATAACAGGTAAATTTTGCAAACAGACATCATGGATCACTTGGTCGTAAGAGCGTTGTAAAAAAGTAGAATAGATATTGCAAAAAACGGTCAAGCCTTTTGTGGCGAGCCCAGCGGAAAGGGTAACAGCATGTTGTTCGGCAATACCGACATCGAAAGCCCGTTCTGGAAAGGCTTCCATAAAGTATTTTAAGGAACTTCCCGTTGGCATCGCAGGGGTAATACCAACTATTTTTTCATTCTCTTCGGCCAGTTCCACGATGGTTTCGCCAAATACATCTTGAAATTTAGGCGGAAGTCCGTTGCTATCTTTTGGCAACAAGTCTCCTGTAAGCGCATCAAATTTTCCAGGAGCGTGATATTTTACTTGGTTTTCTTCCGCTTGACGGAGCCCTTTTCCTTTTTTGGTGATGACGTGCATTAATTTAGGACCGGGAACATTCTTTAATCGTTCTAATTCTGAAATCAATTCTTCTAAATTATGACCATCAATGGGACCTGAATAATTGAAGTTTAACGCCTCAAAAATGTTGTCTGTATCTGGAGCTCCATTAAGGGTTACTTTGGTAAAATAATTTTTCAAAGCTCCTACACTCGGATCGATTCCAATGGCGTTGTCATTTAAAATAACTAATATGTTTGTATTGGCTATACCTGCGTGGTTCAAAGCTTCGAAGGCCATGCCACTGGCGATGGAAGCGTCACCTACCACGGCAATATGTTGTTTTTTCGTTTCTCCTTTAATTCGTGACGCAATGGCCATTCCCAATGTGGCAGAAATTGCCGTACTACTGTGACCAACGCCAAACGCATCGTAGTTGCTTTCACTTATTTTGGGGAAGCCAGAAATACCCTGGAACTTCCTATTAGTGTGAAAACGATCCTTTCGGCCAGTAAGAATTTTATGACCGTAAGCTTGGTGCCCCACGTCCCACACCAAACTATCCTCTGGTGTATTGAAAACGTAATGAAGCGCTATTGTTAATTCGACTACGCCCAAACTAGCCCCTAAATGACCTTCTTTGGTAGCTACTATGTGGATAATGAAATCACGTAGTTCTTTTGCTACCTGCGGTAATTTTTCTGGTGAAAGTTTCCGCAAGTCTTTAGGAAATTGAATACTATCTAATATCTTTTTCGGCACATAGCAAAGATACATTTTGATATTGTACTTTTGAATATTCTATAAAAGATACTCATGGATTTATTAAAACCCTACGACGATACCTACTTTATGAAACGTGCTTTAATGGAAGCCGAAGCAGCTTTTGAAAAAGATGAGATTCCCATAGGGGCCGTAATTGTGGTAAACAACCATATAATTGCCCGGGCACACAACCTTACCGAAACCTTAAATGATGTTACTGCTCATGCCGAGATGCAAGCGATTACTGCAGCAGCAAACTATTTAGGGGGAAAGTATTTAAAGGATTGTACCTTATATGTAACGATTGAACCTTGCCAAATGTGTGCAGGGGCTTTATATTGGAGTCAAATTGATAAAATTGTTTATGGAGCAAGAGATGAACAACGGGGATGTATCTCTATGGGTACTAAATTACATCCAAAAACTAATATGAATGGAGGTGTTCTGGAAGAAGAAGCTTCACAGTTGCTTAAAAAATTCTTTATTGAAAAGCGAAATATGAACTAATAAAAAAACCCTCCATTAAATGAAGGGTTGATTAAAATCTTTAAAAGTATATTTCTATTCGTAAATAACACGCACTTGTGCTGCGGTCATTCCTTTTCTTCCTTCTTCTTCAACATATTCTACTTTGTCACCTTCGTTTAGAGCTTCACCGTTAAGGCCGGTTACGTGTACAAAAATGTCTTTTCCAGTTTCATCATTTGTGATAAAACCGTACCCTTTAGATTCGTTAAAAAATTTTACTGTTCCTTCCATTGTAATAAAAAAATAAATTAATAATAACCCAAAGGTACTATTTATTTAGGCTGAAAAGTTAAAAAAATGCAAAAAAAATTGGGAATTGGGCTGATTTATATTTTTTTCTTCTTGCCTTCTTCTTTCATTTTTTCGATGTTTTCTTTGGTAAGCATGTAGTCTTTAAAGTTTCTTTTTCTCCATCTATGGTAGATAAATAGTGGCATCCAGACAAAAAACAGACCTACTATTGAAAGGCCAACACACAATTCTCCAGTACTGTAATCTTCTGGGCGTATATAAAAGCCATAAGAGCCACAGAGCACAATTGCAATAAATACTATAATTAAAACTGTTCGCATTAGTTTCTTGAAAAATCGATTAATTTTCTTCTATAAGCTGTCAATAACCTTGATTTTGAAACAAAACCATAATAAACACCTTTGCATTCCACAGGAAGATTCCAGGCTCCAGTATCTTGAAATTTCTGCATAACACTAGTCATTCTATCCTTTTCAAAGTTAATGATTGCTGGTGGATTTTGCATAAGTTCTCGAGCAGTTACTTCTTCGTAAAGGGATTGGTTGAACATAATTGGTCGCAGATCGTCTAATAAAATAATACCCTCCAATTTATCAGTTTTTCTATTGACAACGGGATAAATGTTTCGTTTAGATTTTACAACTGCAGTGTCTATAATCTCTCCTAATTTCATATCGCTGTACACCTTGATAAAGCTTCGTTCTACAACAGTTTCTATATCCATTAAAGTAAGTACCGCATGATCTTTATTATGAGTTATTAATTCACCTTTTCGACCTAATTCCATGGCATAGACAGAATGTGGTATAAAACTTTTGGTAATTGAAAAAGAGATGGTTGAGGTGATCATTAATGGGATAAATAGTTCGTAACCGCCAGTCATTTCTGCAATAAGGAATATAGCCGTTAGTGGTGCATGTAAAACACCGGCCATAAGACCCGTCATACCCACAAGAGTAAAATTACTTTCAGAAACCGGAGTGGAAAACCAGCCAATATTATTGAGAACTTTTGCTAAGGCATTTCCTAGAATACTTCCCATAAATAGGGTAGGTGCAAATATACCGCCAACACCTCCAGCTCCAAAGGTAAGTGCACTGGCAATAATTTTAAACACGACCAAGCCTAACAGCAAAGCAACTACTATCCAAATGCTAGAGAGCTCTAAGTTAAAAAAGTTATTCTCTAAAGCAGCTTGAGGATTACCTTGAATCAAATTGTTCATAATATCGTAACCTTCCCCGTAAAGTGGAGGAATAAAATAAACCAATATCCCTAAACCAACCCCACCAATTAATAACCGTTTTATGGGAGAACTGATTCTTTCAAAGAAATCTTGAAAAAAAGCGTATGTTTTGGTGAAATAAATAGAAGCAAAAGCACCCACAACCCCTAAAAGCATATAAAACGGAAGATCTTGTAGCACAAACTTATCTTCAATATTGAATGGTAATAAAATCTCATTTCCGAAGAAAAAATAAGACGTAATGACACCTGAAAGCGATGCCAACAATAACGGCATTAACGAAGCCAAGGTAAGGTCTAAGCTAAATACTTCAATCGCAAAAATGATGGCGGCAATGGGTGCTTTAAAAATGGATGCCATGGCACCGGCACCAGCACAACCTATCAATAGGGTACGAGTAGATTGGTTTAAATGCAACAAACGAGAGAGATTTGAACTTAATGCAGCCCCTGTTGCTACAGTGGGGCCCTCCAAACCTACAGAACCACCAAAACCAACTGTAATTGGTGCGGTTAAAATACTCCCTACCATCTGAAACCTCTTCATAAGCCCTTTTCGTTTTGAAATAGCAAATAATGTGGAAGGGATCCCGTGGTTTACTTTATGCCTAATAACAAATTTTATAACTAGATAAGTAAGCGCTAACCCGATGATGGGAAATATAAAATAGAAAGCGGTATGGTAATATTGAACAAAACTACCTTCTAAAAGAAGTTGTATAAAATGCGTTAAGTTTTTTAGAACCACTGCACCAACTCCTGCCATAAAGCCAATTAGTATACTGAGTATGTATATAAACTGCTTATGCGAAATATATTTAAGCCGCCATTTTAAAAAGCGTTTTAAAAGGGTTTGTTTAGGCATTTTTTCTCCAATTTGGCTTTTAGGTTATCTAAGTCTTGCAAATATATTTGGCGCAATGTCTCTACGTAATGACGATTGTTAAAAGAGCCTTCTTTAAAATCTTTAATAGCAGCTAAAAGCTGTTTGTTGGCTTCTTCGCAATTATCTTGCTCCGTATAGATCAATGCTTTGTAGTATTTTGCGTCTGCTGTTTTGTTTTTATTAAAAAGAATAAATTTGTCAAAATCTGCCAGTGCTTTGTCAAAGGTACCGTTTTCATAATAAGCAATGCCTCTATATAAAAAAGCTGTTGGCTCTACCCAATCTTCTCCATATTCTTCGGTTTCAATTTGTATGTTTTTACTGAAATAGTTTATTGAGTTTTCATAATCGTTCAATCCCAAATAAGCAATTCCTCGCCAATAATCTACGCTATGGCCTTGTGGAGCATCTATAAAATTTGGTGTTAAGGTATCGCTGGCGTTAAAATCGGCTATGGCTTTTTTATAATCACGGTAAAACCATAAATAGTTATACCCTCGATACGGTTGCCAAATAACAGGATCGCAGGCGACAGCTTTGTCTATCTGTAGTTTCCATTTATCTGGCATTCCTCTTTTTAAATAGGCAATAGATAGTTCTCGAACGGCATCACAATTATTGGGGTCAATTTCAATAGCTTTTGCTATTCGCGTCATGCTTTTTTGTGAGCCTTGAAATAGATGACTGCCATCTTTCAATACTTTTTCTGAACGTTTTTTGCGTTCTTGTTTAGAAAGACTTGAATAGTCATCACTTTCAGCACATGAAAACAATAATACTAGACAAAATAAACTAAGGCAATATTTCAAGTAATTCCCCATTTTCAATTTTATAAAATACATACATATAATGATTGTAGGCGTTGCCGTCTTGGTCTTTTACATACCCTACCTGCCAATTTTCTTTTCTTACGGTCAGTTCTAATAATTGCTGAACCATCTTATCATTTAAATCTGTTGGCTGCATATCTGGATTTAGCTCATTGATTTCTACGTTTCCTGTTTCTCCTTTACAATTTATATGAAATCGAAATATTAAGAACCCTGAATCTGTACAGCTATCATTTGTATACTGCTCTTGAATATATTTTTTAAAAGCGTATTTACTACCGTTATATATTTTAGGTTGTGAACTGGAATGAATCCCAGCGATTATGCCATCGCAAAGGTCAAAACCTTCCGTTAGTACTGCATTTTCTGTGTTAATATATCCAATATAGTGTGGATACTTTTCTTCATCAACGGGAAATTTTCCTTCATATTCATAATAAATGTAAGCTGCTAAAGCAACAACTACAATGACAACTGCTCCGAGTACAATGCCTAAAACTTTAAAAATTTTTTTCCAGTTCATTTTATTGTTGAAGCTTGGTAGTAAGTTGCAGGTTTAGTTCTTTTAGCTGCTCTTTGTCAATGGCTGCTGGTGCATCGATCATAACATCGCGGCCTGCATTATTTTTTGGAAACGCAATAAAATCGCGGATGGTTTCTTGTCCGCCTAAAATAGCGACCAGTCGGTCTAAACCAAAAGCAATACCACCATGCGGAGGCGCACCATATTGAAAGGCATCCATTAAAAATCCAAATTGTGCTTTTGCTTCTTCAGGCGTAAATCCTAAATAGTCAAACATCTTAGATTGCGTTTCCTTATCGTGAATACGGATGGAGCCTCCACCAATTTCGTTTCCGTTCAACACTAAATCATACGCATTGGCTTTTACAGCGCCAGGATTGGTCTTTAACAATTCCATTTGTCCCGGTTTTGGTGAAGTAAATGGGTGGTGCATGGCGTGGTAGCGATTGGTTTCTTCATCCCATTCCAATAACGGGAAATCGATAACCCATAGTGGAGCGAACTCGTCTGCTTTTCTCAATTCCAATCGTTCGGCCATTTCCATACGTAACGCACTTAGTTGTGTACGCGTTTTATGGATTTCACCAGAAAGTACGCAGATTAAATCGCCTGCTTTTGCGCCAGTAGCTTCAGCCCATTTGGCCAAATCGTCTTGATCGTAAAATTTATCGACTGAAGATTTGTAGCTTCCGTCTTCATTACAACGCACGTACACCATTCCTAAAGCTCCTACTTGCGGGCGCTTTACCCAATCTATTAATTTATCAATTTCTTTCCTTGAATAGCTATTTCCGCCGGGAACGGCAATTCCAGCTACTAATTCAGCGGAGTTAAAAACGTTGAAATCTTTGTGTTGTGCTACAGCGTTTAACTCGCCAAATTCCATCCCAAAACGGATATCAGGTTTGTCGTTTCCATAACGGCGCATGGCTTCATCATAAGTCATTCGTGGAAAGTCGCCTATTTCAACATTGTTGATTTTTTTCAGTAAATGGCGTGTTAATCCTTCAAACGTATTCAAAATATCCTCTTGTTCTACAAAGGCCATTTCACAGTCAATTTGTGTAAATTCTGGTTGACGATCGGCACGAAGATCTTCATCGCGAAAACATTTTACTATCTGAAAGTATTTGTCCATTCCACCAATCATAAGCAATTGCTTAAAAGTTTGTGGCGATTGTGGCAAGGCATAAAATTGCCCTTCGTTCATACGGCTAGGCACTACAAAATCACGAGCACCTTCGGGCGTAGATTTAATAAGGTAGGGTGTTTCAACTTCAATGAAATCTTTTTCTGAAAGAAAATTTCGCACTGCCATCGTTACTTTATGGCGAAAAACGAGGTTGTTACGCACGGGCTTTCTTCGAATGTCTAGATAGCGGTATTTCATTCTAAGATCGTCTCCTCCATCTGTTTTGTCTTCAATAGTGAAAGGAGGGGTTAAAGAAGAGTTTAAAACAGTAAGCTTAGAAACTAATATTTCCACATCGCCGGTTGGAATGTTTGGGTTTTTAGATTCGCGTTCTATTACGTTTCCAGTAACTTGAATAACAAACTCTCTTCCTAACGTTGAAGCTTTGTCCATCATTTCTTTCGGAGTGCGCTCTTCATCAAAAATCAATTGGGTAATACCGTAACGATCCCGTAAATCTACCCAGATCATAAATCCTTTGTCGCGGATTTTCTGCACCCAACCTGATAAGGTTACTTCGGTATTAATATTTTGTGCTCTTAACTCGCCGTTATTGTGCGTTTTATACATATTCTGAAATATTAAAGTGCAAATTTAAGAAGATAAAGAAACTTGCAGAGGATTTACTAATAATATTTAAAATCATTTTAGTCGTTAATAATAATGTGTATAAATAAAGGTAAATATGATAATTTGTGATAAAATGTTTAGTATTTTCGAGATATTAACAATAAAAACAATACAATCATGAAACAAAACAATTTTAGTTACAGGTATTTCCTGTTTTTATTTTTACTATTTCCGTTGGTTGCTTTCTCGCAGACAACTCTAACGGGAACGGTTACTAATGAAAATGGTGAAACCGTACCCTTTGTCAATGTGATAGAAAAGGGAACAAGTAATGGAACAACAACTGATGTGGATGGTAAGTTTACTATTGAGGTTGGTGAGTTACCAGCTATTTTGGAGTTCTCTTCGTTAGGTTTTGAAACCCAAGAGTTCAGGGCAATCAACAGAAACCCCATCAATGTAACGTTGGGAGAATCTGCCCAAGCATTAGAAGAAGTAGTAATTACCGGTTTAGCAACGTCTGTTAAGCGTACAAACTCTGCCAATGCAGTAGCCTCACTTTCTGCTGAACAAATTACTGGAACAACACCACCACCTACATTGGATGGAGCATTATATGGTAAATTTCCTGGAGCGATAGTAAATGCGAATTCAGGTGCTCCTGGAGGAGGACTTTCGGTTAAATTGAGAGGGGCAACTTCTATTCAGGGTAATACACAGCCGCTTTATATTATTGACGGGGTGTATGTTGATAACTCATCCATTGCAGCGGGTTTAAATACCGTTTCTGCGGCTTCAGCTGGAGGTAGTGCTTCTAACCAAGATAATCCAACGAACCGTATTGCTGATATAAATCCAGAAGATATTGCAAACATTGAAATATTAAAAGGTGCATCAGCAGCAGCAATATATGGTTCAAGAGCAGCAGCTGGGGTTGTAATTATTACGACTAAAAGAGGTAAAGCTGGTGAAACAAAATTCAGGTTTTCACAAACAACAGGTTGGAGTGAAGCCATTAATCTTTTAGGAGTTCGTGACTATACTGAAGAACGTGTTCTAGAAAGCTTTGGAGAGGAAGACCTTGCCGCTTATAGAGCTGCAAGAGATGCGGGAAGACTGGTTGATTATGAAGATGAAATTTATGGGGAGAAAGGGATCATCAGTATCTCTAATTTCAGTATGAGTGGTGGTAGTGAAAAAACCAAATTTTTTGCGGGAGTAACCCATAATAATGAAAAAGGAATTGTATTAAACACGGGTTATGAAAAAACTTCGTTGCGATTAAACTTAGATCATAGTCCAGAAGACTTTTTAAAATTTACATTGAGCTCAAATTATATTTACTCTTCATCTGACCGTGGATTTTTTAACAACGATAATTCTGGTACAACCATTGGAATCGCTTTAACCGCTACCAGACCTTGGGATCAATTATTCCCGAATGAAGATGGTATTTATCCAGATCATCCAAATAACTCATCAAACCCGTTACAAACACGAGATTTGGTAACCAATAGAGAAACGGTGAACCGTATTATAATGGGGGGTACAGCAAACTTAGATATTTATAAAGCTGATAATTCTAATCTAGAATTAATTCTTAGAGGAGGTATTGACTTTTATGGGCAACAAAGTAGAGCAATTTTTCCTAAAGAATTACAATTTCAAAAGTTGTCTAATGGAGGGTTAAATGGAGTTTCGGCTCAGGGTGATACACAGAATAAAAACTACAACCTTTCTGCTTTTTTAGTTCATAATTACTTTACAGATAGTGATATTAATTTTAGAACACAATTTGGTTTAACGAGAGAATATTTCGATCAAAACACTGAGCTTATAACGGCTACGGGGCTTGTGGCTTCAGAAACCAATGTAGATCAAGCAGCTAATACTGGTGTAAATCAAACAAGATTACTGCAAGAAGATTCTGGTTTTTTTGCACAAGAGGAAATAAACTTTAAAGATATGTTTATTGCCACTGTTGGTATTCGTGGAGATAAATCTTCTAATAATGGTAATGCTAATGAACTATTTTATTACCCAAAAGCATCGTTAGCTGTTAACCTAAACGAATTTGAATTTTGGAACGAAGGTTCTGCTTGGAACCAATTTAAACTCCGTGCTGCCTATGGAGAAGCAGGAAACTTCCCGCCATTTGGAGCTTTATTTACATCGTATAACGCTTTTTCTACCGACGGTATATTAGGAATTAGTTTAATAGGAGTAAGAGGCGATGCCGATTTAAAATCGGAACGTCAAAAAGAGTTTGAATTTGGTACCGACGTTGGATTTTTCAACGGACGTATTAACCTATCAGCGACGTATTACATAAAAACGATAGAAGACCTTATTTTGCAAGCTAACTTAGAGCCTTCTACTGGTTTTACCAGTCAATTTGTAAACGCAGGTAGTTTAGAAAATAAAGGTATTGAAATAGGTCTGAATACAACACCAATACGCACAGACAATATTCAATGTAACTTAGGAGTAAACTTCTTTAAAAACACTTCAGAAATTACTGAATTAAATGTACCTCCTTTTAATGTTGGTGCTTTTGGAGCAAGTTTAGGTACGTTTAGAATTGAAGAAGGCCAGAGCGCAACTCAAATTGTAGGATCCTACCCAGATGGATTGAGAGTAATTGGTGATGCCGAACCTGATTTTCAAATGGGCTTTAATAGTGATGTTAAATATAAAAATCTTCAATTTACCATGCTATGGCAATGGAAAAATGGAGGTGATAACGTAAACCTTACCACGTTATTGACAGATCTTAATGAAACCAGTCATGATTTTGACGATTTTGGAGCCGACCCATCTGGTGAATTAACAAATGGACAATATAGACCGGGAGCACCACCAGCAGTACATGTTGAAGATGCTAGCTATGTAAGACTTCGTGAAGTAGGACTTTACTATACCTTACAAAAAGAAACGTTAGGTGGAATTTTGAACGGAAGTATTGATAGTATCAAATTTGGAGTATCTGGTACTAACATACTTAACTTTTTCGATTACAATAGTTATGACCCGGAAGTTTCAAACTTTGGAGGGGGATCTATTTTTACAGGAGTTGATGTGTTGCCTTTCCCGTCTTCAAAAAGATTCTTATTTAATGTATCTGTTAACTTTTAAACTTAAAAATGATGAAAAAATATATATATAAAATACTGTTCTTTACTTCGGTAGTCGCAACCTTGGTTTCGTGCGAAGTAGAAGAATTTAATGATCTAAACAATGCGGAAGTTGACGCTTTTGGTGAAAACCTTACACGAGGTGATTTACAAGATCTTGTTGGAGGAATCCTTTACAGTTCTAGAGTTCGTTTAGGAACTTACTTTGACGACTGTGGGGTTATTGGTCGAGAATACTATCGCTTTTCAGGTTCCGAACCTCGCTTTACAGGAGATTTGTTAGGACGTGAAGGACTTTTACTAGACAACAATACCTTCTATATAACAGGACCTTGGGGGGCACGATATAGAACGGTTAAAAACGCTAATCTAATCTTAGGGTTTATTGAAGGGCAAGACCTTTCGGCACAATTTAGTAATGCTGAATTAACTGGTACAAAAGGGTTTCTTAAAACCTTTATTGCTCATGAATTATTATTAAATCTAAACCTTACTGATGAAAACGGAATCAGACTTGATGTTGAAGATGAAAATAACCTAGGGCCTTTTGTATCTAAGTCGGCTGCTTTAACTGGAATTAGAGCTTTACTTGAAGAAGGAGCTAATGATTTGGCAAATGGAGGAGCAGATTTTCCATTTATAGTATCTTCAGGATTTAGTGGTTTTGATACGCCAAGTAGTTTTTTACAAGTAAATAAAGCTATTTCGGCAAGAGTGGCTGCATATCAAGGAGATTATCCAGCCGTATTATCCTTTTTGGATGATTCATTTCTATCTTTAGACGATTCCGCTTTAAATACGGGGGTTTTCTATAACTTTTCTTTAGATCAAACCGATATTGTAAACCCATTGTTTCTTGCAACAGATGGACTAACAGCTGCTAATGCACGAATTGTTCAGCCTTCTTTTGTTACAGATGCAGAAGCCGGTGATGCTAGATTAGATAAAGTAGTGGATCTTGGAACGACTATCAGTCAAGATGATTTATCAGGTAATTTTGCTGTTTTTAGATATAAAACAAATGTAGATGATATTCCTCTTATTCGTAATGAAGAGTTGATTTTACTATATGCTGAAGCTAATATTAATAGCAACCCAGCAGAAACTGTAAATGCACTTAATATTATTAGAACAAGTGCAAATCTAGCACCGTACACAGGTCCTACAGACTCGGCATCATTAACCGATGAGATGTTGAAACAACGAAGATATTCTTTATATGCAGAAGGACATCGTTGGATTGATATGAGAAGATTTGATCGATTAGATGAACTTCCAATCGATAGACCGGAAGATGATGTATTCTCTCAATTTCCAATTCCATTGACAGAGAATCAATAATTATAATATAAATTTTAAACAAAAAACCCTTTCCAAGTCGGAAAGGGTTTTTTAATACAAGACAAATTCTTATTTTATTATTCAGCAGATTGTTCTGCTTTTTTTCTCGCTTCTTTTTCTTCTAATTTTCGCTGTTTCTTATCTGCTCTTTTATTGGCAAATTTCACTTTTGCACGATTTACCAAATAGAACATAACGGGTACCACAACCAAAGTTAGGAAGGTTGCAAATATTAACCCGAATATTACGGTCCAAGCTAATGGTCCCCAAAAAATAACGTTATCACCACCTATGTAAATACCAGGGTCATAATCTGTAAATAACCCGAAGAAGTCAATATTTAAACCAACTGCTAGTGGTATTAAACCAAGAACTGTGGTAATGGCTGTTAGTAACACAGGACGTAAACGGGATTTACCACCAGCTACAATTTGCTTAAAATACTCTTGTTTTGTTAACAAATCATCTTCATCCATTTCTAATTCTTCTTTTTTACGATCAAAGAGTATTTGGGTGTAATCTATCAATACAATGGCATTGTTTACTACAATACCTGCCAATGAAATAATACCCATCATCGTCATAATGATTACGAAGTCCATTCCAAATACGACCAAACCTAAGAACACCCCAGCCAAACTCAATACAATTGCCGAAAGAATAATCATAGGTTTTGATAATGAGTTAAACTGTGCTACTAAGATTAATAAAATACCTCCCATGGCATAAAATAAAGCTAGAAGCAAGAAACTCATGTTGTCTGCTTGTTCTTCTTGTTCACCAGTAAAAGCATAGTTTATGTCTTGCGGCATTTCGTAATTTTCTAACTCACTTTTAAGTTCGGTTACAATTTCAGTAGGGTTGTAACCCCCTAGTACATTAGAGTACAGGGTAATAACTCGTTTTAAATCTTTTCTTTTTATAGAGCTGAATGAAGATGAATTACTTTTAGTAATCAACGATGAAATAGGAACTTGTATTAACTGTCCGCTATTATTTCTGAACGTGACAGGCTGATTAAACAACGCACTTTCGTCGTATCGATATTGGTCATTTAACCGAACATTTATAGGGTAATCATCATCACCTTCTTTATAAGTTGAAACTTCTTCTCCATAAATAGAACGGCGTAAGGTTTGCCCAACGGCAGCTGTTGAAACCCCTAATTGACCTGCTTTTTGACGATCTACGCGAACATCCATTTCAGGTTTCGATTTGTTTACGTCAATTTTAAGCTCTTCAATTCCGGCAATGCCTAGGTTCTCAATGTAGTTTCGCATGCTTTCAGCTTCCCGAAGCATTTCTTCGTAATCTTCCCCACTTAATTCAATATTAATAGGGTATCCTACTGGTGGTCCAGCAGCGTCTTTTTCAACTACAATAGAAGCGCCAGGAAATCCTTTTACAGCATCTCGTACTTCAGATAAAACAGTACTACTTTTTACACCCCGACGCAATTTAAACTCGCGCATGGAAAGTGTTATCTTTCCTTTATGAGGCATCTCATTGGACTGTCCAGCATCGGTTTGCGGATTACCAGCACCTTCACCTACTTGAGAAATGGCAGACTCGACCATAAAGTTATACCCCTGTCTCTTATACACATCTCCGAGCCCACGAGACCTCTCTACATCTCG
>OJEO01000156.1_pt1 | contig 31560 bp, 26 predicted proteins | sample 1593621 | NCBI WGS metagenome assembly OJEO01 (sample SAMN05416875, study PRJEB24817) | seawater metagenome | isolation source: Sea water | place: Canada:Atlantic | collected 2013-11
ATCTACACGTAAGGAGTCGTCGGCAGCGTCAGATGTGTATAAGAGACAGATACATGGCTGACTGCTGTTTTTCTATAGGCATCAATCTTTGAATAGAACAATTTTGCATCGTTTAAGTAACTTGCAGCAAATATTTTTGTAGGCTTTTCATTTTTAATTTGATATACCAAATCATCAAAAGAGCCTTCCAATTCAATTTTATGAGTGGTAACAAATTGCTCTTGAAAACTACTAATAATTCCTGCCTGCGTATTTGTTTTTATACCCGCTGCAATTAGCAATGCTTTTGCAGTATTTACGATAGCAGTGTATGCATAATAAATACTATCTGAAAACTGATTTTCTTGGAAAGCTTCTTGGGAATTTGTAATTTTTTCTTCGCTTTCAAATAATAAAGTAGCAATCAAATCAATTACAACTCCAGCACATTCTCCAACTCCAATTGCTTTTACGTATTTTTCTGAGTATCCCCAATCAATAAAATCATCTGGTAACAAATTAGTTGTATCAGATAATCCTTTTAACAAATTATAGAAATACGTTTTCCCCTGTCTGTCATAATATTCTAAAAACGATTCTTTTTGCTGTTGATTCGCTTCAATATCATTCAATAAAATACGTAGAGCGTCTGGCCCTCTTTTACTTGGAATTTTGACTAATTTATCTGAAAAACGACCATTTCCGTCTCCTAAAATTCCACCACCAATTAAAACTTGTAAGCCAGGTGCTTGTAAATTACCCACTTTAATAGACATTCCTTGAAAACCAATATGTGCCATATTGTGTTGCCCACACGCGTTCATACAACCACTAATTTTAATAGCAATTTCTTTGTTATTTATATAAGAAGGGTATTCTTCTTCCAATACTTTTTCTAATACCACTGCAATTCCTGTACTACTAGAAATTCCTAAATTACAAGTATCCGTTCCTGGGCAAGCAGTAATATCTGAAGTAGAATTATACCCTGCATTTGCAAAACCTAATTTTTGTAATTCAACATAGAAAAAAGGAATTAGATCTGCCCTAATATGGCGAATTAAAATATTCTGGCGCAAAGTCAATCGGATTTCATTTGCCGCATATTTTTTCACTAAATCTGCTAACAATCTTGCTTTTGGCGTGTAAAAATCTCCTAAATGCACTTTAATTCCAATAGCAAATAAACCTTCTTGCTTTTGTTTGATAACATTTGATTGTTTCCAATTTTGAAAAGCAACTTCATCCTTTATTTTTATTACAGGAATTGCTACTTCTTGAAAAGAAATGGGTTGTTCAAAAGCTGTAGTGTTAATTTTAAACGTTTTATTTTCTAAGGCATTTATCTCTTTAGAGACGAGAGCTAAAAAACTTTCAATGCCTATCTCTTTTACTAAGAACTTTAATCTTGCTTTTGCTCTTTTTGCACGTTCTCCAAAACGATCAAAAATTCTTAAAACACTCTCTATAGTTGGGTATTAAAATATCTTCTTCTAAAAATTCGTAGATTACATCTGCATGCCTTGGTTGTGAACCCAAACCACCACCTAATAAAACCTTAAATCCCTTTTTAGCAACACCATTTTCTGTTTTTATCTTTGCTATAAAACCTAAATCATGAATAAAACTAATAGCAGTATCATCATCTGTACCAGAAAAAGACATTTTAAATTTACGTCCCATTTCTTGACAAATTGGGTTTCTTAAAAAGAATTTAAACGTTGCATCTGCATACGGAGAAACATCAAAAGGTTCCGCTACATCTATTCCCGCAGTTTCAGATGCTGTAATATTTCTAACGGCATTTCCACATGCTTCACGCAAGGTAATATCATCCTTTTCTAGCTGTGCCCACAATTCTGGCGTTCTATCTAAACTTACATGGTGAATTTGAATATCTTGACGTGTTGTAATATGCAATCTCCCACGAGAATATTCATCAGAAACGTCTGAGATTCTGTGCAGTTGTTCGCTTGATACTTTTCCGTACGGTAATTTTATACGAATCATTTGTACACCAAACTGGCGCTGCCCATATACACCTCTTGCCAAACGTAAACTTCTAAAACGCTCTTCGTCTATTTTTCCTTCTTTAAATAGCTGAATTTTACGTTCTAATTCTAGGATATCTTTTTCTACGATAGGGTTCTCTATTTCTGTTCTAAAACTTTGCATGATTTTCTATTTATTATTGGATAAAACCGACACCAACGGTATTGTTTGTTTTTGGATTGATCAAAATAAATGCGCCATTTGATTTATTCTGATTGAAGCTGTCTACTAATAAATATTTACTTAACTTTAATTGAATAACTCCTATTTGATTCAAAGCTAATTCAGACGGATTCTCAATTTTTCCAGAAAAATCTGTTTTCAAAATGCTAGACAATTGTGTGATTTTTGCTTGTGCATCATTTACACCGTGTTTTATATGGTATTTCTGTGAAACTTGCAAAGGTTCTTTATCCATCCAGCAAATAGTTGCGTCTAATTGCTTTGTAATTGTTGGTTCTTCAGCAACTTTTACCAACATGTCTCCTCTACTTATATTTACATTGTCTGCCAATGTAATGGTAACAGAACTTCCGTTTTTTGCAATTTCATATTCCTCATCAAAAAAATGAATACTTTTTATGGTTGACTTTGTTTGCGATGGAAGGACTACTATTTCATCTCCAATTTCTAAATCGCCTCCGTAAATCTTACCTGCGTAACCCCTAAAATCATGATATTCATCTGTTTTTGGTCTAATTACAGTTTGTACAGGAAAACGAACTTGCGTTACTTCTTCGGTAGCTTCAGTATCTAATTTTTCTAAATGGTGTAATAAGGTTTCACCTGCATACCAAGACATGTTTTCAGATTTAGAAGCTACATTATCTCCTTGCAAAGCAGACATTGGTATAAAGGTTAATTGCTGATTCTTAAAATCACTTTTACTTGCCAAATACTCAATTTCTCCTTTGATACTGTTGTATTTATCTTCGGAAAAGTCAACCAAATCCATTTTATTAATGGCAATAACAACGTCTTTAATTCGTAGTAAATTATTGATAAAAAAATGACGATATGTTTGTTCTACTACTCCTTTTCTTGCATCCACCAGTACAATAGACGCTTGCGCAGTAGATGCGCCCGTTACCATATTTCTTGTGTATTCTATATGCCCAGGAGTATCTGCAATAATAAAACTCTTTTTTCTTGTTGAAAAATAAATATGCGCCACATCAATGGTGATGCCTTGTTCACGTTCTGCAACCAAACCATCTGTTGCTAAAGAAAAATCTAAATAATCGAATCCTCTTTGCTTGCTTTTCTCTTCTATTGCAGCAAGCTTATCATCCGTTAAAGATTTTGTATCATATAAAAGACGCCCTATTAAGGTGCTTTTACCGTCATCTACGCTGCCTGCTGTTGCTATTTTTAGTACGTTCATTTTTTTATAAGCTCTTGGTAATTGACTTTCTAGCTTTTTAGCTATTTTCCGTTTACCTTCTATTAAATTTATATCATTTTGCAAAAGGCGAATAGCCAAAAGCGAAATTTTCTACAGCAAATTTCTAGAAATATCCTTGCTGCTTCCTTTTTTCCATGGCAGCCTCAGAGCGTTTATCATCTATTCTTGCGCCTCTCTCAGAGATAGAAGAATCTCTAATTTCTTCCACTACTTTTTTAATATCTACGGCATCAGATAACACGGCTGCGGTACAACTCATATCGCCAACGGTTCTAAAGCGAACCATTCTTTCTACAACTGCTTCTTCTTTATCTCTATAAACAACAGCGTCTGCTGCAGACCAGATCATACCATCTCGAATAAATGTTTTTCTTTTGTGTGCAAAGTAAATAGACGGAATTTCTATTTTTTCTTTTTGAATGTAAGACCAAACGTCCAACTCTGTCCAATTTGAAATAGGAAACACACGCACATTTTGCCCAAGATCTATGCGTCCATTTAGCATATCAAATACTTCTGGCCGCTGATTTCTCTCATCCCATTGTCCGAAGTCGTCTCTTACAGAAAAAATTCTTTCTTTTGCTCTCGCTTTTTCTTCATCTCTTCTTGCACCACCTATACAGGCATCAAAACCAAATTCTTCAATAGCATCTAAAAGTGTTTCTGTTTGCAGCATATTTCTACTTGCATATCTGCCAGATTCCTCTTTTACACGTCCGCTATCTATATTGTCTTGTACGTTTCTTACGATTAAATCTACTCCTAATTCTTTTACTAATTTATCTCTAAATGCTACGGTCTCAGGAAAATTATGCCCAGTATCTATATGCATTAATGGAAACGGAATTTTAGCAGGAAAAAATGCTTTTTGTGCCAAACGAACTAACGTTATGCTATCTTTTCCCCCAGAAAAAAGTAACACAGGTTTTTCAAACTGCGCAACTACTTCTCTAAATATATAAATTGCTTCACTTTCTAAAGCAGCTACTTGTATTGTTCTTTGATTCATAATTATGTCTTTTAGAGATGCAAACCGCACTCTCTATTGTCTTCTACTTTTGTTGGATCGAAATAGGTAAACTCATTTGGCAAACCTTTTTCTTCTAAATACGTATCTAATTCTTTGTCTGTCCAATTATAAAACGGACTTACCTTTAAAATACCGTCTTTGCTCTTAGAAACAATATCTATACTATTCCTAAAAGCGGTTTGCCCGTTCCTTAAATTTGTAAACCAAACATCTGGTTGCTGCTCTTTCATCGCTCTAGAAAATGGCTCTAACTTTACTTGTTCTGTAAAAATAGCATGTTCTGGATCTTCAATAGACGGTATTCCTAACACCACATTTCGATGCGCTACAGTTTGTTTTGGTGTATATAAATGAATGTTTAGATTCAGTCTTTTAATAATCTCTTCTGCATGCTTATAGGTTTGTTGTGTATTATACCCAGTATCACACCAAACTACCGTCACCTCTTTTTGAACCGCAGTAACTGCATCTAAAATAGCCACTTCATAAGGCCTAAAATTAGTAGTCACTATCGGTTTATATGCAATAGTAATAGCCCAATTAATTATTTCTTCTGGACTTTTATTTTGTAATTCTTTATTTATTTTTTCTAAATTCATCTGTGCTATTTTCCCCATTTTATATGATTCCAAATTCTTTCATGAAAGAAATACAGTAGTAGTTTTGTTAAAAAATCTATGGTAGCAATAGAGGTAGCCAACCCAATTGCGCCTGTTACAAAATAAGAAACAAGTAAAGTATCTGCAGTTCCTATAAATCTCCAGCTCAAAGCTTTTGCAACACTACGTAAAGGTTTTTCAGAAGTTTTATCTTCCTCAAAACCCCTACTTTGTGTTTTCCTACTAAAAAAAAACTGGTTTAAAATCATAGATAATTAATTCAAATAAAATTACCCTATTGGTTTAGTAGGATACTACAAACATACACTTAAATTTAAAATTAAAATACAATAAATTCATAATATAAACATAAACCCTATAGATTTAGTAGATTAATAAAAAAAAGCATGTATCATTACGAATATGAAATCGAAAAAGAGTTCTTGTTGAAATAAAAATTGGTATTAAAAACTTAAGCTATAAAATACATCGTATTCAGTATAGTTTAGCAATTACAAAGATCTGCTAATGAAGTATTTCTAAAAATATCTAAAGTATTGTCTCTAACTTGCATCATTAAATTATGAACAGCACAGGCACTTTCATCAGGACAATCAGCACACTTTTCATAGAAATTTAAACTCACACAAGGCACCATAGAAATAGGTCCTTCGAGAATTCTCATAATAGCAGTCATTGGTATTTCAGAAGGTGATTTTAATAAATAATAACCACCACCTTTCCCTTTTTTAGAGCCTAAAATTCCGTTTTTTCGAAGTGTTAATAGAATACTTTCTAAGAATTTTAGGGAAATATTTTCACTTTTAGAAATCGTAGCAATAGCTACAGGAGTATTGTCTACTTGCCTTCCCAAAAAAGTAAGTGCTTTAATTCCGTATTTTGTCTTTTTAGAAAGCATAAACAAAATTACGTAATTTTAAATTGGTTTAGCTATTTAAAGCCTGCTCTAAATCTTCTATAATATCTGCTACATTTTCTAAACCTACAGAAACTCTAACCAAACCATCTGTAATACCAACTGCTAACCTATCCTCTTCAGACAAACTACCGTGTGTTGTAGACGATGGATGTGTAACAATAGTTCTTGTATCTCCTAAATTTGCTGATAATGAACACATTTTAATAGTATCTAAAAATGTTCTTCCCGCTGCAATACCTCCCTTAATTTCGAAAGCTACAATATTACCACCTAATTTCATTTGATTTTTAGCAATAGTATATTGTGGATGTGATTTTAAAAATGGATACTTTACCATGGTAATGTTTTCTTGCGTTTCTAAAAATTCAGCAACCTTTAACGCATTTTCTGCATGTTTCTCTACTCTAACAGCCAAAGTTTCTAAACTTTTAGACAAAACCCATGCATTAAAAGGAGACATTGCTGGCCCCGTATTTCTTGCAAATAAATAAATTTCTCGCATTAATTCTTTGTTTCCAACAGTAACGCCGCCTAAAACTCTCCCTTGTCCGTCTATTAATTTTGTAGCAGAATGAATTACCAAATCTGCACCAAACTTAATAGGTTGTTGCACATAAGGTGTTGCAAAACAATTATCAACAATATAAATAAGCTTGTGCTTTTTAGCAATTTGACCAATCAACTCTAAATCAAGAATATCTACTGCTGGATTTGTAGGGGTTTCTATATATAGAATTTTTGTATTTGGTTGAATTAAGCTTTCTAACAAATCGACTTCATTTACTTTAAAGTAGGAAGTTTCTATATTCCATTTTGGTAAAAACTTTGTAAACATACTATGCGTAGAACCAAAAACAGATCTGCAAGATACGATATGATCTCCTGCACTAAGCAAAGCTGCAAATGTGGAAAAAATTGCAGACATACCCGTTGCAAATGCATAACCGGCTTCGGCACCTTCCATACTTACAATTTTATCTACAAATTCTGTAGTATTCGGATTTGTAAAACGACTGTATAAATTGCGTTCTTTTTCTTCTGCAAAGGATGCACGCATTTCTTCTGCATCGTCAAAAACAAAACTAGAGGTGAGATATAATGGGGTAGAATGTTCAGAAAATTGTGTTCGTTCTGTTTGATTTCTAATCGCTGCTGTTTCGAAATGTTTGCTCATTTTTTATTGAAAAATTAAATGATTTAAAATTGAATGATTGAACGTTTAATGATTTAATTCTTCAATCTTTTCATAGTTTAATTATGATGTTTTGCCAGTCTTAAAATATCTCCAAAAACACCTCTTGCTGTTACTTTAGAACCTGCTCCTGCACCTTGAATTACAATAGGCTGTTCTCCGTATGATTCTGTATAAATTTCAAAGATTGCATCAGAACCTTTTAAAGATCCTAAAGGAGAAGTCTTAGAAACCGACACTAATTTTACTTCTAAATTACCCGTATTTTGAGATAAATCTCCACTTAACTCGCCAATATATCGTAAAACACAATTTTCTTTTTGCGCTTCTTTTATTTGTTGATATTCTGCATTCATCGCTTCTAAGTTCGATAGAAAATCGGTTACAGTTCCTCCTCTTAAATTGGTTGGAATTAAATTCTGAATATTTGCATCTACAAACTCATTTTCTAATTCTAATTCTCTTGCTAAAATCAATAATTTTCTAGCTACATCATTTCCGCCCAAATCTTCTCTTGGGTCTGGCTCTGTAAATCCTTGCGCTATGGCATCTTTTAAAACTTCTGAAAAAGGTTTATTTTCTTCAGAAAAAGTATTGAATAAATAACTTAAACTTCCAGAAAAGACCCCTTTAATCTTGGTAATATTTTCTCCAGATTCATGCAAAAGTCTTATGGTATCTATTAAAGGCAATCCAGCACCTACATTGGTTTCGTATAAATACTGCTTTTTATGTTCTTTTAGTTTTGTTCTTAATTCTTTATAAAAATCAAAAGACAGCGTATTTGCTATTTTGTTACAAGAGACCAAATCGAAACCTGCAGCAATTAACGGAATATAATTTTCTACAAACGGTATACTCGCCGTATTGTCTACTGCAATTAAATTTTCAAAATGATGTGTATTTGCAAAGTCAATTATGTCTTGTATTTCAATATTTTCTTGTCCTATGTTCTCTAAATCTTGCTCCCAGTTTTTAGAAACTCCTGTTTTTTGAAGCAATACCTTTTTAGAACTTGCCACTGCAAAAACATTTAATTGAATTTTTCTTCGCTCTAATACAGATGCTGCATTTTCTAAAATCTGATGAATTAAAGTTCCACCAACCAGACCTTTTCCAAAAACAGCAATATTTATTTTTTTTGCAATTCCAAAAACTTGTCCGTGAATTACATTTACAGCCTTGTGAAGTTGATCTTTTTTAACCACCAAACTCACGTTTTTACCTGTAACTGTATTATTAAATAATAATGGGACAATTTGATTTTTAATTAAGGCATTGTAAGGAAGATGAAATTCACTTAAATCTTGACCAATAATAGAAATTACCGCAACATTCTGTGTTACCGAAATCTGATGTACGTCTTGCGCGTAAAAATCGCTTTCAAAGGCAGTTTCTAAAGCTAAAACAGCTTCAGAAGCCCTATCGGTGTCGATAATTAATCCAATTCCTCTCTCTGAAGAACCTTGAGAAATAATACTAACATTTATATTCCGCTCACTTAATGCTCTAAAAATACGTGCATCTACTCCTACTTTTCCTAACAAACCTCTTCCTTCAAAATTCAATAAAGAAACATTATTAATGGTAGAAATAGATTTAATTCCTTTTTGTGAAGACGCTGCGGTTATTAAAGTTCCTTTATCTTCCTTATTAAAGGTGTTTAAAATTCTTAAATTAATATTTTTTTCTAATAAAGGAATAATAGTTTTTGCATGTAAAATAGTAGTTCCAAAATTAGCCAATTCATTTGCTTCAGAATAAGATAGTTTCTCAATTTTCTTTGCGTCTGCTACCAAATCTGGATTTGCAGTAAAAATTCCGCTTACATGTGTATAATTTTGTAACTCTTCTGCATCTAAATAATTTGCTAGTAAAGCGGCTGTATAATTACTGCCGTTTCTTCCTAAGGTTGTAGTTTCTCCTTTTTTATTAGAAGAAATAAAACCAGTTACAACATTTAATACGTTTCTATTTTTTGCAAAATATGCAGTTACATTTGCAGAAGAAATGGAATTTATGGGTTGTGCATTCCCGAAGTTTTCATCGGTAATAATTAACTGACTCGCATCTGTTATATTAGCTTTTATTCCTTTTATTTGCAATAAGCTAACTACTAGTTTAGCGGATAACAATTCACCCTGCGCTAACACTTCGTCTTTAACCTTCATGCTATAATCACCCAACAAGGAAACACCTTTAAAAATAGTTTCTAATTTGGTAAATTCTTCAGAGCAATCAATGGTAGTATTTGGTGCTAATTGATATTTCTTAAATATTTCAAACGCAATTTTATATTCTTTTTTTTGTGCTGCTTTTTCTAAAATAGCTTCTAAATCGTCTGTAGTATTTCCTCTTGCAGAAACTACCACTGTTATTTTTTCACCATTATAAAGTTTTCCTGTAATAATTTCTAAAGCGCTTTCAATTCCTTCCCCGTTTGCTAAAGATTTTCCTCCAAATTTTAATACTTTCATTTTTTTTGAGTTGTACTCTTTATTAAATATAGGTGCTATCATTTTCTGAAGTTGGTCATATTCTATTAGAAATGCATCATGACCATGCACAGATTTTATTTCGTTATAGGTAACATTTTCTTTAGTTAATGCCAACTTTTTATGTGTTTCTCTGTTTTCTTCCGCAGTAAAAAACAAATCTGAATCCACACCAATAATGTGAATATTGGCATCTATTTTATCTAGAATTTCTATCTTTTTTTCTCCATTTTTTGTAACATCAATTGTTTTTAATAATTGATTCATTAATTTATAAGAAGATAATTGATACCGTTCTTGCAATTTTTCACCGTGATGTAACAGCCAACTTTCTACGCTAAAAACAGTAGAATCTTCTTTTTTAGAACGCTGAAAACGTTCTTTAAAAGAAGTTGGCGTTCTGTAGCAAAGCATTGCATGCATCCTTGCATCATGGACAGGGTTGCTAGAGTTTACCAAAAATTGTTCTTGTATTTGGCAATTGGCAATCAACCAATCTGTAGACTTCCAATCGGTTGCAATGGGAAAAAAATGTTGGGTGATTTTGGTATTTAAAACCATCATTTCCCAAGCAATACCACCACCCAAAGAACCACCTATTAAAGCAAATAGTTGTGAGATTTTTAAATGTTGTAATCCTTCTAAAAAGATGTTGGCAATATCTCTTGCAATAAAATCTTTATAATTTTCAATTAAAAAACCATCAAAACCATTTCCAGGAACATTAAAAGACAAAATGGTATACACCGCAGTATCTATTACCTTTTCTTCTCCTACAATATCTTGCCACCAACCTTCTTTACCTGCAACTTCACTATTACCGGTTAATGCATGATTGATTAAAACTATAGGTGCGGTACCAAGTTCTTTGCCAAAAACTTGGTAGCTTAAATTCAATTCAAGAACAGCAGCACCAAGCTCTGTGGTGAAGTTTTTAATTTTAATGTGTTGTAACTGATTTTTCATTTTAGTACAAGGGGTTTTAACCCCTTGTTTTTATGTATTATCTTCTTATAACTCAGAAAAAGCGGCTTTTAAATCTGTTTTTAAATCCTCTAAATCTTCAATACCAACAGACAATCTTACTAAATCTTGTGTAACACCAGCACTTGCTTGCTCTACTGTATTTAATTGTTGGTGTGTAGTGCTTGCAGGGTGAATAATTAGCGATTTTGTATCTCCAATATTCGCTAATAAAGAGAATATTTTAGTTTTATCTGCAATTGCTTTTGCAGCTTCAAAGCCTTTTTTAGGACCAAATGTTACAATACCACTTTGTCCTTTTGGTAAGTACTTATCTGCTAAAGATTTGAATTTACTACTTTCTAAACCAGGGTAATTTACCCAAGCAACCTCTTCTTGTTGCTCTAACCATGTTGCCAATGCTAATGCATTTTCTGAATGTTGTTTTATTCTAACAGGTAAAGTCTCTAAACCCTGAATGATATTAAATGCGTTTGTTGGACTTAATGCACCCCCGTAATCACGCAATCCTTCTAGTATTAATTTAAAAGTATACGATGCCGCACCTAAAGTTTCATAATATTTTAAACCGTGGTACCCAGCAGATGGTTCTGTAAATTCTGGAAACTTGCCGTTTGCCCAATTAAAAGTACCCGCATCTACAATGGCTCCTCCTAAAGAAGTTCCTTGCCCGCCAATATATTTTGTTAAAGAGTGAATTACAATATCTGCCCCGTGCTTGATAGGATTTAATAAAACAGGTGTTGCCACCGTATTATCTACAATAAAAGGAACTTCTGCCTTTTTTGAATGCGCAGAAATTGCTTCTAAATCTAGTACATCTAACTTCGGGTTCCCTAAAGATTCTGCAAAAAATGCTCTTGTATTTTCTTGCACCGCTGCATCGAAGTTATCTGGATTTGATGCATCTACAAATGTAGTTGTAATGCCTAACCTTGGTAAGGTTACACTTAATAAGTTGTAAGTTCCACCATATAAACTACTAGAAGCAACAATATGATCCCCTGCTTTTAAAAGTGTTAGCAAACCGGTTGCAATTGCTGCAGTACCAGATGCAAAAACTACGGCTCCTATTCCGCCTTCTACCGCCGCTAAACGGTCTTGTAAAATTTGATTTGTTGGATTGTTTAAACGCGTGTAGATAAAACCTAATTCTTTTAACGAAAAAAGGTTTGCTGCATGTTCTGAATTGTTAAAAACATACGATGTTGTTTGGTAAATAGGAACTGCTCTTGTACCTCCGTTTGTGGTTACGTCGTGTCCTGCATGCAACGCATTGGTTGCCAATTTTAATGTACTCATTTTTCTATTTTTTTTGAGTTAATAAATAAACAAAAAAGTCAAATGCATCAATTTCTGTTGATGTAATTACTAGAAAAATGTTATTAAGAAAAATAGTACTTTCCAGAAAGGAAAATTCTTTTTTGTTATCTATCCAACTATAAATAGTTGAGTAGAATTTAGCACCTTCTTTATTTCTAAAGGGTTGCTAAGGCTTCATCGGGTCTAATCCCTTCACCTTTCTTGATAACATTTCAATAAGTTATTGAACTTTGTGAGTGCAAAGATATGCTTCAAAAAACTTAATATCCAAACAAAAAGTAATTTATTTTTTATTAATAGGGATTTCGCATTTTATTGAATATAGTTTTATTCATTCTCTAAAAACTATAATTTTAAAACGCTATTATTGATTTATTGATGATGCTATCATAAATAATTATCACTAAAAAAGTAGCTTTTTTAATTTTATAGTGTACTTTTGCCATAATATTAAGGGGAAGATTTGAACTGATTGCAACCTCTTTTGTTGAAACTATTTTAAATATAAAAATAGGAAAAACAAAACAAAATGCTAAAGCAGTAAGTACTACTTCTTTTTAGCATTTGCAATCCATTTTTATTTTCTACAACTTCTTGATTTTACAAGAATAATAATTTCAAAGAATCCTCTTTGTTTTGCAAAAAGAATTCATTTTTTAATACAAAAATAGCCTATTATGTCATATTTATTTACCTCAGAAAGTGTTTCTGAAGGACACCCAGACAAAGTTGCAGATCAGATTTCTGATGCACTTATTGATAATTTTTTAGCCTTTGACAAAAACAGCAAAGTTGCTTGTGAAACCCTAGTGACAACCGGACAAGTATTTTTAGCTGGTGAAGTAAAATCCAAAACCTACTTAGACGTTCAGCAAATTGCAAGGGATGTAATTAATAAAATTGGGTATACTAAAAGTGCCTATATGTTCGATGGAAATTCTTGTGGCGTTTTATCTGCAATCCATGAACAATCTCCAGACATTAACCGTGGAGTTGATAGATCAAGCCCAGAAGAGCAAGGTGCCGGAGATCAGGGAATGATGTTTGGTTACGCAACTGATGAAACAGAGAACTACATGCCATTGGCTTTAGAACTGTCTCATAGATTGTTAATTGAATTGGCTCTGTTGCGCAGAGAAAATAGCGATATTGATTATTTAAGACCTGATGCAAAGTCTCAGGTTACCATTGAGTATTCTGATGACAATGTACCCCAAAGAATTGATGCTATTGTAATTTCTACGCAGCACGATGATTTTGATAAAAGTGACGATGTAATGTTATCTAAAATTAAAAAAGACATTGTAGAAATTTTAATTCCTAGAGTTATCGCAAACTTACCAGAGCAGAATCGAAAATTATTTACAGATAATATTACCTATCACATCAATCCAACAGGTGTTTTTGTAATTGGTGGACCTCATGGAGATACTGGTTTAACAGGAAGAAAAATCATAGTAGATACTTACGGCGGAAAAGGTGCACATGGTGGTGGTGCTTTCTCAGGAAAAGACCCTTCTAAAGTAGATAGGTCTGGCGCATATGCAACTAGACATATTGCGAAAAACTTAGTTGCTGCAGGTCTTTGTAAAGAGGTATTAGTACAAGTTTCTTATGCTATTGGTGTTGCAAAACCAACAAGTATTAATGTTGAAACATATGGAACTGCGACGGTAGATTTAACTGATGGAGAAATTAGCAAAAAAGTAGCCACTCTTTTTGATATGCGTCCGTATTTTATAGAACAACGCTTAAAATTAAGAACGCCTATTTATTCTGAAACTGCCGCGTATGGTCATATGGGAAGAACCCCAGAAATAAAAACAGTTACCTTTTCTAACCCAATGGGAGAAACAGTTTCTGAAGAAGTAGAAACGTTTACTTGGGAGAAATTAGATTATGTAGATGCGGTAAAAGCAGCATTTAATTTATAAAAAATTAAAAATAATGGTCTTTAAACACAAGTTTAAAGACCATTATTTTTGCTTGAAATTTACCCTACAAAACACCTTCTATTTAATATTTCCTTATTTGCTAGGAAACACTGCTATTGTTCTTCTGAATACATCATATACTGCATTATAAAAAGCAAGAAAATAAAACAAGCAACTGAAGCGAATTTAGTAGGGCGATGCTAAAAATTAGCTAACTCCTTTTTTCTATTTACTTTAGATACTTTGTTTCCAAAAAGCCTAAAAACTATGCTATATTTGCGCAACTATATTTCTCATGAGTCAGACATTACTATCTTCACCATTGCAGGGTTTTACAGATTACAAATTTAGAAACGCTTTCAATTATTTCTTTGGCGGTATTAACACCTTTTATGCACCCTATATAAGATTAAATGGAAAACTAGTAATTAAAAATTCATATCAAAAAGATATTGCACTAGAAAACAATACCGAGCTGGAAGTAATTCCACAAATTATTACCAATGATGCAGATGAGTTTCTTTTTGTTTCTAAATATGTGCGCGAATTAGGGTACAAAGAGTTAAATTGGAATTTAGGTTGTCCTTACCCAATGGTTACCAAACGTGGTATGGGTTCTGGCTTAATTAGCGATGCTGAAAAAATAAATAGGATTCTTCATAAAATACATAATGAATCTGATATTCTTGTTTCTATGAAAATGAGGATGGGCTATGAATACCCCGAAGAAATATTAGATGTTTTACCAATTTTAGACACGTATCCTTTAAAAAATATTGCAATTCATGCACGTATTGGGAAGCAATTATACAAAGGAGGAACAAACTTAGAAGCGTTTCAAAAATGTTTAGACAACAGCAAACACAAGATGTACTACAATGGAGATATTACCTCCGTTGCAGCTTTTCATAAACTGCAGGAACGTTTTCCTAGCATAGACCATTGGATGATTGGAAGGGGTTTAATTGCAGATCCTTTTTTACCAAGCATGCTTAAAAATAACACTACCGAATATCCTAAAAATAGGTTTGATATCTTCAATGAATTTCATGATCGTATTTATCAAGAATATGATGCGGCACTCTCCGGACCAACTCCTATAAAAATGAAAATGTTAGGATTCTGGGAATTTTTCTCTCAAAGTTTTGCCAACCCACAGAAAACCTATAAAAAAATTAAAAAAGCCAACAGTCCAAAAAACTATCAAAATGCAGTAAAAGAAATTTTTAAGGAAGCAAAAAACGATTAATCTACGTCCTATAACTCAACAATTCTAAGAACTTTCGCGCATATGATCTGCATCTAGATTTTCATTATTAAAGTCTTCTAAAATCTTCGCAATAGCACCGTTCATGCTATTGGTATCTATATTATAGTTCGGATTAAATCCTTTTTTTTCTGGAAAATTTTCTATCATAACCGTTGAAGAAGGAAATGCAAAATCTACACCTAATGCTTTTGCTAACTTTACAATTGCCATGTGCAATCTATGTTTAGATGATTGCTCTGTGCTCCAAGCCAAACTTTTAAAATAAACATTTACCATAACTAATAAAGCAGAATCTCCAAAACCGCTAAATTCTACATTATAAGAATCTGAAAGTGTTTCTGGATGCGCAATTACAATTTCTCTAACTCCTTTTACAAACGCTTCAATTAATTCTGGCGGTGTATCATAACGCACACCTAATTTGGTGTTATAGCGTCTAAATAGACGCAAGCCTTTGTTATTAATAACAATCTCAGACAATTTACTATTTGGTATTTGATATACAGAAGTATCTGCTGCCCGAACACTTGTAGATCTAAATCCTACTTTTTCTACAGTACCAGAAAATTCTCCAGTTTCAATCCAATCTTCTATATGAAATGGCTTATCTATAAAAATCATAATAGTTCCTATTAAGTTTTTTACGGTGTCTTGAGACGCCAAAGCTACTGCCAAACCTCCAATAGTTGCACCAGCCAAAATAGTGGTAGTATCTACCCCAAAGAGAGAAATTAATCTTAGAACACCTACAGCAATAACCAAACCTGTAAAGAAATTATGCAATATTGGGGCTAATTGATCATCTAATTTATTCTCGGTTTTAGCTGTAAACGCACTATAAAATTTCATTAGTACATGCACTAAATTTAAAAAAACATACGTCCAAAAAACAACTACTGCAATATTTACAAAAAGAAATAACCAAGCATTGGTTTCTAAACTAAATTGAAGTGATGGAATTACTTTTTTGATAAAGTTTATAGCTAATAATAAGCTAATAGGTCTTGCTAGTTTTTTTAAATATTTATCAAAACTAATATCTGTACTTTTTGTAACTCTATGTTGAATTATATTCAATAAATAAAAGGTTATCCTTTTAAAGATGTAAAATAAAATTACAGTTAATAGTAAGAAAATAATGGTCATAAATACTTGCCAATATTCTATTCCCATTAATTTTTTGTGTCCAATTTCTGGAACAATATCTTGTATTTTTTGAACATACCAAGGAAAAACAGCGTTATAAAGTACATCTGTTTTTTTTATAGTTTCAGCAGAGTAATACCAGTTTTCCCCTTCTTTTTCTATAGAAATTTCTGGCATTATTTCTGGAAAAGGCGTGTATTTTTGACTAGAAGAAAAACGAATGGTATCTTTAAAATTAGGGTTTTTAGGTACAAGGTCAAAATCTACAATTAAACCTTTACCATCTAAAATTTTCTTAATTTTTATTGCTTTTTTAACTGCTTCTTTTTCAGATATCCCTAAAATTGTCTTTGCTGCTTTTTTAGGCTGATATGAATCTGACTGCAAAAAGTACAAATGGGTATATAAAGTAGCGTGAGGATTGCTTAAATCTACATTTACAGAATCCTTTTGAGCATTCGCTATGAATGAAACTAAAAATAATAAACAAAGTAATTTACGCATGATATAGTTGTTAAATTGCTGTTAAACGAAATACAAATTTAAACCTTTTCATTTTTTAATCGTCAAAGAAATATAAATAATAAAATTATGAAAAATATTGCAAGTATTTTAGTCTTAATATTCGTTTTTACTTTTAGCATACAAGCACAGAAGAAAAGAGGTTATAAGCAACAACTTACTATTAATCAACAAACAAGTTTAAAAGTAAAACAAATGACGTTGGTATTAGATTTGTCTGACAAGCAGCAACAGCAAGTAACCCCATTACTAAGAGCGGAAATAGCTTTTAGACAAGCTGCAATGGAAAAAAGAAAAGAAGCAAGAGTAGAGAAAAGAAGACCTACTTCAGATGAAATTTATCTAATAAAAAGTCAGCTATTAGATAATAAGATTACTATGAAGAGGAGTATGAAAGACATTTTAAACACCACTCAGTTTAAGACGTTTCAAAAAATATATAAACAAAGAATGAAGAAAAAGAAAGGGAAAGAGCAACGACAAAGAAGCACTAAAAAATAATTAGTTGGTTGATTAGTTAGTTGGCAAACACCCGATTTCTTTATTGAAATTGGGTGTTTGTTTTTATCCCTTATTCTTTAAACCAACCAGAATACTTTACGTAATTGTCTGCAATTCTATTTATTTCTCCAGAAATTAATTCTTGCGAGATATCTTTTACTTTTTTAGCAGGAACACCAGCATAAATACTGCCACTTTCTACATGTGTGTTTTTAGTAACTACTGCACCAGCTGCAATAATAGAATTCGATTCTATAATACAATCGTCCATAATAATACTACCCATACCTACCAAAACATTATCTTTAATAGTACAACCGTGTACAATAGCATTGTGACCAATTGAAACATTATCACCAATAATTGTAGGTGATTTTAAATAAGTTGCATGCAGTACTGCACCATCTTGAATATTCACTTTATTTCCTATTTTTATGTAGTGTACGTCTCCCCGAATTACAGCATTAAACCAAATTGAACACCCTTCTCCTAAAGAGACATCGCCAACAATAGTGGCATTTTCTGCAACATAACAATCTTCTGGTATTTGCGGGTACTTTCCGTTTACTGGTTTTATAATTGCCATATTTTCCTATTAAAACAAGAAACTAAAGAAGTATTCAATAGTTTTCTTTTACTCTTGCACGATTAAATTCTGACCTAAAGAAAGTGTATTATCTGTCAAATTATTAAGTGCTTTTAAATCTGCTACAGAAATTGAAAATTTTCTAGAAATAGCATATAATGTATCTCCCTTTTCTACTTCGTAACGTTTCCTTTTTGCTTTTGACCTCTTACTAGATTTGCGATGGTTTACCTCTTTAAATTGTTTACTATAAGTACTCTTTTTAATATTGTCAAAGTCATAAAGGTGGTAGTCCTCAATAATTTTCAAAAGCTTCGAAGGATATTTTCTATCGGTAGCATACCCTGCTTTTCGCAAACCATATGCCCATTTTTTATAGTTTTTAATATTGTAATCAAACAAGAAAGCATACCTTTTTCTCTGAGTTAAAAATAAGGAATGATCGTTGTAAGAAGTTGCTATGTATTTGTATTTTCTAAAGCATTCTCCTTTTTCGTCATCATCGTGATAAACTCGCTCTCCTGTCCATTTACTATGGCATTTAATACCAAAATGATTTTTAGATTTTAATGCCAATTCACTTTTCCCTTTACCCGATTCTAAAATTCCTTGTGCCAAAGTAATGCTTGCAGGAATTTTATACTGATACATTTCATGAACTGCAATTGGCGCATATGTTCGAATATAAGCAAGTGTTTCTTTATTTAATCTTGGGTTCTTTTTAGCAAGTTTTCTTGTAATTTTAACTTCGTTTACAGATGGTAGTTTTTTTGGCTTTGGCTCCGTAACTTCAGTACCCCTACTTTTCTTTTTAGTAACATGTTTCTTAGCACCACAATTAGATAATACTAACAAAAATAGGACACTAAAAAGAATTTTTAACTTCATTAGATATGTATCGTTTGTTTATTTTTCTTTAATAATTCTTTATTAAAACCTCTTATTCCTTGCAGGCCACCTGTATGAATTGCTAAAATTTTAGTTCCTTCTTTAAACGTATCTTTTTTAATCAAATCTAAAATCCCGAACAACATTTTACCTGTATACACAGGATCTAACAAGATACCTGTTTCTTCTTTAAAGTTATTTATAAAGTTAATTAACTCATCATTAAACTTTGCGTATCCACCAAAATGGTAATCCTTTTTCAAACTCCAATTGTGTTTTTTAAAGATGTATTTTTTAATTTCTTCAGATAAAAAATTACCTTTTAAAGCAGGAAAACCAATAACTTTTTGGTGTTTCTTTAAAGATTTTATCAGTCCAGAAATAGTACCACCTGTACCCACTGCCGCACAAATATAATCAAATTTAGAATCTTCTTTTGTTAGGATTTCTTGACAACCATCAACTGCTAAAAAATTTGTTCCACCTTCTGGTATTAGGTAAAAATCTCCCCATTTATTTTTCATTTTTTCAATAAAACCAAATGAAGATTTTTGCCTGTATATTTCTCTAGTTACAAAGTGAAACTTCATTCCGTGCTCATGTGCCTCTCGTAAAGTATCATTCTCTTTTAATGTTTCTGCAATGTTTTTACCTAATTCTTCTCCTCTAATAATACCAAAAGTTTTAAAACCAGCTATTTTTCCTGCAACTGCAGTAGCTAAAATATGATTAGAAAACGCACCTCCAAAAGTAAGTAACGATTTTTTCTTTAATTTTTTAGCCTCATGTAGATTGTATTTTAATTTTCTAAACTTATTTCCTGAAACAAAAGGGTGAATTAAATCTTCTCTTTTTATAAAGAGTTCCACCTTTTTTTCTCCCAAGATTGGAAGAAAAATTTGATGGTTTTCAGTTTCTACTATTGCGTTAAAATCCATTGTTTCTTTTTCCTGATTTACTCAGGAATCTGTAATTTAATTATTTTAGGGTTTTGTTTCCGAGGAATCGGAACTAATGATGGTAATTTACGAAAAATCAGAAACTTTTGCTTCCATCTTCTCCCAAGCCTCCATTACAATATCTAATTGTACTTTTTTTGCTTTGTATTTTTCAAAGAAGTTTGGTCTCGAAGAAACCTCTTCATAATTCTCTGCCAATTCTAAATCTATTTTAGCTATTTCTCTCTCTAAATCTGCAATTTCAGTTTCAATTTTAGAAAGTTTATTGTTTAGCTTTTTTAAATTTTTTTCTTGATCTCTAGAAAGTTGATTTGAATCTTTTTTAGAAGTTTCCTTTGCAACCTTTACTACGGTTCTTTTTTCTGCTTCTCTAAGGTTTTCAATTTTATGTTGCTCTAAGAAATAATCAATATCTCCTAAATACTCTTTAATTTCTTTGTCTTTAAAGCCGTAAACAGTGCTTGTTAAACCTTGTAAGAAATCTCTGTCATGTGAAACCAAAATTAAGGTTCCGTTAAAATTACGCAATGCTTCCTTTAAAACATTTTTAGACGCAATGTCTAAGTGGTTTGTTGGCTCATCCATTATCAACACATTAAAAGGTGATAATAACAATTTACACAATGCCAATCTATTTCTTTCTCCCCCAGAAAGTACTTTTGCTTTTTTATCTGCAGCGTCTCCACCAAATAAAAACGAACCTAGCATATCTCTAACTCTTGCTCTATTTCCATCAGTCGCAGCATCTTCCATAATTTGCAACACTGTTTTTTCTGGTGGCAAATGTTCAGATTGATTCTGAGCAAAATACCCAACTTCTACGTTATGACCGAGTTTTAAATATCCTTCAAAAGGAATTTCACCCACCATCATTTTTGCTAAAGTAGATTTCCCTTGTCCGTTTTGCCCTACAAAAGCAATCTTACTATTTCTTTCAATTAGTAAATCTACATCTTCTAAAACATGTTTATCTCCATAACTTTTACAAAGATTTTCTGCTTCTACAATAATTTTACCAGGTTCTTTAGAAATGTTAAAACTAACATTCATGGCTTGATTATCATCTTGGTCTACCTCAATCAACTCAACTTTATCTAGTTGTTTCATTAAAGATTGCGCCATAGAAGCCTTACTTGCTTTTGCTTTAAACTTATTTATTAAATGTTGTTTTTGCTTAATTTCTTTCTCTTGATTCTTCTGAGCTTGTAACTGTTTTTCTTTAATTTCTCCTCTTAACAACAAGAATTCTGAATACGGCTTTTTATAATCGTAAATCTGTCCTAGAGAAATTTCAATAGTTCTATTGGTAACGTTATCTAAAAACATTTTATCGTGCGAAACCAGCACAATAGCACCAGAATATCCTTTTAAGAAATTCTCTAACCAAATAATAGACTCAATATCTAAGTGATTTGTTGGCTCATCTAATAAAAGAATATCATTATTTTGAAGTAATAATTTAGCCAATTCAATTCGCATTCTCCATCCTCCAGAAAAGGTATCGGTTAGCTTATCAAAATCTTCTCTTTGAAAACCTAAACCTTGTAAAATTTTTTCTGTATCTCCTTGGTAGTTATACCCTCCTACAAGTTCATAACGCTCCGTTTTCTCTGTTAAATCTATAATTAACTGACTATATGCCTCACTTTCATAATCTGTTCTAGTAGCTAGTTGCTCATTAATTTCATCTAACTGAACTTCTAATTCTTTAATTTCTTCAAAAGCTTGGTACGCTTCTTCTAAAATAGTTCTTCCCTCAACAAAATCTATATCTTGTCTTAAAAATCCAATTTGTACATCTTTATCAAAAGCCATAGTGCCGCCACTGCTTTCTATATCTTTAGATAGCACTTTTAATAAAGTAGATTTTCCTGCTCCGTTTTTTCCAATCAGCCCTATCCTATCTCCTTTATTTAGCTTAAAAGTAATACCAGAAAACAATTCGGTTCCCATAAAAGAAACCGTTAAATTATGTACGTTTAACATGTAATATTGTGTAATTTTATAAGGCGCAAAGCTACTTAAAAATTAGAGTTAATATGTTTAAAAAGAAGACAAAAATATATTGTATTCTAAAAGCGAAGTGGTTAAGATGGAATTAACTGATAATTCTATTGAAATCTTTTAATATCTATCTCTACATCTAAGGCAATATCTTTTTCAATACAGTTAAATAAGTTTTTTGCCATGGTTGGCGCCAGCATTACACCACGTGTGCCTAAACCGTTTAAAACTGCCAATCTATTATGTTCTTTATGTTGCCCAATAAATGGTCTTCTGTCATTTGTAGTAGGCCGTATACCTGCAGTTTGGTCTATAATTTCATAAGGCACATTAATTACCTTTTTCAATTTATCTACCAATTCTAATTTTCCTTTTTCTGAAGGTGTAGCTGTTTTATCTACATGATTAAAAGTTGCGCCTACTTTATACCTATTATCTCCTAAAGGAATTAAGAATAATGCAGATTTTAATAAAAAATCAATATTAAGTTCAGGAGCGTGAATAGTCAGGAGTTCTCCTTTTGCTTCTTCTAACGGTAAATCCTTAAAAAACGGATTTCCTTTAATTCCAAATCCCTCACAAAATACGACCTGTTTGCACTCAATTTCTTTATATGTAATTTTTTCCACTGAGACTTTTAACTTTAGGTGTTCAAATTTTTCAAAACGAATGCATTTTTCATCCATTAAAAAATTCCGGTAAGCCTTCACTAATTTTAAAGTATCAATCCTACCTGTTTCATTCACAGTTCCAAATCCGAAATCGCCTATAACACCAGCTACTTTTTTATTCTCAATAGCCGGATTTAAAAATCGTTTTAATACTAAATTATCTGAAGCGGCAAACCAATTGTTTTGCTCTTGTACAGATTTAAAAGCTCTTTTAATTACAAATTTTTCATCGAATTTAGTATTCAGTTTCTGTTCTAGTCTTTCATAAAATGGTATTGCCAAATCTAATTGTTCAGCAGCTTTCCAAACAGCCGTGAATTTTCTTAAAACTACTGGATTGTATACACCACCTGCAACTAAAGAAGAAGTCTGAGATGCATCTTCAAAAACTAAAAAAGTTTTTTTTGCTTGTATCAATTCTTCTGCAAATGCTAATCCTGCCAAACCTAATCCAACAATAATATAATCAACTTTCATATGCTAAAATAATAAGTTTATTTTTAAAATATAGATTCTATTGAAGTTTACCATATTTTGAAAACTACAATAAATAGAAAATATATGTAAACAAAAAAACGCTTGCTCTCGCAAACGTTCTATTTTTTGTAATAGGAGTGGACTTAGTAATTCCACATATCCATCTCTCTATTTCTAATATCTTCTTTAATTTTGTTTGCTTCTAATAATTGGAATAAAGAATTACCACGAACGTAATCTTCTATAGCCCTATTGCCGTAAATATTCTCTTCTCTAACAATCGTAGCGCTAAATCTTCTAGCATTTAATAAATGGTCAAAAGAAATTGGTTGCGCTGCATTTTTAGGGTTAAAAACCTTGGCATCGTGCAAAACATCTCTTATCGATGGAAAGAAAACCCAAAATAACTCATACAATTCTTCATCTTCAATGTCTTGAACACCCAAAGTTTGCACATCTTTACCCATTGGAGCCAGCGCTAATAAACGATACTTTAATTCTCCTTGACGTTTATCAAAATACCACATACCTTTAATCATATATCCTGCAACATCTTGTGTTTGAATTCTAAAAGTATCTGTATATCCGTTTTCTTCCCGAACATTTACCAAACGTTGGGCTATTTCTTCTTGTGTTATCTTAGATGTAAAAAAAGAATCTGAATATGCTTCTTTAATTTTACCTTGCTTAATTCCTTTTAAAATAGTGTGAAACAAAGATCTTCTATTTGACGAAAGGTTTGTCGTATCTATTGGAAAATAGTATGGTAAATTTATCTTTTGATTTAAATCTATAAATTCCCAAACCACTTTAGACCATAAAATATCTCTATCATCTACATATCCATAAGGAATTGGCGCATCATTATCTGCCGCCAATTGTTCAATACTCTTTACACCAATCTGATCTACTGTTTTTGAATTTAGTAAATTTACTTGCGCATTTACCAAACCTGAACTTAGTATCGCAAAAAATAGTATTACACAATTTTTAATCATAACTATGTTTATTTTCTAGTTTGTTAACTCTATATTAACCGGTAAAACCTTTTTTAGTTTATAAGAGTTATTCTTTATTTCTGCTTTAATATCAAAGATATTAATCATATCTCCTCTTCTTGCTTTAGATAGTGCCTTTTTTGCAGCAGCATTAAATTTGGTGCCTTTTACTATAATCGCTAATTGTCCTGGCACTTTCACCTTAAAGCTTGTTACTTGCAGATCTAGGTCGAATAAAAAATCTGGCAACCCAGCACCTACTGGTGTATTTACCAAACCAGACTTCGGCATTCTCACCGTACCATATTGACCTCTTACAGATCCCATTGCTGCAGGAATATCTTTTACTCTAAATGTCTTTGGCGTTTTTATTGGCTTCCCATCAGGCAATTTACCTGTTACACTAATAGTTACCTCATCACCAGCTTTTGGGCTTATCATATAGCTACTACCTTTAACTTGTCTTAAACCTGGTGCGCTAGCTTTTACTAAGTTTGCAGGAACTCCGGGTATCGATATCGTTAATGGATTTTGAAGCCCTCTGTAAACAACATTCATTTTATCTGCAGATACCACTGCAGAATTTGGTTTTGAAATAACAGAATAAGAGCTTTCAAAAGGAACTGGAACCTCTACTTCATTTTCCATAAAGAAAATTGTCCCTTCAATTTTTCTATCTCCAACACTACCGGCTCTTAAATTAAGATTTACAGCGCCATTTTCAAAATTGTCATAAGACTTGCCATTTAAAACAACTCTACTAGGTCTTAAACTTGGATCGTATCTTCCTAAAACAACAGTCCCTTCAACCTTGTCTCCTGGATAAAAAGCATTTTTCTTTAAATTTACAATTCCGTTGTAGTTAGTCATAGATACTTCAGACTCTAATTGCCCTCCTAATAAATTTGAGATAATATCTGCCTCTGTATTTTTAATATCTGCTTGCAACTGTGTAATATTAGTAAGAGAGGCTATTAAAGGAAATCCTTTGAATCTATAATCTAACCATTTAATTTTTTTCCCATCTCTATTTGTAACAGCATTTGTAGAAAATCTTTTTATCAATATATTGGCAAACTGTTTGTTTTCTCCAAGAACCTTTGTTACGTCTGTTCTGTAAACATTAATTTGGGTTAGAAACTGCTTACCCTCATTAGTAAACTTATCTCCTTTAAAGAAATACTCATCTAAAAAAGTAGTTTGATCCATAGACTCATAGTCCTGACTATCTTCTATATTTGCAGTCATTTTACCTTTTAGCTCCTCTAAATAAGTATAAAAATCTGCCGAATAGGTTTTAATTTTTATAGCCTGCTTATTTAAATCATTAAATTTAGCTGATTGCTCATCCGCTTTTGTAGCTAAATTATCATATGCTTGTTTATTTTTCTCAGTAGTTGAAATATTATTTTCAGTCAATTTTTCATTCATAAAACCAAAAGCAGATAAAACTTCCTTACTCATATTCATTGCTAACATTGCAATAAAAACAAGATACATTAAGTTAATCATCTTTTGTCTTGCAGACATTTTTCCTCCAGCCATTCTAATTAGTTTTTAAGTTGTTCATAAATATTTAACTAATTATTATTATTTAGACATTGCAGAAAGCATTCCTCCATAAACTCCGTTTAAAGATGCTAAGTTGTTTGCCAATGCCTCCATTTGCTCTTTTAACTTTTCTGTATTCTCTGCAACTTCGTTATTTAATTCTGCTTGTTTACTAGAATTCTCTACTTGTACTTTATATAAACTGTTCAAAGACTCCATTTGTAAAGCAGCTTTAGAAACTTCTTCATTATATTTATTCGTAGAAGCTACCGAGCTTGATGCCGCAGACAAACCTTCTGCTGCACTATGAAAATTTTGCATACTAGTGCCTAAGCTTTCCATTAAACTAACATCTATTTTTGCCTCTTGTAATAGATTATCTAATTTTTGAGACAACATGCCATCTGCACCTAGGTTCTTTCGGCCTTCTTCTGCGAACAAACCTTCTTGTGCTAATTCTGGATATACTCTAGCCCAATCTAAATCTTCTTCTGGTGTGTCAAAAGCAGAGATTGCAAAAATTATGGCTTCTACTCCTAAACCTATAGATAGCATTAAACCACCAGTTAAAAAACCGAAAGAAAAATGTTGAATTTTAAACAAAGCGCCAATAATTACTACCGCGGCTCCCATTCCGTATACGAAATTCATTGCTTTTTTGTATGCCCTTGTCTGTGCCATAATATTTATATTTTTTATTTAGTGGGGTTTCCTATTTATTTTTTACTTATTAATTATTAGTTGTTCCTATAAAGTTTTGCACGGTTCTAAAACCAATATAACTTCTGGCGGTATCTGAATATTCATAATCTCTAGAACTTACTTCTAAAAAGTATGCAACATCTTTCCAAGAACCACCGCGAATAATTTTTCTTTTATTCTTTCTATCTTCTAAATTTGGATTCATTGTAGAAGCCATATTGTAAGAAGATAAATTATACGCAGAATTTGTCCATTCAGAGACATTCCCGGCCATGTTATACAAACCATAATCATTTGCATTAAAGGATTCTGCTTCCATGGTATACAAAGCACCATCTGCTGAATAATTACCTCTAACGGGCTTAAAGTTTGCTAAAAAACAACCTCTATCACTTGTTGTGCTTCCTGTTCCCCAAGGATATGTTGCAAATTCTAAACCTCCCCTTGCAGCATATTCCCATTCTGCCTCTGTTGGCAATCTAAAATCTGGCACTTGCGTTGCATTTTTTCTTCCTTTTAAATAATCATTTTTCCTTTTTGTTCTCCAATTACAAAAAGCATTTGCTTGTTCCCAGGTAACACCTACTACTGGATAATCTCCATAAGATTGATGATGGAAATAATCTTGATGCATTGGATCGTTATACGAATAGTTAAAATCTTTTACCCAAGCGGTAGTATCCGGATAGATATTTAATACTTCTGTTTGAACAAAATCTTTTCTATTTCCACCTTTCCTTGCAGCATTGCCTCTGTCAAACCAAGAATACCTATATTTTAAAAATTTTGTGTTAAATGAAATAATTCCATCTACAGCTTCTTCTCTACTAATATATAGAGAATCCATAACCTCTACATAGTCAACATCGGGATAATCTTGTTGATTCCAAATCAATTCTTCACTCCAATCTAAAGGCTGTATCGTATCTAAACTGTAGTAGTTCTCATACATATATTTTTGATAAGGAGTTGCATTATCTACAGTGTCTTTAAACTTGTAATTTTGAATACCACCAGTTGGCATCGCTCCATTTACCCCTGGAGTTGCACCCATTGCTGCAAATTCAGCTTGATACCCTAATCTTGTTCTAACAATAGAGTCTCTAACCCAATGCACAAATGATTTGTATTCATTGTTAGTTACTTCTGTTACATCCATATAATAAGGTCTAACAGTAACTGTTTTGGTTGGTGCATTCATAGTACCAATAATATCTTGATCTTGCTTTCCCATTGTAAAAGAACCGCCGGGAATTAAGGCCATTCCGAAAGGTTTCTCTGAGAACCATTTCTTTTTAACCTTTACACCTACTAACTCTCCCCTATCATTAGAACCACAACTGTAAAAGATTGTTATTAAAAGTGCAAATATTACTACTTTCTTCATAGTCTTTTTATATATTTCAAAAATAAGTGTAAACCTATTATTATTTTATTTATAAAGCAATACTGAAATTGCAATTTAACATATTAATTTTATTTTTCTAAAATCACACCATCTTCCGCATTGCCTTATACCATTTCTCTGGTATCACTTGTTTTGTTGCGTCTGTGTAATCTTTATATGTACATGGTATTAACGCATGTCTTTTGTATTTATTATTTGATAAAATATTTATTTCTATCCACCATCTTCCAGATTTATTGCTTTTATAAAAAAGCAAAGGTTCATCATCTTCTAACAGCACAGTGAACTTTTGATAATTCTCTTTACCAGAAAACGGGTAATCTTTTACTCTAAAATTAACTCCTTCAATAAAATACCAAATCATTTGCGCAATTAAATGGGCTGTTTGGTCATTATTATCATGTTTAGAATTAAATTCATAAATACCAAAAGATGAAACTTTATCACTGATTCCCGCATATCTTGAAATAGCGCAAATTTCTTCCCCATAGAAACCATTTGGCGAAGAATTATTATTTGCAGGAGCCTCACTTTGTCTTACAGCACCAATATCTATAGAGACAATATCTGCATTTCTAAACGCTGGCTCTATATTTTCTAATACTTTTGCCTCTCCCAGTCTATAGGTGTCAAAAAATAAATTATCTAGTAAGCTTATTTCTTCTTGTGAGTTAAAATAAGTTTGATAGCCAACATTACAATAATTAAATAAGTTATTGGGCTCTTGCATAATTATTTTACTAAGATAAGATTGTGATGTTAGTTCTTCTTCTAAATTCCCTAAATCGAATCTACTATCTACCGTCGTAATATTTACAGATTGTTCTAAAGTATCATAAGCTCTATAATTAATGTAGGTTATGTCTTGTCCTCCTCCAATTATTATTGGAATGATATTTCTCTTAAGCAGAGAAGCTATTATTTTTTTTACAGCAAAATAAGTATCTGAGACCTGATCTCCTTTTTCAACGGTACCTAAATCTGCAATATTTGTATCCCAATTCCCAGGAAATAATTGATATAATTTTGTGCGAATTGCGTGTAAATCTTCTCCACAACCAAAATTATGTTGCGAATTTCTATCTTCGTTTACTGCAAAAATAGCAATTTTTACATTTTCTAAATCTGGGAAACCCTCTTCTATAGAATTAATTTGAATATTTTGACCCAAGCAAGAAGAAGATTGCGATGCTAAATAAGCTACAACAGAATCTTTTATGGGGGTTAAAAAGTCTTGAATCATTAAACATTAACTATTAGTATGCAATATACTAACTAATTATTTCTTTTTTACCGTTTTTTTAGCAGTTGTTTTCTTTTTAGTTGCGGTTTTCTTTTTAACTGCTTTTTTCTTTGGCATTTTCGCTTCAACCATCTTAATAGCTTCTTCTTTGGAAAGCTTTTCAATGTCTGTAGTTTTAGGTAATTCAATCTTTATTTTACCTTTTAAAACATTAAAACGACCCCAACGTGCTTTTTCCACACGAATACCAACATCTTCCCAATTATGTATAACTTTATCTATTTCTTTTTGTTTCTTAATTTCAATTAACTCAATAATATCCTCTTCAGAAAGCGTATCAAAATCGTACTTTTTACTTACATTAATAAAGATAGAATTCCATTTTATAAAAGGCCCAAAACGCCCGACTCCTTTTTGCACAGGTAGTTCTTCATAATGGTAAATAGGTGCATCTGCTTTTTGTTTTGCAACAATTAATTCTTCTGCTCTTGGCAAGTCTACTTCCATTGGGTTTTCTCCTTTATCTAATGAAACAAACATGGTTCCAAAACGAATATATGGTCCGAAGCGCCCATTAGAAACTATTACTTCTTCATCTTCATAGGTTCCTAAAGTCTTCGGAAGCAAGAATAAATCTAATGCTTCTTTCATCGTTATAGTTCCTAAGTTTTGTTCTTTATTAAGACTTGCAAATAATTTTTCTTCGTCTTCTGGCGCACCGATTTGTGCAATAGGACCAAATTTACCTAAACGCACCAAAACTGTTTTGCCAGATTCTGGGTGCTTTCCTAAAATACGCTCTCCACTTTCTCTTTCTGCATTTTCTTTTACATCTTCTACTGTTTCATGAAAAGAGGTGTAAAAACCTTTTATCATTTCTATCCAATCTGCAGCTCCTTCAGAAATATCGTCAAAAGAGTTTTCTACTCTTGCTGTAAATCCGAAATCTAAAATATTAGAGAAATTTGCAACCAAAAAATCATTTACAATATTTCCGATATCTGTAGGTACCAACTTATTTTTATCTGAACCCGTTTTCTCTGTTAAAGACTCGCTCTTTATAGCTCCATGAGATAATATTAATTGTTGATATTCTCTCTCTAAACCTTCGTTTTGTCCTTTTTCTACATACCCTCTTTTTTGAACTGTAGAAATTGTTGGTGCATATGTAGAAGGTCTTCCAATACCCAATTCTTCTAGTTGTTTTACTAAAGATGCTTCTGTAAAACGATATGGCGGACTTGTAAAACGCTGCGTTGCGTTTATAAAAGTGTACTCTAAGTTTTCACCAACTTTTAAATTTGGTAGCATTCCCGCTTGCTCTTCCTCTTCATTATCTGTTCCTTCTAAATAAACCTTCAAGAAACCTTCAAACTTTATCATTTCTCCGTTTGCTGTGAAGATTTTTGAGTTTTCAGAATTAGCAATCTTAAAATTGGTTCTTTCTAATTGAGCATCGCTCATTTGAGAAGCTAAAGTTCTTTTCCATATTAAATCATACAACCTGTTCTGGTCATATTCTGTATCTATTGCATGCATTTTCATGTTTGTTGGTCGAATTGCCTCATGCGCTTCTTGAGCACCTTTAGCTTTCGTTTTAAAAACACGTTGTTTACTATATTCTGCACCGTAATAATTAGTAATTTCTTCTTCGGCGGCATTTCTAGCATCTACAGATAAATTTAAACTATCTGTTCTCATGTAGGTGATTAAACCTGCTTCATACAAACGTTGCGCAACCTGCATAGTTTTACCTACCGGAAAACCTAATTTCCTAGACGCTTCTTGCTGTAATGTTGATGTTGTAAATGGCGCAGCTGGCGATTTTTTAGCCGGCTTTTTAGTTAAATCTGAAATCGAAAAGTCTGCTTTTGAACAAGAATTTAAAAAACTTTCTGCCTCTTTTTTAGAATCGAAATTCTTAGGAATTGTTGCTTTAAACGTTTTACCTTCATCATTAGAAAACTGTGCAACTACTTTATAATGTGTTTCTGCATTAAAATCTAAGATACTTCTTTCTCTCTCTACAATTAATCTTACCGCAACAGATTGAACTCTACCCGCAGACAAGCCTCCTTTTACTTTTCGCCATAAAACAGGCGATAATTCATACCCAACAAGCCTGTCTAAAACTCTACGTGCTTGCTGTGCATTCACCATATTATAATCGATATCTCTCGGATTTTCGACTGCTTTTAAAATAGCATTTTTTGTAATTTCATGAAAAACAATACGTTTTGTATTGGCGTCTTTTAACTCTAGTTGTTCTTTTAAGTGCCACGCAATTGCTTCTCCTTCTCGATCCTCATCACTAGCTAGCCAAACCATATCGGCCTTTTTTGCTAACGTTCTTAATTTCTTAACAATTGTTTTTTTATCATCTGAAACAATATATTTAGGACTAAAATCTCCATCTACATCTATTCCTAATTCTTTAGAAGGTAAGTCTGCAATATGACCATAACTAGACTCTACTTGAAAATCTTTTCCAAGAAACTTCTCTATAGTTTTTGCTTTTGCTGGGGACTCTACAATTACTAAATTCTTTGCCATGTATCTTTTTGTTTTCATAATTAACGCTGTTCAATATTTAAACTAACGGCGTGTTTTTAGACTGCAAAAGTATGTAGTTTTTTTTTTTTAGGTCTTTTTAGCTGTCTCTTATACACATCTCCGAGCCCACGAGACCTCTCTACATCTC
>OJEO01000160.1_pt1 | contig 30827 bp, 20 predicted proteins | sample 1593621 | NCBI WGS metagenome assembly OJEO01 (sample SAMN05416875, study PRJEB24817) | seawater metagenome | isolation source: Sea water | place: Canada:Atlantic | collected 2013-11
AGTAATTAGCGGTAATGTCTTGGTTAATATCGAAGGTTAACTCGGTATTCAAACCGGGATCTTCAGCATCTAACAAACGGTCAAACTCTTGCTTGGCGCAATCTGAATTATCACGAATCGATTGAATCTCGTAAGACGTTTGCGCCCAAAAACGCTGATACGTCATGCGGCTATTGGCTAGTACTTCTTCATCGTTAAAGTTGAATTCAATTTGGTCGTCTTCGTTCAACGTACCGATTACGTGAGACATCTCACCCAAACCAGCACCTTGTAGCTGAGCTAATACAAACTCTAGATCGCTACGACGAACCTGAATCACAGCACCCAATTCTTCGTTGAATAATGCGCCCGCAAGTTCTGCTTCGCTATCAGCTAAGGTATCAAGTTTAACCGATACACCGGTACGACCGGCAAAGGCCATTTCAGTTAGCGTCGCGAACAAACCACCGTCTGAACGGTCGTGGTAAGCCAGCAATTTATCGTCTTGGTTTAAACCCTGAATTACTGCGAAGAACGCGGCTAAATCTTCAGCGTCATCTAAATCGGCAGAGGTTTTACCCACTTGGCCATACACCTGAGCAATACACGAAGCGCCTAAGCGGTTTTGGCCGTTGCCTAGATCGATTAAGACAAGATCACTTGGCTCTTCAATCGTTTTAAGTTCTGGGGTCAACGTTTTAGACGCATCCATCACTGGCGAGAACGCTGTGATAACCAGCGATAAAGGAGCCGTTACTGACTTCGCAACGGTTGTGCCGTCAGCGCCTTTTTCATCCCATGCGGTCTTCATTGACATAGAGTCTTTGCCTACTGGAATCGTAATATCCAACTCTGGGCACAATTCCATACCAATGGCTTTTACCGTTTGGTACAGTTTTTCATCTTCACCTGGGTGGCCCGCGGCGCACATCCAGTTGGCTGACATTTTAATATCAGATAGCTTCTCGATATTCGCCGCTGCAATGTTAGTAACCGCTTCACCGACTGACATACGGCCAGACGCAGGCGCGTTAATCAACGCCATCGGAGTACGTTCGCCCATCGCCATCGCTTCGCCAACTAAAGAGTCGTAAGACGACGTGGTTACCGCGCAATCGGCAACAGGTACTTGATACGGACCCACAAACTGATCACGCGCCACGGTACCGGTAATCGAGCGATCACCAATGGTAATCAAGAAGCTCTTACTGGCAACCGTTGGCAATTTAAGAATGCGCTCAGCGGCGTCGGCTAAATCTAAGTCAGCGCCGGTGAATTCTTCTTGCTCGGCTTGCTTAGTCACCACATCTTTATGAATGCGTGGGGTTTTACCCAATAGCACATCCAAAGGAAGATCGATTGGGGTATTTTCAAAATGGCTATCGGTAACCGTTAAGTGCTCTTCTTCTGTGGCGATACCGACTACCGCATACGGGCAGCGCTCACGCTCACAGATAGCATCAAAAGCGGCCATGTCTTCTTCAGCAACCGCCATTACATAGCGTTCTTGCGATTCGTTACACCACAACGCAAGTGGGCTCATGCCTGGCTCGTCATTATGTATTTTACGTAACTCAAACTCACCACCACGGCCGCCATCGCTAACAAGCTCTGGGAAAGCGTTAGACAAACCGCCTGCGCCTACATCGTGGATAAAAGCGATTGGGTTAGTATCACCCATCTGCCAGCAGCGATCGATCACTTCCTGACAACGGCGTTCCATTTCAGGGTTTTCACGCTGAACAGAAGCAAAATCTAAATCTTCGTTCGATTGACCAGAAGCCATACTTGATGCAGCACCGCCACCCAAACCGATTTGCATGGCTGGGCCACCCAAAGCAATTAAGCGAGCGCCAACCGGAATGTCACCTTTTTGAACGTGTTCATCACGGATATTACCGTAACCACCGGCGATCATAATCGGCTTATGGTAACCACGCACTTCACCGTTAAATTCTTCTTCGAAGGTACGGAAATAACCACAAATATTAGGACGACCAAATTCGTTATTGAACGCCGCAGCGCCCAATGGCCCTTCAATCATAATATCCAAGGCAGAAACAATGCGCCCTGGCTTACCGTATTGAGATTCCCACTCTTGGCCAAAACCAGGAATGTTTAAATCGGAAACGGTAAAGCCTGCAAGACCAGCTTTTGGCTTAGAACCACGACCCGTTGCACCTTCGTCACGAATCTCACCACCACTGCCGGTGGCTGCACCTGCGTGAGGAGCAATCGCCGTTGGGTGGTTATGCGTCTCAACTTTCATCAAGATGTGCATTGGCTCTTCGTTATACGAATAACTACGCGTATCACTGTTCGGGAAGAAACGACCAGCGGTATGGCCTTCAATCACAGACGCGTTATCGGAATAAGCCGATAGAACACCGGTGCTGTGGTTTTTGTAGGTATTTTTAATCATTTGGAACAAGGAATTTTCTTGCTCTTCACCATCAATCACCCAGCTGGCGTTAAAGATTTTATGACGGCAGTGCTCTGAGTTTGCCTGCGCAAACATCATCAATTCGATATCCGTTGGATTACGACCCAACTTGTTGTACGCCTCTAGCAAATAATCGATCTCGTCGCTTGCTAGCGCCATACCCAATTCTTTATCCGCTTGCTCAAGTGCTGCGCGACCGCCGCCCATTACATCAACCGATGTCATTGGCGCTGGCTCTGAATGCTGGAACAATTGTTCTGCGTCAGTCATGTTAGCTAGAACGACTTCAACCATGCGGTCGTAAATCAAACCCCGTACGGTTTCAACTTCTTCAGCACTTAATGCACCGTTTTTAGCTGTTATATAGAAGGCTGTACCGCGTTCAATGCGATCAACTTCTTTGATGCCGCAGTTATGAACAATATCCGTCGCCTTAGAAGACCAAGGAGAGATAGTACCAATGCGAGGAACCACTAAGAAAAAATGGCTAGCAGACAGCTCTGAACCGTTTATATCTTTCACATCCGCTTTTGGGCCGTATTTTAGGATTTTTCCTAAAACGTCTAACTGCTGGTCAGAAAGATCAGAAGTCGTATCCGCAAAATGGACAAATTCAGCATAAATAGCCGCCACATTTGGCACAGAGGCCTGTAATTTGGCTAGCATTTTAGTTAAACGGAAATCAGAAAACGCAGGGGCGCCACGTAGTTCAAGCATTAGGTCGAGCTCCAAAGAAGTTGGAAGTGAACACGATAAAATTTGGCCGCAATGATACGCGTCTGATGGCGAATAATCCACTTTCACAACGGTTTAAACCATCATTAATTAATAGCATTAAGCCAGAGGTGAAAAATAAATATTCAACGGCTCATATAGCTTTCATATAGCTTTCATATAGCTTTCATATAGCTTTTATGTGGCTTTTATGTAGATTTTCTCTGGCTTAATGGTTATTAGCCAAAAGTAAGCTAGGCTTGTGATGACAAAATTGTGAGATGAAAAACACGATATTCGCCCAGTAATACATTACGTTGCAATGTGTTGCAATATTTTACGATGTACACCATTTCTTATATTTTCAATGAGTTAGACGTTATTTAGCCCAGCAAATGCAACAAAAATGAGACTTAGTTCTCAAAATGGCTGTTTTTTGAACACGTAAACCGTTAAAATCCATCCGACAAATAAACATGTAGACAAACCAGCAGACAATCTAGTCGACAAAGTAGTGGATGATAAAGCAATACCATTAATAGCAAGTTAACTAATAACTCATTAAATCACTATAAACTTGGGTAAGGAGAAGTATATGAAGTTCAGCTTTAAACATCTTACTGCTCACCTACTCATTTCATTAGTGTGTTTATTAGCTATGACCGGCAGCGTTTTACCCAATGATGTAGAACAGATACTAAGCCAAGGTGAAATCGTTGTTATTACGCGCAACAGCCCAACCACCTATTTTGAAGATAATGTAGGTGAAACCGGTTACGAATATGAACTGGTTAAATCTTTTGCTGATTACCTAGGGGTTAATCTTGTTATTAAACAAGCCGATACCTTATCTGAACTTTATAACTCACTCGATCAAAAAACTGTCGCCCTCGCCGCAGCCAACTTAACCGTGCGAGCCGATAAAAGTGACTCGGTACGTTTCTCTACCCCTTACATGCAAGTAAGCCAACAAATTATTTATCGTCGCGGTGGAGTGAGACCAAGACAAGTACCAGATCTTGTTAACGGAAAATTACTGGTTACAACCGACAGCAGTCACGCCAATCAGTTAAGACAGATGCAAAATAATGTTCCTGAACTAAGTTGGATCGAAAGCCCAGACTTTGCCACCGTTGAATTATTACAAATGGTGTCAACAGGAGAAATTGATTACACCGTTGTCGATTCTAACGAATTTGAAATGCTGCAAGCTTACTACCCCAATCTTGCAGTAGGCTTTGATCTTAGCGGCGCTAAAGCGCTTGCATGGGCGTTTCCTCAATCGTCCGACGATAGCCTTTTTCAAGCAGCTCAAAGCTTTTTCCGCAATGCCCAAACCAATGGTTTATTACTGGAAATTGAAGAACGCTTTTATGGTCACCTAGGCCAACTGAATTACGCCGGTGCCAAGCGTTTTAATCGACAAACACATAAAAAACTGAACAAATACGACGAATTGTTTCAACAAGCAGCTGAGCTTCATCAAATAGACTGGCGCTTACTCGCCGCTATGAGTTATCAAGAATCACATTGGAACCCAAGAGCCCGCAGTTTTACCGGTGTGCGTGGCATGATGATGCTAACCCTTCGCACTGCAAAAGAGCTTGGGGTAAAAAATCGTCTTGATCCCAAACAAAGCATTTTTGGTGGAGCAAAATATCTAGCAAAATTACGTAAACGCCTACCAGAAAATATTCGCGAACCCGATCGTACTTGGATGGCACTGGCTGCATACAACGTTGGCTATGGCCATTTGACCGATGCCAGAAAACTAACCAAATTAGATGGTGGTGACAGCTCACGCTGGATGGATGTGAAAGACTACTTACCGCGTTTGAGTCAAAAGCGCTATTACAAGAACACACGCCATGGTTATGCACGCGGCAACGAACCTGTCTCTTATGTACAAAACATTCGCCGTTATTTTGATGTATTAGTATGGAACGAAACAAACAATAACAAACAGATAAATGAAACGAACCTGAACAACACTAACGATTTCAACGAATCAGAGCTAGCTTTAGAAGGCAAACCTCTGCAGTTATCCGCTAACGTTCGCGTTATTCCCCCGCTGCTTTAATTTTTTCTTATTTTCGCGACGCATTTTAAAAAAACTCGACATCAGCTCACTGGCTTGTTCTGCCATTACACCAGCACTCACCGACACTTTATGATTTAAAAAATCACTGTCTAAAAAATTCATCGCCGACTCAACCACACCCGATTTAGGCTCAGTTGTTGCGTACACCAAACGCTCAATTCTTGAATGAATCAAACAACCCGCACACATTGCACACGGCTCAACCGTTACATAAAGCGTTGCACCCGCTAAGCGGTAATTACCCATGGTTTTAGCTGCATCCCGAATCGCAACAACTTCAGCATGCGCACTCGGATCAAGCTGAGTAATGGGTCGATTAAAGCCACGGCCAACAACTTCACCGCCAACCACCACGATAGCACCAACAGGCACTTCTCCAGAGTTGAAGGCTAATTGGCCTTGGGCTAAAGCTTGTAACATAAAAAATTGGTCGATCTGTTCTTGTTCGGTCATCAATGCAGTATCATGTTTTTAAAACAACATGATCATAAAGAATTTAAAAGAGAATGGCTATGTGGACCAATACCCTAGATCCAAGATTTGCAGAAACCGATGCGTTAGGACATATCAACAACACTGTACTACCGGTTTGGTTTGAAGACAGTCGCACGCCTATTTTTAAACTCTTTTGCCCCGATATGGACATTAACGACTGGCACTTAATTATTGCTAAAATTGATGTCGAATTTTTAGCTGAAATTTATTTTGGTAAACCAGTAGAAATACGCACTTACATGATCAAAATTGGTAACTCATCCATGGTAGTTGGCCACGAAGCATGGCAAAACGATCACATGGTCGCCAAAGGCTCTGCGGTTATGGTGCACTTTGACCATACGGCAAAAACCTCAAAGCCTATTCCTGCTGATATTCGTGCAACTTTAGAACAGCACTTGCATAGCAGCATTTAAAACAGTGTGTTCAAACAGCCCAAACAAACAGCCCTACTAACAATTTGCAGACTTGTTATAATGATCCCGTAAATCAGTAAAACTATGTTATAAATAATGCAGTTTTTTGTGTACGCGTAAATTGTATTTAGTACGCGCTAATTGTTTTCAACAAGAGGAATCAGTATGTCAAATATAGATATTGGTATTAATGAGCAAGATCGTTTAGCCATTGCTGAAGGATTAAAAAAATTATTAGCAGACTCTTACACACTTTATTTACAATCACACAATTTTCACTGGAACGTTACCGGCCCTCAGTTTCGTGAATTACACTTAATGTTCGAAGAGCATTACACAGAATTGTCTGTCGCTGTAGATGACGTTGCTGAACGTATTCGTACGTTAGGTGTAATTGCACCTGCAACATACAGTGCTTTTGCAAAATTAAGCAGCATTAAAGAAGTTGAAGATATCCCAGAGTCTGCAGATATGGTTAAAATCTTACTTCAAGGCCACGAAAGTGTTGTAAAAACTTGCCGAGATGTATTGAAAATATCTCAAGCAGCTGATGACGAATCTACTAACGCCTTGGTAGGTGACCGCATGAGAGTTCACGAAAAAACAGCGTGGATGCTTCGTGCGACATTAAAATAATGTTTTAACAATAAAACTTAGTTTTCATTTATTAAAAAAACGCTGCTCTTAAGTAGCGTTTTTTTATTCACAATAGCCAGTCAATTGGTAACACGCTTAAAATCGATAAAACACCCCGCGAAAAAAATGTCATTCCGGGTTCACTATCATGCAAAATTATCTGTTCGCCATTTGATTCTGCCCAAACAATCCCATCACCCTCGTCTAAACTTAGTTGGTAAGCAACAAGGCCCACTTGTTGATAAAACTCGTCTTCAACTTGAGTAGCTAAAAATTCACTTTCAATCATAAACCCCAATTCAGTATTTAAATGCATTGAACGTGGATCAAAATTAAACGAACCAACAAACAAACGCTCTGAATCAATAACAAATGTTTTTGCATGTAAATTAGACGCTGAACTGCCAAATGGCCCTAATTTTTTTAAATTACCATCAGGCTTTTCTGAATCCGGACGAAGTTCATACAACTTCACCCCTGCTTTTAGCAAAGCCTTACGATGCTTAGCGTAACCAGAATGTACCGGCAAAACATCGGTTGCTTGCATTGAATTGGTCAACACACTGATTTGAACCCCTGCTTCAACGAGCTTGGCAAACGCATTCACCCCTAACTCAGTCGGCACAAAATAAGGGGTAACTAATAAAACAGTCGACTTTGGTTGCCCAATTATTTCAGCCAACTTATTAATTAACAGTGTTTCTTTACCATGCTTACCCAGACCTTTAACAGGATCATCACTGATCATTTTGGTCGCTTTCCATTCAAACGACAGCTCTTTAGCCAGCAATTGTTTAATCAAAGAAGACTGTGTTAGCGCCTCTAAATAAACAGCACGTTTAGGATTAGAAACTTGTTCTGGTAAATATTCTGCGGTGGAATAGACACTGCTGCTAGCCGAATTAACCACATCTTTAATAGGATAAGCAGAATCACTCGCCCAATACTTGTCAAAATCATTAGACACGTCTGCTACTACAGCACCAATCGCAATAAGGTCTAAATCTTGTTTTAAAATGCCACCGGTTGCACCAAAATAATCGTCACCAATATTACGCCCACCGATAACCGTAACGCTGTTATCCACAGTGAACGATTTATTATGCATCCGACGGTTAACCCTGGAAAAATCGGTGATAAACCCCAGCCACTTAAAACGGCGCTGAGCAAAAGGATTGAAAATTCTTACCTCAACATTATTGAGCCTATCTAAGGCTGCTAACGATTCGTCCAAGCCTTTTATGCCATTGTCGTCTAATAACACTCGCACCCGCACCCCACGTTTAGCGGCGTCTACTATTGTTTCAAACAGCAAGGTACCCGTTATGTCTTTTTGCCAAATATAATATTGAATATCCAATGTTTGCTGGGCACTCATGGCTAATAACATGCGCGCAGCAAAAGCATTTTTAGGCTCACCTAATAACCGAATACCACTTTTATCAGGATGCATTTGAGCAAACGGTGCAATGGCTTCACCTAACGTTGTTTGCTGAGCTTGTTCGATTGTTAGCGCAGCTGATTGCGAACGCACCTGCAATGCCGACACGCTACAGCCACTGGCATTAATCAACATAAAGCACACCAACAAATATTTAGGAGTTAAATAAAACATGTACAACTTAGCCATATTTGAAAACACAGATTAAAAAGATGAATAAACATCAGTAAGCATACACGTTCCAATAGAAAATAAATCGATTACGCGTTATGTTGGCGCTGATTTCACTCAACAGCTTTGGTTAAATTTCATGAAAAAAATACAATGGACAACGATTTTACTTATTGTTGTTTGTATTTGTACCGTAATTGGCTACTTCGCTATTTTCAAAATTCCAGAGACAGCAACCTTAGTGGTTAATTCACAAACAAACGCCATACAATGCTTCGACAACCCAGCAGCAAAAGCCATTGATGTTGATCAAAAGATCGACGTATTAGTCTGGAATATTTTCAAGCAATCAGAAGATAACTGGCAACAACAGCTTGAGCATTATACTAACAATGTGCAACTGGCCTTATTGCAAGAAGTCAGCATGACCGATGAATTTAAAGCTTATAGTCAACAGTCTCCTTGGTTCAGCAGCCATGTCGACGCCTTTAGTATATTTGGCACCAGCACAGGAGTATTAACCCTATCGCTGCAATCACCTTTGCGGGCATGTGCGCATATTGAATACGAACCTTGGATTCAACTGCCTAAATCTGGAATTTATGCTGAGTTTACTCTGTCCGATGGTCGTAAACTGGTGGTGGTAAATCTTCACTCCGTTAATTTTACCTACGGCATTGAAGAATACAAATTGCAACTTTCAGCGTTGGCCAACGCACTTAAAAAACACCCGGGCCCCATTATTTTTGCAGGTGATTTAAACGCATGGAGCCTAGAGCGTATTGCAACGATAGAACAACAATTAACAGAGCTTGGCTTAATTGAAGTAATATTTGACCCCGACAATCGCAAGCAATTCATTAACGGCATGGCACTTGATTATGTATTTTATCGCCAACTCACGGTACTCGATGCCCAATCACCGATTACAGATGCATCTGACCACAACCCACTAAAAGTCACTTTTGGCTTATAGCCTACACCCTTATATGGGTTAAAATTAAGTTGCAAAACAATAACCTACAATTTGTGTTAAAATGAGCAACTTGGCATACAAGCCATGTGATAAGAGTTACTCGTTTTACACTTTTACTGCATTTTGCTTGATCTATTCAAGCGCCATTTTATAACAGAGCTCGATGGCCTAATCATTATCGATATGTGCCTCGCTCTTTCTTCGTGCTTAATCGCCACTAAAGTAATTACTTACTTTAATTGGTTGATGCACGCCTAAAAAACAGGAGTCATTATGACCTTTAGAGTTGCCATTTTAGGTGCAGGCCCAAGCGGCTTAGCCCAACTAAGAGCTTTTGAAGCTGCACAAAACAAAGGTGCAGACATTCCAGAAGTGGTTTGCTACGAAAAACAAAGCGACCTAGGCGGCATGTGGAATTACACATGGCGAACAGGGCTTGACGCTTATGGCGAACCCGTTCACGGCAGTATGTATCGTTACCTATGGTCAAACGGCCCAAAAGAATGCTTAGAATTTGCAGACTACAGCTTTGAAGAACACTTTGGACGCCCAATCGCATCTTACCCACCACGCGCAGTTTTACGCGATTACATAATGGGCCGTGTTGAAAAAAGCAACATGCGTCAATTTATCAAATTCAATACCGCCGTTCACTGGGTAGATTACAGCGAAGACACAGGTAAGTTTTCGGTAACTGTACGCGATTTAAAACAAGACTCGTTAAGCTCTGAAGAGTTTGACCATGTCATTATAGCAACCGGTCACTTCTCTACCCCAAACACACCGTACTTTGAAGGTTTAGAACAATTTCCTGGTCGCGTATTACACGCCCATGATTTTCGCGATGCGTGTGAATTTGAAGGCAAAGACATACTGTTAATTGGCAGCAGCTATTCTGCTGAAGATATTGGTACACAGTGCCACAAGTATGGTGCCAACTCGATCACCTTCAGTTACCGCTCTAAACCGCTGGGTTTTGATTGGCCCTCTTCATTCTCTGAAGTACCGTTATTAACTAAAGTGGATGGCAAAACAGCCCACTTTAAAGACGGCACAAGTAAAGACGTAGATGCAATCATTTTGTGTACGGGTTACAAGCATCACTATCCATTTTTACCGGATGCCCTAACACTAACCACGCACAACCGCTTATACCCAGAAGGCCTGTACAAAGGCATCGTCTCTTTGGCAAATCCAAAGCTGTTGTTCTTAGGGATGCAAGATCAGTATTACACGTTCAACATGTTTGATGCACAAGCATGGTATGCCCGTGACATCATGCTAGGTAATATTAAGCTGCCTTCTGCCGATGACATGCTAGCGGATACCAAAGAATGGGTTGCTCGTGAAGAAAGCACTCAAAACCCAGAAGAAGAAATTGATTTTCAAGCGGCTTACATTCTCGACTTGATTGCTCCTACCGACTACCCACCGTTTGATGTCGAAGGCGTGGCTAAAACCTTTAAGCAGTGGGAACACGATAAAGAAGCAGACATTTTAGGCTATCGCAACAAGAGTTATCGCTCAACACTAACAGGAACCGTTGCACCACCGCACCACACCCCTTGGATGGAAGCGATGGATGATTCATTAGAAGCCTTCTTGAGTGATAAGGCTGAGTAATTCTCTCTTAGTCTTTTAACTGCCAACAAGGATTGTTAGCAGTTACTAACAGCTATTAATTTATCTAAACACATCCTTAATTAATGCCCGAAACGAGTGACTAACTCATATAATTCACCGGAAACCTTTTGAGATAATCGAATGCTTTTAGCACTTTCTTCCGTACTTTTTAAGCTATGAGAAGCAAGATCTGATATTTCACGAATTTGATCATTCATTCCTTTAGAAACTAGCACTTGCTCTTCTACTGCAACAGCCATTTGATCTGACATTAAAGTGATATTCGATAAAGAATTACCGATACTTTGCAACATGGCTTCCGACTCTACAACCTTTTCTAAGCCACTTTCAGCTTTATCGCTACCTATTTTAGCAATAGTTACTGACTCATGCGCCTGCTCGTTAAGCTTCACAACAATTTGTCTAATTCCTTGAGCTGAATCTTTTGTACTTGCAGCAAGTGCTCTCACTTCATCAGCCACTACCGAAAAACCCCTGCCATGTTCACCGGCGCGAGCAGCTTCAATAGCCGCATTAAGTGCCAATAAATTTGTTTTCTCAGAAACATTTTCTATCACACTGGCTGCCTTGGTTATTTCTAGTGTTTTTTCTACCAAGGCTTGTACAGAAAATCCTATTTGTACGACGGTATCTTTAAGCTCTTCTATTGACTGGCGAGTGATTTCGGCAACATGCTGGCCATCGTTTGCCAGCTCGCTGGATTGTTCAGCCTGAGAAGCAGTATCTTGTACATGTTTAGAGATTTCGTGAATTGCCTTGGCCATCTCATCCATTGCAATAGTGGCAAGATCCGTCTGCTTCGTTTGCTCTAAAATCTCATTATAAGCAGCTTCTGAACTTTCCAACCCGGCCTTAGATTGAGCTGCAACTTCTATTGAGGCATCTTCTATCCTAGTTAATACAGCGTCAAGATGCGCTTTCAAGCTCATAATACCCACAATCAATTGCCCAGTAATACCTGTTGTATTGGTATACGTTTTAACAGCCAGAGGGTGCATAAACACATCGCCTAACTCAGCTTTAATTAACAAAAGCTCACGATTATGAGAAACATACTGTATTAAATTAGATAGTATGATCGCAGCGAAAAGCCAAAGTAAACTCAATAAAGAAGCATCCCAATCAGTTAAAAACAACGCTGGCAGGATCAATCCAATTGTTAATAAAATAAATTTAAAAGATTTAGGTAGTTCAACACTAGAGCGTTTTTGATTTATTTTTTTGTAAAGACTTTGTGCACGCTCTACATCTTTACGACTAGGGCAGCTGCGAACAGATTCGTAACCAACAACGTTTCCGTCTTCGGTAACAGGAGTAACGTAAGCACTTACCCAATAATGATCACCATTTTTACAACGGTTTTTCACCATCCCCATCCAAGGCTTTCCTGCTTTTAAATATGACCACATCACTTCAAATGTCTGTTGTGGCATATCAGGATGACGAACTAAATTGTGGTTAGCTCCAATTAACTCTTCTTGAGTAAAGCCACTAATCTCTTCAAAAGCAGCATTTGTATACTGAATAACCCCTTCCAAGTTTGTCGATGAAATTAATTTTTGATTAGCATTAAATGTTTTTTCACTGCCTGTAACGGCGCCATTAATTTTCATTCCATTCTCCTCGGAATAGTTTGGCACACTATTTAAAACATCTATAAATTTGGAAAGTGTTAACCGTTAAATTTCTTTTTTCTCATTTCCATATCAACACTAGCAAATTAAATCAAAAACTCTATAAGGATTTTGTAAGAATATGTTAAGTGCTCTTGATGATTTAACCAAAAAAAAGCCTCAATAGAGACGTTATTTTTAATTTTTAGCGTCCTGCCCAGAGGGCATGCCTAAGATAATAGAAACGATCATCACCAAGCCTAAAAACCAACAATAAGCCACAGCAGTCACTAATTCTAAAGGCGATAGCCCAGACAATGATGCGGCTAATAACATTTGCGCACCATAAGGTAAAATCCCCTGAATAACGCACGCACTAATGTCCATTATGCTTGCGCTTCGCTTTGGATCAACACCATAGCGAGTGGCAATGTCTTTGGCCAAACTGCCCGAAATTAAAATTGCGACCGTATTATTGGCCGTACATACATTCACTATCGCAACCCCAGCAGCAATACTTAATTCGCCCATTCGACGATGAGCTTTGGGCTCACTTTGTTGCCGCGTTAAACGCTCTAACTGAGCCGCTAACCAATCTAAACCACCACCCGCTTTCATCATCGCGCCCAAGCCACCAATAAACAAAGAGAGAATTAAAATCTCTTGCATATTGGTATAGCCTTTATAAATATCCCCCGACCACACAGCGATTGAATATTCAGGCACTTGCCACAAACCAATCAAACCCGCCACAACAATACCGGTTAACAACACCACCAATACATTCATACCAGAAACCGCTAAGCCAAGTACCAATATATAAGGCAACATTTTAGTCGAAGAAGAATGCGGATTAACCATCACTTCTGCAGCATCACCCTGCACAAATAACCAAATAATAGTGAGCAACGCGGCGGGTACAGCAATCTTAAAATTCAAGCGAAATTTATCACGCATATTACAGCCTTGAGTGCGCGTTGCTGCAATGGTGGTGTCAGAAATAAACGATAAATTATCACCGAACATCGCACCGCCCATAATCGCCCCAATGGTTAATACCATGGATAAATCTGATGCTTCAGCAACCCCTACTGCAATCGGCGCAACCGCTGCAATTGAACCCATTGAAGTGCCCATCGCCGTTGCCATAAAGGCAGTCATAATGAACAAGCCTGGCAACACAAAAGACGGTGGAATGGCATCTAAACTAAGATTCACCACCGCTTCAACACCACCAATGGCTTTAGCAACACTGGCAAAACCACCCGCCAAGAGAAAAATAAGCAACATAGTGACAATCGTTGGGTTAGAACAGCCTTGAATAAACTGCTCAACCCGCTGATTGATCGATCCTTTTGCTAACAATAAGGCCAAGATAATAGCCGGCAGTATCGCTACCGGAGCCGATATTTGATAAAACGCATAATCAACACCTGCAGCTTGATAATACAAACCACTGCCAATAAACAGAAACATAAAAAGCAGCATAGGTAATAAAACCCATGGGGATTTTAAGGTCATAAAAGGATACTCGTTAAGAGAAAAAGGAGTGAAAATTTTTGAGCGCGGATTGTACCCCTTGCATAAAGTGGATGCGAGAGTATGGTTAGACGAAAAACGAATAGCACTTCAATAAAATGGCCTAAAAACCACTATTGAAGGCAATTTTCCTTAAAAAGGACCATGGCATGACAACAACACAGCCGGTAACAGATAAACTAGAATCTTCGATTGAATTATTAATTGATGGGGCCTCTTGCGGCAGTTGCGTAAAAAAAATTGAAAGCGCAATACAGCAAGTCGAAGGCGTAGAAAAAGCTGAAATGAACTTTGCTCAGCGCACGGTTTCAGTCAGTGGTACTTCAAACACCGATGCTTTAATCTTTGCCGTTGAAAAAGCCGGCTACAACGCCACTCTAAGCCTTGCCGAAAACGAAGAACAAGCCCTTAGCGAAAAAGAAGCGGCAGACTGGGCCTATTATAAAAAGTTAATACGCGACATGATCTTAGCCCTGAGCCTAGGTGTGCCACTGATGTTGTACGGTTTAATAACCGGTGAAATGAGCGTCAATAGCACCCAAGAACAAATCGCTTGGTTTGTGGTGGGTATATTAACGCTATTAGTCATGGTTTTTTCTGGCAAACATTTTTATCTAGGCGCATGGCAATCGTTTAAAAACCATTCTGCCAATATGGACACGCTCATCGCACTTGGCACCGGTACCGCTTGGCTGTATTCGATGGTCGTGGTTTTTGCCCCTGAAGCGGTTCCAACAATGGCACGTCATGTGTACTTTGAAGCCACCGCCATGATCATTGGTTTAATTAACCTCGGATTGGCAATGGAATTAAAAGCACGAGGCAGAACCTCGGATGCGATTAAACGCTTAATCGGCCTGCAACCGAAAACTGCACGAGTTGTTCGTGACGGACAAGAAATCGACATTGCTATCGACCTAGTGCGCTTTAACGACATTGTACGAGTACGCCCCGGAGAAAAAATCTCGGTTGACGGTAAAGTCACCGAAGGTCATACCGCCATTGATGAATCGATGCTAACCGGAGAACCGATGCCGGTTGAGAAAACGGTTGGTAATGAAGTGGTCGCTGGCACCATCAACAAAACTGGTTCGATCTTATTTAGAGCCACCCGCGTGGGTAAAAATACCTCTTTGGCTCATATCATTAAAATGGTAAAACAAGCGCAAAATTCAAAGCCCCCCATTGGCCGTTTAGCCGATGCTATTTCAGCGTATTTTGTCCCTGTAATCATGATTATCGCGGTAATTAGTGCCTTGGTATGGCTGAATTTTGGCCCCCACCCTGCCATTGCTTATGCCTTAGTCACGGCGACCACGGTATTAATTATTGCCTGCCCTTGCGCCCTGGGTTTAGCGACACCGATGTCGGTAATGGTGGGTATTGGTAAAGCCGCTGAAGCAGGGGTTTTAATTCGCAATGGTGAAGCCTTGCAAACAGCCTCTAAAATCACCGCCATGGTATTGGATAAAACAGGCACCATCACCCTAGGCGCGCCCAAAGTAACCGACATATTAGTAACCGATTCAATGCTTGCCAAAGGCCTAAACGAAACCACTATATTGCAATTAGCCGCTACTTTAGAACACGGCTCTGAGCACCCGCTGGCCATGGCGATTATGGAAGCAACTAATGAGAAAGACATCGAAGCAGGCAAAACTCATAATTTCAAAGCGTCTCATTTCAAGGCAATTATCGGCCACGGTGTGCAAGCCGAGATTGACGGTAAAACGTTATTATTTGGTAACGAAAAACTGATGCGTTCCAACAACATTGATCTAGCAAATTTTGTCGAAAAAGCACAGCAGCTGGCGGCGGATGCAAAGACGCCAATGTACCTGTCAATTGATCATCAGTTAGCCGCCATCATTGCGGTTGCTGACCCTATTAAAGACGATTCCATCGCTGCCATTAAACGCCTACAAAACAACGGTATGCGGGTCATTATGCTCACCGGTGATAACCGCGCCACAGCAAAAGCGGTTGCCAATAAAGTGGGTATTACTGAATTTTTTGCCGAAGTACTGCCAGAAGAAAAATCTGCAAAAGTGCAAGAGTTACAAGCTCAAGGTGAAATTGTCGGCATGACCGGTGATGGTATTAACGACGCCCCTGCTTTAGCCGTTGCCAACGTCGGCTTTGCCATTGGCACAGGCACTGACGTGGCAATAGAAAGCTCCGACATTACCTTAATGCGTGGTTCTCTGCACGGCATAGCCGATGCCATTGCGATTAGTAAAGCCACCTTACGCAACATTAAACAAAACTTATTTGGCGCCTTTATTTATAACGTTGCTGGCGTACCAATTGCCGCAGGCGTGTTGTTCCCGCTATTTGGCGTATTGTTAAATCCGGTTATTGCTGGCGCAGCGATGGCATTTTCGTCGGTAACCGTAGTGACCAACGCCAACCGCTTACGCTTTTTTAAAGCTGACGAGCATTAAATAAAAAGAGGATAAAACGATGTTAATCATTAACCTAGTAGGGCTGCTATTAATTGCCCTAATCGTCTGGTGGTTTTGGCTGTATCAACCCAAAGACAGTGTTACACATTCAGATAAACCGTTGATTACGGTTGAAAATGGCATCTATTCGCCAGCACGGATTAACCTTACCGCCAATAAAGCCATAACCGTTCAGTTTATGCGCAAAGACCCGTCTCCTAATGCCGAGACGGTTTACTTTGAAGGCCTAGACATTACCGAGTCGTTGCCGTTGAATAAATTAAAAACCGTTCAGCTTCCCGCAATAGATGCAGGGGAGTATGAGTTTCACTGTCAATTAAAGATGATCCGCGGCCGCATCACGGTATCTAAAAAGTAAGGTATTAAATGCTTCTTAGCTGGTCCAATGCTTCCATACGCGATTCACTGCGCTGGTTTTCAGATAAATTGAACGAAGAAGCAATGTCTAACGACTTGCTGTTAAAACGTTGTGTGGATTGTGTAAGAGAGGCTGCCGACTCACCTAAACCTAGTGCTGCTTCTGCGATTGATTGTACCGAAAAGCTATTGCTTTCGATCATGTGGGCAATCTGTTCTGTATTGCGAGCAATTTCAGAGCTAGCAGCGTCTTGTTCACGCAAGGCGTTGGACACTTCGTAAACTTTTTCACCCACGTTTTGAGTACTTAAACTTAACTGCTGTATCGAATTCCCTACTTGCTCAATTAAAATAACACCATCGTTAACAATTGATACCGCTTGGTCAATATCAACAACGGCGTTTTTAGAGCCTTTTAAAATGATATCGATCATCACCGTAATTTCTTGCGTAGCCTCTGATGTTCCCTTAGCCAGCTGTCTTACTTCGTCGGCAACTACCGCAAAACCACGGCCTTGTTCACCAGCGCGCGGCTTCGATAACGGCGGCGATGCCTGTAAAAGCGTCTGACTGACGACGCGAAGCATCAGCACTGTCATCGGTTGTCGCCAAAATTTTAGCTTTACTGGTTAAATAATCATTACTGTACATCAATGACCTAGCAACTTCTATATCCGCTTTCTCTCCAACCGAAAAACTGCCCAATGCACTACCGCGTGTGTTTTTAACCACACTCATAGCTTTCGTTTGAATTTTGGCCAACAAGTCTGAATCATTTTCTGCTTGTGCTAATTTATCAAATTCAGTTTGAGTAAAGCCCGCGGCTCGCATTAAGTTTTCAAGGGTTTCAAAAGATCCATCGGTGCGCGGATTATTGAGAGTACTGATAGTTACCGGCCTATTGATAAAAATTTTAAAAAGATGATTTAGGTCAATCAACCCAATTCACAGACAATTCCATACGGAAAACTAAAAACACTCTTTAAGCATCCTTCTGTTTACAACAGTAATTAATAAGCTATTATTGAACCTGTCTAAACATTACTATGTTAAATATCATTTTAATTTAATACGATACGTTACATGCTATGCAACAACGGCAAAAAAGATGTTTTGCCTAGTGAATATTAGGGCTAAAGCAGTATTATAAATTGCTTAAAATAAACAATAATTAACAATCTTTAAGATTGGCGAGATTATGCTGAACTCAACGCTACGCCCTAAACTTGACATTGTTCCTTGGAATTCAAGTTTTGATACCAACATTGCCATTATTGACGAACAGCACCGCCAGTTAGTGTCTCTTATCAACGATCTTGCCAATGAATATGCATATGGTGGCCAAGCTGGCGAAGCTGAAAGAATCTTAGACGCATTAATTGATTACGCCGCGTATCACTTTGAAACCGAAGAAGCCCTATGGGAACAAGCGTTAGATCAAGGTGACTTTTTAGACGGCCACTTAAAAACTCACAGAGGTTTTGCTAACAAAGTTTTAGAAATTCGTGCTCGTTTAAAAACAGACGATAGCAGAAGCCTTATTGACGAATTATTATCTTTTCTCACCAGCTGGCTTGCTCACCACATTCTGTACGAAGACAAACGCTTTTCACTGGTATTTCTAAAATTACAAGAAGGAATAGATTTCGATACCGCCAAACAGCAAACTGAAAAAGACATGTCTGGGCGTACTTCTAGTCTTATCCAAAGTGTCTTGTCGATGTACAAAGAACTTTCTTCTCGAACTTTAGCTCTAGAGCGCGAATCTCACTCACGCTCGTTAGCCGAGCAAGCACTTCAAGACCAAGAGCACCAGTGGACATCTGTATTAGGCGCCAGCACTGACAGCTTATGGGATTGGGATTTAAGTAAATTTGATACCGCTGTAGACAATCAATTGTTAATCGCAGATCACTTCTCCCAACCCGGTTTCAGCATACACCCAGAAGATTGGCCCAGCTTGAAGCATCATGTTCATCAACATATTGCCGAGCACAGTGCCGTTTTTCAGCATCAATATCGTTTATTAAGCACCAACGGTAATGGCAGTGAACGCTGGATACAGTCACGTGGAAAAGTCATAGAATTCAACAAGAATAGCCAACCCTTGCGCATGGTTGGCACTCAAACCGATATTACTGAGCGTAAAACAACCGAAATAACCCTTAAGCATGAGCGCGACATTCGCACAATTGCTAATGAGTTTGCTGCTGATTTTATGGGGGCTGCAGCTGAAGACTTTGATTCTGCCATTAGCCGCGCTTTAAAACGCAGTGGCGAATACATGGGAGCTGACCGCACTTATGTCTTTTTATTAACCCCCGATGGCGAACGTTTAGACAACACTCACGAATGGTGCGCCGAAGGTGTAGAACCCGAGATAGATAATTTACAGGGCATTCCCTGTAATGCTTTACCTTGGTGGTGGAGCCAGTTTCGTGATGTGGGATATGTGTTGGTACCTAGGGTGAGTGAAATGCCTCCCGAAGCACGTAACGAACATGAAATTTTGGACGCTCAGGATATTCAATCGGTTTGCGTATATCCGCTGCATATCGGGCAACAGCTGGTCGGCTTTATGGGTAATCACTCTGTCGCTGAAGAGCGCCATTGGGGCCCAGAAGTAATTGAGTTTTTAAGTTTATTAAGTAACCTACTGGGCATTTCTTTAGGCCATCGCAATTTGCATCACAAACGGGCTGAGGCGCTTAGCCAGCTTGAACGCGCTGAAAAACAAGCGCATTTAGGCCATTGGCAAATTGACTACTCCAATATTAAAACTTTGTGGTCAAAAGAAATGTTTGAAATCTTTGAATGCGACTCAGAGACCTTTGTACCAAATTTAGAGTCGTATCTTGAACTGGTTCACCCCGACGACAGAGCCGCACTCTACCGCGCTTATGAAAATGCAAAAATCAATCACAGCGATATACAACTAGAACACCGCGCTTTACTTAAAAATAAGACGGTAAAACATTTGGAAGTAAGAGGCCGTTTAATTATTTCACCAGACGGTCAGCTAGTCACGTCTGAAGGCACGGTTCAAGACGTAACAGAAAAGGTAGAGCAGCGGGAATTATTACGAAAACTCGCCTTTGAAGACCCATTAACCAATTTACCCAATCAGCGTTCAATTGAAACAACCTTAATCGAAGAAATGGAATACTGTGATCGCCACGGTAATCGTTTGGTATTAGCACTGTTAGACTTGGATAACTTTCGAGAAATAAACGAACTGCACGGTGTGGCTTTTGGTGATGCTTTATTAAAAGCATTGGCCAAAAGAATGAAAACATTACTGAACGATACTGCAACCGTATCGCGTATTGGGGGTGATGAATTTATTGTTTTGTTCAGTCGATTAGAACTAACCGACGGTTATTTTCAAAAACTCAACCGCCTACTCGCTATCGTTAACGAACCCTATGTGATTGACGGCTACACGATTACGTTAACCGCCAGTATTGGTGTAACTGAATACCCACAACCTATGCAATTAGCCGGTGATCAGCTGCAACGCCAAGCGCAGCAAGCACTGTTTGAAGCTAAAATGATGGGCAAAGGAATTTACCAAAAATACGATATTAGCTTAGAACAAGACACTCGCGCCCACTCAATTAAGCTTGAACAAATTAAAGAAGCGCTACGGGCCAATGAATTTGTACTCTACTATCAACCCAAAGTATACATGAAAACTGGGGTTGTATTTGGTGCAGAAGCGTTAATTCGCTGGCAAAAACCTAATGGTGATTTAGTTCCCCCTGGTGACTTTTTACCCGCACTTTACAACCATCCATTAGAGGTTGAATTAGGTGACTGGGTTATTCGTTCAGCCTTAACCCAGATGCGACAATGGAAAACACAAGGGCTTGAATTGCAAGTGAGTGTTAACGTTAGTAGCTTGCAATTATTTGATGATGACTTTATTAAAAAGCTAAACAAAGACTTGCAAGATTTTTCTGATATATCGCCAGCAATGCTGCAGTTAGAAGTTTTAGAAAGCAGCATGCTTAGTGATCTTGAAATGATCTCCAGCGTTATGCAGCGCTCGCGTGAGTTGGGCATTAGTTTTGCATTAGATGACTTTGGCACAGGCTATTCATCGTTAGCCTATTTAAAACATCTGCCTGCCAGCGTGTTAAAAGTTGACCAAAGTTTTGTTCGTGAAATGATGGAAAACGCCAATGATTTATCGATTATCTCTGGTGTAATTGGCATGGCCAATGCGTTTGGTATGGAGGTCATTGCTGAAGGTGTTGAAAGTTTAGATCAGGGCAATTTATTACTGAAATTAGGCTGCGAACAAGGCCAAGGTTACGGTATTGCTCGCCCTATGCCCGCTAATGATCTAGCTTATTGGATAAATCACTGGCAAGCGCCTGACTCTTGGATTGGCCAGCAAGCAATTGAACATGGCAACTTATCCTTGCTGTATGCAGAGGTTGAACACCGCTGTTGGGTAAAACAACTGGAAGATTGGCTGCTCGATAAAGGCGGTACTATTCCTGTTCTTGATTATACGCAATGCAAAGTTGGCAAATGGATAGCCAACCCTAATCAGCATCGTCTTAAAAAGCACCCAAGGTTCTCGTTTATCGAAGATGTTCATCGTGACGTACATACACTGGGAATGAAAGCCGCTGCTCTGCACGCTAAAGATAAAAAAGATCAAGCCTTGGAATTAATAGAACAAATTAAACAGCAACGTGATTTATTTATTAGGGAAATGAAAAGCCTACTTTCATCATAACCACTAAGCCACTAGCCTAAGGTTTTAATTACCGCAGTAAGCTTGCTAAATTTGCGCTTAGTAACAAAACTTACCAGCATCGCCCGCATTCTAAAATTAATGTAACCGGTTTGTTTTAAACTGGGGCTAGAAATACCTTTTTGAAAACCTTTACTGCGCCCGGGAAAAAACTCTGCATGATTTCACGTGTTTGCAGCGTGCCACCTAGTTGAAAGTCGTCAGTTTCAGTGGTGTAGCTGGCTGGCAAGCCATTGCTAAAAGCAGCTTGCAAAGGGTCTATGACAAACCCAGCAGCTACCGTTTTATTCAAACCTAAGATTGCTCCCTCGGGCTTTAATATTTTATAAGCGTAGTAATCGCCTGCTGCAATTTTTTTGATGAGTCGCTTCTAAGAATGATGTGCTTAATCATGCTCCTAATAATAGCCAACAACATAACCACAAACCATTTCGCCTCCAAAGAATATTACAGAGAAACACTTAACATGAGTAAATCTCACCTAGAATTGAAATAAAGTCAATTTTCTTCATGCAAATAACCGCGTATAAATACAATCAGAACTTAATAAACACTCTATAAACACCTAATAAACACACAAATACGAGTTAACCATGAACAACGAATTGACGTTTAAACTCAAAAGCACAACTTTTGATGAAGACTACCAGCCCGCTGAAGATACGCGCTTAACCACAAATTTTGCCAACCTCGCCAGAGGCAGTTTCCGCGAAGCCAACTTGCGTAACGCGCTGACCATGATTAATAACCGTTTTAATGCATTAGCAAATTGGGATAATACACAAGGCGATCGCTACTCGATTGAGCTTGAAATTATTTCGGTTGAAATGGACATTAAAGGCAGCGCAACTTCTTTCCCGTCGATTGAAATATTAAAAACATTCATCGTTGACCATAAAACAGATAAACGCATTGAAGGCATTGTAGGGAATAATTTCTCTTCTTATGTGCGCGATTATGATTTTAGTGTGCGACTGCAAGAACATAACAAAAACCAAACAGAATTCAGTATTCCAAATGATTTTGGTGATTTACACGGTAAGCTTTTTCAACATTTTGTTAATTCAAATACGTATAAACAAAACTTTAAAAAGTTACCGGTTATTTGCCTTAGTGTGTCTGACAATAAAACCTATCATCAAACTGAAAATCAACACCCAATCTTAGGCCAAGAATACCAGCCAGATGGATCATCGCTAACAGAACAATACTTCAAGAAAATGGGTTTGCAGGTGCGTTACTTTATGCCGACAAACAGTGTTGCGCCTTTGGCTTTTTACTTCTTTGGCGACTTGTTGAACGATTACAGCAACCTGGAATTGATTAGCACTATTTGTACAATGGAGACCTTTCAGAAAATCTATCGCCCTGAAATTTATAATGCCAATGCGATTGCCGGAAAATCTTATCGCCCTGATTTAAAAAACTTAGATCACTCATTAACTCAAATTGTTTATGACCGTGAAGAACGCAGCCAGTTAGCCAGTGAGCAAGGCAAATTTACCGAAGAAAATTTGATTAAGCCTTACCAAACAGTGCTTGAGCAATTTTCTGCAAGCTATGCATAAACCTTGAATTAAAAATTTACGCTAAATTATTTAGAAAACGGTCTTATTTACTATGAATACACTTGCAAAGAAAACACTTACAAAGAAAACACTGACGAAAAATACTCTTATTCAAAATAGATTATTACCAACGTCAACTGCAGGCAGCTTGCCAAAGCCTTCTTGGCTGGCACAACCGCAAACGCTTTGGTCGCCTTGGAAATTACAAGATGAAGAACTAATAGCCGGTAAACACGATGCATTGCGCTTGTCTTTATTAGATCAACAACAAGCGGGGATCGATATTGTGAGCGATGGCGAACAAACCCGACAGCATTTTGTAACCACTTTTATTGAACACCTTAATGGTGTCGATTTTGAAAATCGCAAAACCGTCAAAATTCGCGATCGTTATGATGCCAGTGTACCGACGGTTGTTGGCCCAGTTAGCCGCCAAAAATCGGTATTTGTTGAAGATGCTAAATTTTTACGCCAACAAACAGACCAACCAATTAAATGGGCCTTGCCTGGTCCAATGACGATGATTGATACGCTGTATGATGATCATTACAAAAGCCGCGAAAAACTGGCTTGGGAATTTGCCAAAATTTTAAACCAAGAAGCCAAAGAATTAGAAGCAGTAGGCGTTGATATTATTCAATTCGACGAGCCCGCTTTTAACGTGTTTTTTGATGATGTGAATGAATGGGGTATCGCCTGTTTAGAACGCGCTATTGAAGGGTTAAAATGCGAAACCGCCGTGCATATTTGTTATGGCTACGGCATTAAAGCCAATACCGATTGGAAGAAAACACTCGGATCGCAGTGGCGCCAGTATGAAGCAGCCTTTCCTAAGTTGCAGCAATCAAATATCGATATTATTTCGCTAGAATGCCACAACTCTCATGTACCAATGGAACTGCTGGAACTTATTCGTGGCAAAAAAGTAATGGTGGGAGCAATTGACGTAGCAAGTGATTCAGTTGAAACAGCTGAAGAAGTCGCCAACACACTGCGCGAAGCGTTGAAGTATGTAGATGCCGATAAACTCTACCCTTGCACCAACTGTGGCATGACCCCTTTAGCAAGCCACATAGCCAATGGAAAGTTAGCGGCATTGAGTGCGGGTGCTGACATTATTCGCAAAGAACTGCAGGCTGGCTAAAAGACATTTAAAATGTGGGTCGGGCTTTAGCCCGACGAATGTTTATAAAAATACTTGCGCCAACATGCGCAAACCCGTTATTAATAAAACCAATGCAAAAATTTTCTTCAACTTACCTGCATCCAATTTCGCTGCTAACGACGCGCCAAGCGGAGCGAACAAAACCGTTAGCGGCACAATACAAATAAAACCAAATAGATTAACAAACCCAAAAGTTCCTGCAGGTGCATCAGCAGGTGTGGTGCCTAATGCCAACATGGTCAGCGCACCGGGCAAAGAAATAATCAAACCAATCGCCGCAGCTGTACCCACCGCTTTATGCGCCGGATAGTTATACAAAGTAAGCAATGGCACCGAAATCGTACCGCCACCAATCCCCACCATCGAGCTGAAAAAACCAATCAATGTACCCATCAAACCCTGCCCTGCGCTACCTGGTAACTTTTCATACAAGGCCGACTTTCCTGTTCTGAATAACATATTAAGCGCCGATAAAACCGCAATCGCCCCAAACAAAACCGTTAGCATAGTGCCATCAACACGAGTTACCAACCAGCTTCCAGCTAACACACCGACCAAAATAAAAACCGCCCAACGTTTAAGCAACTCAACATCCACATTACCTTTTTGATTATGAGAACGAATAGAACTAATAGAAGTAGGCACGATCGTAGCCAAAGACGTTGCCGTTGCAATCACCATGGCTGATTCTGGTGATACCCCAAAACTCTGAAACAAAAAGAACAGCACAGGCACAATCACAATGCCCCCACCTACACCCAGCAAGCCGGCTAAAATACCGGCAAATATACCCGTGGCAATTAAAGCCAACAAAGTTGAAATGTTATTAGTTATAAACTCAAGAATATCCATTAACGATTACTTCTATATTCGATCACTAAACGATCTTTCTGTTAATTATGAGGCAACGATCACAGCTGTGTTTTTTGCCCATGGGTTTTGCCGCCCAATGGTAGTTAATGTGGTGTAATTGATAAATTGATATATTTTCATCTTACAATGAATATTGATCATCATGGATCTTTAAAAATCTAAAAATAGAAAAAATTCAGCCTGACAAAACTCACACTTGATTTATTACTTGTAGAGTCGCACAATACAAATTAATGATAACTATTCGTATTTAATTCAACAAAAAGAGCATCCTCATGTCTTTAATTCGTTCTATTTCCATTGCTATTACCTATGCCGCAATCACCTTACCTGTTAACGCACACGACACCGAACACTTCAAAGGCCTGCCTGCCAACACGTTAGAACAAGCCGTGAGCAACCTCTCTGTTTACAACAAAAAGTTAGAAGAGATATTAATGGGTGAATTAACTCCAACCGCTATGGCAGAAATACACCAATTAACCTACACCCTAGAAAATGCTCTAGAAACACTTGAAAACAGCATTGAAAGTATCGAAGACACCTTAGAAAAAGTTCACAAAGGTTCAGAGCGTGCAGATACGGCTACCGTTAAATCTGCCAGTGAGCAGTACCTGACTGAAACCAAAAAGATTATTAAGTAATAAATCCAAACAAAATAAGCAACAGAAAAATTAATACAGTGGGTATCTTAATAATGGCAAAGAGTGAAGAACTTTTAATAAGCTATTCACCAAGAATTGAAGGCAATGCAAAAAAAGCTAATTACCGCAATAGCAATAATAAACATACCCAAACCAATGAACACTGTTCGACAACCAAGGTCATTACTTAAAGACGTCATTATTAGCATCTTGATACTAAAATTCCGACAGTATCCCTACAAATGTCAACCACACCATCAAAATCATAATCAACCATGGAAAATACTGTTAGTTTGTTCAGAAATATTTTTAATGTTCATAGTCTTTCATTTTTATTTAAGCGTTAATAATTCGACCACTAAATAATAATACTAAGAATAGAACAATAAAAATTCGATGACAAAAATTGCAGTAGCAAAATTTACTATACTTAAATGATTTATTTTTTCATTATTATTCCTTTTAACCCATATTTAAATTTTTTCACTGCATAATATTTACAACGACTACCATAACAATTTAAACATCAGGGATATTTAAATATCTGATTAAGAGCCTGATAATTTGTTAAAAACACCAAGAATCTTTCAATACAGAAAACATTACTAATGCCAATTCTTGAATTCTCTCTAATTTATGTTAAGACAATTTATTACGAGTCAGCTAGTATATTGATGTTGAAATAGATCATTATACATCACAAGAAAAACTCGTTTTTCTGTGTTTGAGCATAAGTAATATCGGTAACCTAAATGCTATGAATTACCTAATAAAATATAAAAATTAAATTTCATTAGATTAACAACCAATCAAACATAAACACAACATAAATTAAAAACTTGTCTACCAGGGCAGCTATTGATATTTAGCTAATTTTTGACACAGATCAACTAAACAGCACTTTAAAAAAGGAATTTTAAAAAAACATTGATGATTTAATTATATTTCTTTACCTTATCGCTACAATTATTAACAAAAAACTTATTAGGGTAAGTAACCACTTGTTATTTTTCTTAAAACACTAACAAATAAGGATGTATTTATTGGATTATCTTAATACTTCATTCACAACAAACGATACCGCTTTAGTTTTAAACTTAAATCAGCGCTTAATTTACCTTAGTCCTAGTGTTTCATCAGTATTAAAAATCTCTGCAGAGCATAATTTAAATCGTGAAAAAAATTTATGTGGAGGATATATTAACTAAAAACAGCTACAAAAAATTAAACGACCTCATTCTACCTAAGATAATTCATTCTGGCCAATCTTGGAAAGGTGAATTAGAGCTTTCTCATTTAGATAGTAAAGCTTTCAATTATGACCTCACTTTGATTCCTTGTTTTAATGAATCCAGTGAAATAATCTCTATTTCTTGCATTGTTAGGGATCTCAGTCTTAAAAAGAAACTTGAAGCCTTACAGCGATTAGCCTTGAGCGTCTCAGAGTCGACTATTGAAGGCATTATGGTTACCGATGGTAAAGCAATTATTCAACAAGTAAATTCAGCTTTTATTGAAATAACTGGCTACCAAGCAGATGAAATATTAGGGCGAACACCCAGCATTTTAAGATCAGATCATCATGATGATAAATTTTACGAGGCTATGTGGAAAAGCATCGCAGAAGCAGATTGCTGGCAAGGTGAAGTTTGGAACAGACGAAAAAATGGCAGTGTATATTTACAATGGCTGTCCATTAGCTGCGTTCGAGATCAAACGGGTAACATCGATAACTACATTGCTGTTATCCATGACTTAAGTGAATTACGCTCAAAAGAAGCAGAAGTTCAACACTTTGCAAATCATGATCCTTTAACTGGTTTAGGTAATCGTCATCAATTAAAAGAACGATTAAAATGCGCTGTTAACAACGCAGCTAATCAAAACAAAACTATGGCTCTACTTGTTCTTGATCTGGGGCGAATCCAAACTATTAACGAAACATTCGGATATGCATGGTGCGATAGATTAATAAAAAAGCAAAGTCAGACACTATCTAACCTTGTTGGGAAGAATAAGACAATAGTACGTATTGGCTCAGATGAATTTGCGTTATTAATTGAGAATATTGAATCCATACACGACATAACTCAACTTGCAGCCGAAATACTAGATAGACTTCAAAAGCCGGCCAGCATCGATGACAAACATGTTGTATTAAACCCATCGATAGGAATAGCTTTTTTTCCTGATGATGGTGAAACAGCAGAAGATCTACTGGTTAATGCTCAAACAGCCCTTAATGAATCAAAACACTCTGGTCGGGGATCATTCCAATTTTTTGATAAAAAAATGAGTGATGATGCACGTCAAAAGTTAGAACTTGAACAAGATTTACGCTTTGCTATAAAAGAAGGAGGACTAAGCCTTCACTTTCAACCTCAGGTACAGTTGAATAACAAAAACATCATAGGTGTTGAAGCACTCATCCGCTGGCAACACCCAAAACTAGGGTCCTTATCCCCAGCTATTTTTATACCACTTGCTGAAGAGTGTGGTTTTATTATTGAAATTGGAGCTTGGGTATTTGAAGAAGCCTGTAACGCTTTAGTTCGTTGGCGTCTTGCTGGATTATCAACACCAAAAGTAGCTATCAATATTGCAGTTCAACAGTTAGAAGAAGCAAATTTTTCCGACTGGCTATTAAAAACATTAAAGAACTATGGATTAAGTGTTAATAACTTTGAACTAGAAATAACCGAAACAGGTTTAATGCAAAATGAATGTAAGGTGCTGGACAATTTAAATATACTGCATAAAAAAGGTTTTCGTATTGTTCTAGATGATTTTGGCACAGGTTATTCTAGTCTTTCTTACCTAACTAAACTTCCCCTTTCAGTGCTTAAAATTGACCGATCCTTTGTTGCTGCAATGGGTAAAAATAGCACCAGTTTAAATATCGTTCGAACCATCGTAAAACTTGCTCAAAATCTCCAACTTGATTTGGTGGCAGAAGGAATAGAAGAAGAGTCACAAGCTGAAGATCTATTAATCATGGGCTGTAATATTGCTCAAGGTTTTTTATATCACAGACCTATGGCAGAAAATGATTTACTGAATTGCTTAACAAACGATAGTCAAGTTAAACAAACAAAGGCCATTAACTAACAGTCGTTAAAATCAAGTTTTTAATTTTTAAAATATCTGGTTAAAAAAAAATAATAATAACTGGGCCACATAACCACAATTTAAGTAATGATTTATTTAAATTGTGTAATAACCAATAATAAAAAGGATCTCTATGAAATCGAGTAATTCAGGCACCGAAAGAGTCTTCGATAAATCAGAAGCTTTGCTTTCGATCACCGATTTAGATAGCCGTATCAAATATGCAAATCCAGAATTTTGTAAAGTTGCAGGTTATACGTTTGATGAACTAAAAGGCCAACCACACAATCACGTTAGACACCCAGATATGCCTAAAGCCGCGTTTAAAGATTTATGGTCTTTTGTTCAGCAAGGCAAATCATGGATGGGCCCAGTCAAAAACCGTTGTAAAAATGGTGATTACTATTGGGTTAATGCCTACATCACCCCCATTAAAGACCAACAAGGCAATAATGTTGAATACCAATCAGTAAGAACCAAGTTAGATGCACATGTTCAACGACGAGCTGACAGTCTTTATGATCAACTTGATCAAGGTAAGGTGCCAGTACAAGTTAAATACCAAATAGATCAAACACTTTGGTTTCAGCTGACCTTATTTATCTTCACTTTTGCCAGCATTGGGCTAGCGATTTTGTCAGAATTAAACTTGCTTATAACTGTACCTTTTGCACTTTTAGGTGGTGTGTCTTCGCTACTTTCATTGCGTTGGAGAAAAAAATACAAACGCGTATTAACAGAAGCAAAAAATACGTTTGCTAATCCGTTAATGAGTTATTTATATTCTGGTAATAGCGATGCCATTGGTACTGTACAACTAGCATTAGCAATGAGGAAAGCAGAAACTAACGCAGTGGTTGGCAGGGTCGCCGACGTATCGATTGATATAGGTAAAAATGCTGTTACTGCATCAGAGCAAAGCCAAAAAGTAACTGAACAATTAAATGATCAGAGACGTGAAACCGAACAGGTTGCTACTGCTATGCATGAGATGACAGATACTATTCAAGAGCTGGCTCGCACAATTGCTAATACCGCTCAATCAGCTGAGCAAGGTCAAAAAATTACCAAGTCAGGACAAGAAACAATTACCGCTTCAATTGATGCGATTAATGCGTTGTCGTCGCAACTGGCTGAAGTGGATAGCAGTATTGCGAAACTTTCTGATGGCAGTAAATTAATCAACACGGTCTTAAGCCAAATCAGCAGCATTGCTGAGCAAACAAACTTGTTAGCGCTCAACGCCGCAATTGAAGCAGCTCGTGCAGGCGAGCAAGGGAGAGGTTTTGCCGTGGTTGCAGATGAAGTGCGGGCATTGGCTATGAGAACGCAGCAATCAACGAAAGAGATCCAAAATTTATTGACCAAAATTCAAGGCGACTCGAACAGTGCGGTTTCAGCAATGAATAAAGGCAGTGAGCTGTCTTTAAATTGTGTCGCGCTGTCTGAAAGAGCGGGTGATTCACTTACCGAAATATTGAATGAGGTTTCATTAATTTCAGATGCCACTGCACAAATTGCGACAGGTGTCGAAGAACAATCAGTGGCGTCAGAGCAAGTTAAACAAAACATTGGTCGTATCAATGAGATTTCAATATCCTGTGAAACAAGTAGCCAAAAGTCTAGCCATTTGTCTGTGGAATTAATCGATAAGCTGTAAGCGATCGATAAACTACACCCTAGACTTCTTTCTCGAGTAGCTCTCTGGCAT
>OJEO01000163.1_pt1 | contig 30284 bp, 32 predicted proteins | sample 1593621 | NCBI WGS metagenome assembly OJEO01 (sample SAMN05416875, study PRJEB24817) | seawater metagenome | isolation source: Sea water | place: Canada:Atlantic | collected 2013-11
TAATTAGCTATACCTATGGCGATGGCGGTTGGGGAACAGCATCTCCTTATACGGGAACAATCGCACTGCACGTGGGTGATGATAATCGTACTACTGATGTTAGTGGTGATGATGAGTTAACTAACGATGCCGGTATTACTGGTGTGTCGGTTGCTGGTGCAGCGACGTTCGGCAATCTAACACTTAACGCTGTTTACACACAGAATCTGGTTGCAGAAAGTGATGCAGCCACAGCGGCACTAGAAGCTGCAGTTCTTTCAGGTGATGCTTCAGATATTGCGGCCGCTCAAGACTTAGTGACTGAACCAGCTATTTTTGGTGCTGGCGCTAAGTTCCAAGCGACACCAGAACTAGAATTTGGTTTTGCTTACCGTGGTGCGGATCGCGACACTGAAGAAAACGAATATACGTACTCAACGTCGTTCTCGACTCAGTACAAATTCGACGATAAAACAGACATTCACGTAGGTGTTGGTCAAGGTGAAGATGACGACTCATCGGCACGTCAGTTGAAGCTTAACGTGTACGGGCAAGTTTGGTATCAAGTAACCGACAGCCGTTCTGTACGTTTTGAATTTGAACACGCTGATTACGGTGACGACGGCGAAGTAATGGTGACATTGCTGAGTATGCGTCAAGCGTTCTAATCGATACGGCTGTATTGTTTATTAAATACTGCTGAAAAAAGCGCATAATTTAGGTTATGCGCTTTTTTTTGCTTTTGTTTTTTTGCTATTTTTTTTGCTTTTAGCTTACATCTGTCTTTTAGGGTTGTTCAATTATAGTTAAACGCTGAAAGTCTTGCTGGGTGTCTAGGTCAAGCAGGCACTTCACGTCATCTACATTAATTAACTTTTGTTGTTGAATAATGTCTTTAGCACCACTGTCTCCAGTTAATTGGCTAAGCTTTACTTTGTAAAACTGTGGAAAATAAACCGGGTGTAAAGGAATGTTTTCTTCATTTTTCATGATGCTAGGGCGCACGATTTGATGCGGGTTTTGAATAATATTAGTGATCAAAGCTTCTACAACATTAGCCGTAAGATTGGGCATATCGGCTAATGCAATCATCCAGCCTTGCCATAATGGGTTAGCTATTACCCCATGAGCTATGCTGTTGCCCATACCGAGGTGGGCATCTGGGCATAAGGTGTAAGGAATGTCTTGCTCGATTAAATAATTAATTAATGCATGATTGCTAATACGCGTCACTACACACAGTTTTAATTGGTAGCGTTTGGCCATGGCTTTTAACGGTGCAAGACTGTGCGCAATAACGGGTTTACCATCGGGCATGGTTGCCATTAATTTATCGCTGCCAAATCGGCTTGATTGGCCTGCGGCTAAAACTAAAATTCCAAAATCTGGAGTCATGGGGTAAGTTGCCTTTTTGATCGCTCTGCAATTAACTGCGCGGCAATGGATACTGCAATTTCATAGGGCGTTCGACTGTGAATGCTTAATCCTATTGGGGCGTGCAGTTTTTCTATTTGCTGGCCAGTAAGCTCTAATTCTAATAGCCTTTGACGTCTCAGGTTAGAGGTTTTTAATGAGCCCATAGCGCCGACGTAAAAGGCGTTGGTTGTGAGGGCTTGCATCATGGCCATATCATCAACTCTAGGGTCGTGAGCCAAAGCGACAATAGCACAATGATGATCGTTAAAGGAATCGGCAATAACATCGTCAGGCATGGCTTTAATAACATTAACGCCTTCTACCTGCCAACCTTGTAAGAATTCATCTCGAAAATCGCACAAGGTGATATCGAATTCAAGGTTTTTACATATTTCAGCTAAACAGCGTGCGACTTCACCGGCTCCTACCATTAACAGTTTGTCGTTTGGTTTTAGTGTGTGAATAACCTGATGTGGTAGGCGTTGAATATCGTGATGCTCGCATGAATCAAGGGTTTTAACCGTTGCATCTGCTAGATTAATGCATCGACTTATCCATTGGCGTGTGTGTAGGGATTTTTCTATTTGTTGAAAATGTGGCTGCTGCTTTAATTCAACTTTTTCTATCAGAACATCTAAATGACCACCGCAGGGCAGTGCTAATCGAGAACGCTGTTCTTCACTTTCGCCATAACGCACGATTAACGGCCAAGGTTTTACAGCGCCAGAGCTAAAGTGGCCTTCAGCTAATTGATTAATCAACTCTTGCTCGATACAACCACCCGACAGCGAGCCAATAATGCCTTTGTCTGGATGATAAATCATCATTGAACCCACCGGTCTTGGCGAAGAACCGTAGGTTTCAATAACCGTGGCTAACCAAGGCGTAATGCCCTGATTAAGCCAGATATTAAGTTGTTGTAGTACAAACCAATTACTGCCGTTCATGAATTAATCATTACCCTAGCGTGAGCGGTAAAGAATCAAACAACTGACCTGTTTTTGCTGTTATTGCGTTGGCAACAGCTGCTGCCAAGGGCGGAACGCCTGGTTCTCCAACTCCAGTGGGTTGTTCTGTGCTATTCATAATATGCACATCGATACTGGGTGCTTGGTTAATACGCAGCAGCGGGTAGTCGTGAAAGTTTGTTTGTTGAGGAATACCGTCTTTAATCGTAACGTTGCCATATAACGCGGCTGACAATGCAAAGATAATACCGCCTTCCATCTGGGCAACAACGGTATCTGGGTTAACCACTTGTCCACAATCGACAACACATACCACACGCTTCACCTTGATTTGATTGTTGGCATTGGCTGCTGGGTTAATTTCAACATCGGCAATTTGTGCGACCCAAGTCCCAAATGACTTATGAATAGAAATACCTTGGGTGCAGCCGGGTAGTGGCGTTCCCCAGTTAGCTTTTTCAGCGGCTTTTTTCAGCACCGCTTGTGCGCGAGGGTGCCTGCTCAATAAATCATAACGAAATTGATACGAATCTTGTTGAACTTTTACTTGTGGTAGTTGTGCCAGTTTTTCGATAAAGGTTTCAACAATAAAACCGGTGTGAGAATGGCCTACACTGCGCCAGTTGCCTACTAAAATACCACTGTCTGATTTTTTATAATCGACATTGATGTTAGCAAAATCGTAAGGGATTTCGTTGGCCCCTTCAAAGATCGAACCATCTGCTGGAGCAATAATGCCTTCGCCCAGTTTGCCTGCGCTTTCTAACATGCCAAACATGAATTTCGGCATAAAGGGATACTGAGCAGGAGCGGCGTCACCGACAAAATAATCAAACACGCCAGAACCCGCCATTTGGTGATTCCAAGCGGTAATTTTACCTGCGTCATCTACCGCAGCACTTAACTTGTGCAGGCTAGAAGGGCGATACCAATCGCGCTGGGTATCTTCTTCGCGTGACCAAATTAATTTAATAGGTTGCTGAGCGTGATCGGCGATAGCAGCAGCTTCGGCGACAAAGTCCTGATTGATACGACGACCAAAGCCACCACCAATAAACGTAGTATTCACTTTAATATCGCTTAATGAATAACGAGAAGCTTTGGCAGCAGCTACTTGTGCCATGTCGGGTGATTGGGTGGGTGCCCAAATTTCTAAGCCGTCTTCTTTCGCCCAAGCAGTACAATTTTGTGGCTCTAGTGTTGCGTGTGCCAAAAATGGCATTTTGTATTCAGTAGTAACAGTTTGCGCTGCATTTGCTAAAGCTGCTTGTGTATCGCCTTCACTGCGCACATTTTTACCGCTGTCTTCGGCGAGATCTTTTTCATACTGAGCGAAAATACTGGCGTTATCGACATTGGTTAACTCACTGTCGCCCCATTCAACCGTTAACAGCGTTTGTGCTTTTTTAGCCTGCCAATACGATTTAGCAACAATGGCAACACCGATTGCACTGGGTTTATTAACGGCGAACACCTGTTCTATGCCGGGCAAGTTCTCTATTTTACTGGCGTCAAAACTTATAAGTTCGCTGTCCCAGCGCGGCGCGCGAGTGAATACGGCGTATTTCATGCCAGGAAGTTCGGTATCAATGCCATAGCCAGCGGTGCCAGTGGACTTTTTCGCTGCATCGAGGCGCTTATTGTATTTGCCAATGAGTTTGAAATCGGCTTTGTCTTTTAATGGAATATCACTAGGCACCGAGTAGGTTGCAGCGATTACCGCTAAATCGCCGAATGAAATTTGCTGGCCACTTTGCACATGTCCTGCGGCTTGGTTAATGACCATGCCACTATTAGCAATACAGTCAGATGCGGCGATACCCCACGTATCGGCAGCGGCTTTTATTAACATCATACGCGTTGCAGCGCCGGCTTCACGCACAATCTGCCAGCTACTCACAATGCTGGTACTGCCACCGGTAATTTGCAGGCCATAGACGGTATTACGGTACGCAGAATCGGCAGCGGCAAAGCTCACGTTGATGGTTTCTGGGTCAACTTCTAGCTCTTCAGCTACTAATGTTGCCATGCCGGTATAAGTATTTTGCCCCATTTCGACACGATCAAGAACAAAGTGAATACTGTTGTCGCTGTCGATACGTAACCAAGCGTTTGCGTCCCATTGTTCGGTGTCACCTGCTTGCGTTAAACCGCCGTTTTTAAGTGTTGCGCAACCAGGCAGAGCAATGGTCATCATCAAACCACCACCCATCGCGCTGGCTTTTAAGAAAGTTCGGCGAGATGGATTCAAGGTATTTTTTTCTGGCATATTAGATAATGAAGTCATTATTTTGCCTCCATTTCATGCGGTTTTGCGGTAGCCATTATATTAGTGAATAAGTCATCACTTGACGTCGCGTTATTGTTAGCAACCGCATGGATAGCCGCTTTAATTCGAGGGTAAGTGCCACAGCGGCATATATTGCCACTCATGGCGCTATCAATGTCGCTATCACTGGGTTTGGTATTTTTTGCCAGTAGCGCGGTTGCCGACATGATTTGCCCTGACTGACAATAGCCACACTGAGGCACGTTATGTTTGACCCAAGCTTGCTGCACTGAACTTAGCGAGGCCTGATCTCCTAAACCTTCGATTGTGGTAATTGCTTGGCCAGCAACTGTGCTGATAGGCGTAATGCAGGTGCGAATCGGTTCGCCATTTAAATGCATAGTACAAGCGCCACACAGGCCGGCGCCACAGCCAAACTTACTGCCTTTAAGATTTAAATAATCACGAACGACCCATAATAAGGGCGTATCGGCTTCGACATCGAGAGAGTGTTCAACGCCATTTACGGTGAGCTGTATCATAGTTATTTCACTTTTTAATTAGCTTATTGTCGTGCTTGTTGTCGTGCGCTTGATATTACGCTAATACACATCGACTAAAAAGTACTGCATTTTAAGTCTCCGAGTAAGGGTTATTTTCTGCTAAAATATTTTTCGGTTTATTTGTTGTTAAGGCATTCTAATGGCTAAAAAGTTCTATGTAATTTGGGTTGGGCGTGAGCCTGGTATTTATACTGATTGGCCGACCGCGCAAAAGCAAATTATCAAATTTTCTGGAGCGAAGTATAAATCGTTCCCGACTAAGGCAGAAGCAGAAGCGGCTTTTGTGACTGGCACGATCAGTTCTGAGGGCAGTAAAAACAGCAACTTATCGGCACCCCCAGTAAAAACAGACGTGGTGATTTATTGTGATGGCGGTTGTGATCCTAATCCAGGGAAAGCGGGCTCTGGTGTTGCTGTGTATCAAAACGATCAGCTTATTCAGTTGTGGTACGGTGAATACAATCCCAACGGCACCAATAATACGGCTGAATTGAGCGCCTTAATGTATTCTTTGCGCTTGGCTCAACAGGCCACTGTACAAGGGTTAAGTGCACAGATTTTATGCGATTCTATGTATTCAATTCAGTGCATACGTGACTGGGCTTCTGGCTGGGAAAGAAATGGCTGGAAAAAGAAAACCGGTGAAATCAAAAACCTAGAGCTTATTAAGCAAGCATACGCCTTGTATAATCAGATTAAAGACAAGGTGTTATTGTCTCACGTGAAAGCGCATGCCGGTACTGAAGGTAATGAACTGGCCGATCGTATGACCATGGTCGCGGTTGAGCGCAAAGACACTAATTGGCTGCAATATGAAAAAGAGGCCAACGGCGAGTTTGATATTGCTGCACTGTTGAAACTAAGAGCAGGTTAGTCATTAACTTGTGTCCAATCAGCGGCTTGTTTCGAGTCGCTGGTTTTGGCATCGACCCAGCGTTCACCAGCTTCACCTTGTTCGGTCTTCGTGCTTTCTTTTTTCCAAAAAGGTGCCTCGGTTTTAAGAATATCCATAATGAACTGCGATGCTTCATAAGCGGCAATACGATGCGCGCTGCTAACGCCTACTAATACAATTTGATCGGTTGCGTGTAATTCACCCACACGATGAATAACGCGTACAGCGTCTAGAGGCCAGCGTTGTTTAGCCTGTTTCACAATATTTGTTAACACATTTTCTGTCATGCCGGGGTAGTGTTCTAACGTCATACTGCTTACTTTAGAATGGTCACTAAAATCTCTTACCAAGCCGGCAAACATAACGATTGCACCACACTGTGGGCTGCGCTCACGTAGCTGTTGGTATTCCAAAGAAAAATCAAAGTCTTTAGTTTGTACGGATATCACAAAAAATTCTCAACGTTAAAAAGCGATCAATTAAAAAATGATTATGCACTTTCTAGTAAAATTACACAAAACCACTGAATGAAAAGGCCAAGAAAGCAAAGCCTAAACAGAGATACGCTTGATCTTTGTTAGGGTAATCCTCATAAGTCGCAATTAATTGATAATTAGGGCTTTTTTGTGTCTTGACACACAAAACTGCAGGAGTAATCTGGATGGACAATAAATGCTTACAGGAAAGCAATATGCCATATCACAATAACGTTGTAGATGAATTGAATTTGTTAGTGAAATTTAACCTGCGTTCAATGCAAGAAGGCATTAAAGTTCACCACGATGCGGATATTTCTTTAGTTGAAGCGGCTGAACGTTTACATAGCAAAGGAATGATTACACAAATAGATGGTGGTTATTTAACCGACCGAGGCGTTGAAGTTGCAGAAAAAGCACACGCACTTATTTCTGCATTAGAAATTAAACTAACCTAAGCTTAATTAGGTTTTAATTAAGCTTAACTAAATTTAAAAATACGCCATTTAAATATATGGTATGAATAGGCAGGTTAACGTATTTATAAAGCGTATCTGCCTATACCCCACTTCTTTTTTTATCCTGCAAAAAAATGTTTACTGCTTTTTATTTTACAGAACGAAGACTTTTAGCTTCTCGTTCGTATAAAGAGTTAAGTACTCACATTGAGTACTATTAATATCACTTTTAACCCGTAGGTATTTAAAATGAAAAAACGTACATTAACAGCGATTTTTTTAGCCACGTCTGTTTTATCCGCTGCCACTTATGCTAGCTGCGATTATCCTGGTTGCGATAAAGAAGGGTACAAAAAAGGCGATTATAAGCAGGGCCAGCACCATGGTAAAAAGTACGCTTATAAACATCATGGTGCAAAAAAGTTTGCCATGATAGATGCTGATAATGATGGCAAAATCTCAAAAGAAGAAATGCTGAATTTTCATGAAACTCATTTCACTAAAATGGATACCAATAACGACGGCTTCATTACTAAAGAAGAAATGAAAGCCAATCATAAAAGCCAAAAACAAAGCTACAGAAAAGGAAATGGTCAAGGTGAGCGCAAAGGAAATAGTGATAACAAATAGCCATTAACACAGGTTACTGCATGAAAAGTCTTCAGCAACAAAGTGATGAGGAACTGATGGTATTAATACAAGCGCATAATCACGACGCATTCTCAGAACTGGTAACGCGTCATAGTGATCGCTTTTATGCATTGTCTTACCGTACCTTGTTCAATCAGACCGATGCTGAAGACATAGTGCAAGATTCTTTTCTTAAACTATGGCAAAACCCTGCATTGTGGCAGTACAAGCGTGGGGTTAAATTTACCACTTGGTTTTATCGACTAATTGTTAATGCTTGTTATGACGTTAATAAGAAAAAATCTTCGCAAGAGAAATCATTAACCGATCAAGACTTTGAGTTAGCCTCCACAGAAAGCAACCAACGGTCAATGTCAGAAATAGAAAGCGCCTTGAAAGCACTACCAGAAAGACAACGTATTGCATTAAATTTATGCTTTTACGAAGGATTAACTAATCAAGAAGCGGCTGATGTTATGCAAGTTAAACTGAAGGCTTTACAGTCACTTGTTATACGCGCTAAAACCACATTAAAAACACACGTTAAAATGACCGAGGAGAACCATTATGACGAGTAATATCAACGATGATATAACACCAAATGATGATCAGCTTCAGCAGTTATTGCAACGTGTTTTACCTGTTAACTCTCGCAGTGATTTGGCTGCAAGAATTATTGCCAAAGCAGACCCTCATTATTATAGGTTAAAAAAAGAAAGCAGCTTGCTTGAGCAAATCATGCGCAGCTTTATTTTTCCTAAACCAGCGTATGCATTTGCTTGCAGTATGTTGATTGGTCTTTTGTTAGGCTGGCAAACGTCGGAAATGACAGAATTACCAATGATGGTCGCTGATATACCGGCAGTATCAATAGAAGAAGATCTAAGTAGCTTATTTTTAGCAGAGGTTAATTATTATGAATAAAAAAATGAAAATCTTTATCTCATTATCAGTCTTGTTAAACATCTTGCTGGTGGGGTTTTTATTAGGAGGTGTTGTTGGTTTAAATAAAAATCATAGTTCTGCTAGTGGTATGCATTCAAAGTACACGATGTCTCATGGCGCTTTTTATAAAAATCATCATGCTGCCTCAATGGATCAACGTATCAATCACATAATAGCGGCGTTACCCGCTGAGAAAAGTGAATTATTTAAGCAGCAAATCGTACAGTTAAAAGCATTAAAGCATGATCATAAAAGCCAAATGAGAGCGGCGCGTAAACAAATTCTACAAGCGTTTGAAAAAGAGCCTTTTGATAAGACATCATATCAACAAGCGGTGAAAAATTTAAATGCCTTGCATCATCAACAAATGGAATTACGCGTTAATATAATGGCAGACGTAGCAGAATATTTATCGCCAGAAGAGCGTAAAAAGCTGTCTTATTTAATTATGCCGAAAAAAGGCAGAAAATAAATAAAAACGAATAACCAAAATATGAAAAAACCTGCAACAAGCTTTATTGAAAAAACCACAAAAGTGCTTTCTGATTTAACAGATGAAGGTAGGGTGGGAATTGAAAAATTAAGAGACAGACATTTCTGTTTAGGCATCACAGGCCTCAGTCAAAGTGGTAAATCTACCTTTATCACCAGCTTGATCAATCAATTACTCGAGCATAAAAAAGCCAAACTTCCTGGCTTTTCGCCAGCCCTTTCTGGCCGGTTATTGGCGGTTAAAATTCATCCATTAAAGAACAGCAAATTAACACAATTTCCTTATCAAGAATCGTTTAAAGGTATGACGGGGGATAACCCTGTGTGGCCAAAGTCGACTACGGATATCAGCGGTTGCTTATTAGAACTTAAATTAAGCCGTAGTAAAAACACGTTTAAACCGTTTAGCTCAGAAAAGTTTTCTCTGTATTTAGAGATTAGAGACTATCCCGGTGAGTGGCTGTTAGATTTACCCCTGCGCCAAATGACTTATTCACGCTGGTGCAGTCAATGCAGCGCTCAATATAATCAAAGCCCACGTTCTGAGCTGTTAGGGCCTTTGCTAAACGATTTACAAAAAATAGATCCATTAGCCGATGCCGATGATGACGTTCTGCGTGATTTAAATAAGCGCTTTAGCCAATTTTTAAGCGATTGTAAATACAATGGTAAAAGCCTGAGTCTTATTCAGCCAGGGCGATTTTTGTTACCTGGCAATGTAGCAGACCCTGATATCTTATGTTTTATTCCACTGTTAAAAGTGGCCAGCTACAGCGAGGGTCAACTTGCTACTGCCAATAAAAGAAGCTATTACAAGGTCTGTGAACAGCGTTACAAACGCTATTTAAAAGAGTTGGTTGAACCATTTTACCACGACTTTTTCAGTCGTATCGATCGACAATTAGTTTTGGTCGATGTGATCAATGCGTTGAATTCTGGCCCAGAGTACATTGATGACATGCGCCAAGCATTAGCCAATATTACCGATAGCTTTGCCTACGGCAAACAAAATAAGTTATTCCAACTGTTCAGTCCAAAAATAGACAAGGTGGTATTTGCTGCAACTAAAATTGACCAAGTTATCGCAGAAGATCATGAATCGGTAAGACAACTGCTATCGGTTATTGTGAAGCAAGCTTATGAAAATGCACAATATGAAGGTGTTGACCCTACTTGTGAAGCTGTTGCAGCCGTTCGCTCATCAAAAGAATTAGAGCGAGAAGGTGAGCGTGGTATTTCTGGAATTGGTTTAAACGGTGAATGTATTGGTTATATCCATCCTACTATTCCAACACAAATACCCGAAGGCTATGAGTGGCAAGAATTTGCTGATTGGACAATACATGACTTGATTCCTCCTAAAGGTTTATCGTTTCAAAACTCAGATGCCATTCCACACATTCGTCTCGACTCAATACTCAACACCTTAATCGGAGATAAATGCGTATGAGCAAACGTAAGGCAAAAATATTTACTCTTAATCAAGGCGAAGAGCTGGATCAAATACCCGAATCCATTAGTGCAGGCGAGCATCTACCTAATATTCCTGAATACGCCAGTATTCGTCTATCCGCTTTGCCTTTAACCGGCCTAAAATCGTTTGTAACCGGCTTGGCTTGTTTGCTGTTATTTCTGTTTGCTTGGGAAATATTCACCGTTGTTAAAAGTGCACTGGCGTTTCATTGGATTGCAGCAGCCATATTTTTAACTTTAGTATCAGTGGTAGCGTTATTAGGCTTTAACGCACTTTGGCGGTATTTTCGCGATCAGGAAAACTACCAACAGTTGGCAGTTATACAAGCGGACGCGTTAACCTTGTCCATTTCTTCTAATAAGGGAAATAGCTTGTCTGATAAGGCTAATAGCGCAAACTTGATTGCAGCGCTAACCGATTTTTACGACAGCAAACCTCAGGCAATGTATTTAAAGAACACCCTAGACAGCTTGCCAGATTACAGCAATGATCGTGAAGTTGTTCAGCATTTAGATGCGGTATTTTTAGCGCCTTTAGATGACGAAGCTTTGCGTAGAATTTCAAATTACAGCTTACAGTCGGGTGTTGCAGTGGCATTAAGCCCTTGGGCTTCTTTGGATATGATGTTGGCTTTGTGGCGCAGTATGAAAATGATCGATAGTATTGGTGAAGTGTATGGCACACGACCTTCGTTATTGAACCGCTATCGTTTATTAAAATCTGTCATTCATCAACTGGCGTTTGTCGGTATTAGTGATCTGATGATTGATAATCTAATAGAAGAAGGCGCTAAGGCAACCTTACTAGGTGCTACAGGAACCAGAGTAGGGCAAGGATTAGGAGCTGCAGTTTATAGCGTAAGAATTGGTATTGCGGCGATGAGGGTGAGTCGACCAATTGCATTGAATGACAACAACAAGCCTAAGGTTAAAACCGTTATTGCACAGATGTTGAGTCGTTTAAAAGATAAAATAAATGGTGGGCCCGGACAGACTTGAACTGTCGACCTGCCGATTATGAGTCGGATGCTCTAACCAGCTGAGCTACGGGCCCGTATCTTTCGATAACTCGTTGATTATAACCATGCTTTATAAAGAGCGCCACCCCTTTGATTTAAAAAAGAAAAACTTTGATTTAAAAAAGAAAACGCAAGATTTAAAAACTAAAAAACCAGCCTAAGCTGGTTTTTATCGAATTCTTTATAACACTTAGCAGTAAACGATTATTCGTCTAAGAAGCTGCGTAAGTGATCAGAGCGAGTAGGGTGGCGCAGTTTGCGCAATGCTTTCGCTTCGATCTGACGAATACGCTCACGGGTTACGTCGAACTGCTTACCCACTTCTTCCAAAGTATGGTCAGTGTTCATGTCGATACCAAAACGCATACGTAAAACCTTTGATTCACGAGCGGTTAGGCCAGACAATACATCACGCGTTGCGTCAATTAAGCCGCCAGCAGTGGCTGTATCGATTGGCGATTCAGACATAGTATCTTCAATGAAGTCACCTAGGTGTGAATCTTCGTCATCACCGATTGGGGTTTCCATCGAGATAGGTTCTTTGGCAATTTTAAGTACCTTGCGAACTTTATCTTCTGGCATTTCCATGCGCTCGGCCAATTCTTCTGGCGTTGCTTCACGGCCCATTTCTTGTAGCATTTGACGAGATATACGGTTCAGCTTGTTGATCGTTTCAATCATGTGCACAGGAATACGAATGGTGCGTGCTTGGTCGGCAATAGAACGGGTAATTGCCTGACGAATCCACCAAGTGGCGTAGGTCGAGAACTTATAACCACGACGGTATTCAAATTTATCTACCGCTTTCATCAAACCGATGTTGCCTTCTTGAATCAAATCTAAGAACTGCAAACCACGGTTGGTATACTTTTTAGCAATCGAGATAACAAGACGTAGGTTGGCTTCAACCATTTCTTTCTTAGCACGACGTGCACGAGCTTCACCGATGGATACTTTACGGTTAACTTCTTTGATTTCTGGAATGGACAAGGTCTCATTCGTTTCAATCGTTTTAATCTTTTTCTGGGCGCGCTGAATATCAAACTTATAAACAGCAATTTTAGCCGAGTATGGTTTATCGGCGGCGATTAACTCATCAACCCAAGTTTCACTGGTTTCGTTGCCTTGGAAAGACTTAATAAAGTCTTTACGTTCCATTTTGCATTTGCGCGTTAGTAAAACCATGATCGCACGTTCTTGAGCGCGAATAGCTTCTTGTGATTCACGGGTATTATTTACCAGTGCATCAAAATAACGGGGTGTTAGCTTAATTGGCGCGAACACTTCAGCAAGTTCTTTAAACGCTTTTTCTGCTTCTTTGCTGGCACGACCTTTTTTAGCTAAAACAGTAACTAAAGCATCGTAAGCAACACGAACTTCTTTGAAGCGGCCTTGAACCATTTCAACATCAAGTCCACCTGTTTCTTCTTCATCTTCATCGTCATCTGCAGCATCGTCATCACCTTCAGCGGCTTCTTTCTCAACTTTTGGCTGAGTCTGAGGTGGCGGTGTTGGGATTTCGTCAGATGGATCAATAAAGCCATTAAAGACGTCGCCGATGCGATTAACATCGTCTTCAGCTTCTTCAAATGCAGTTAATACGGTTTCAACACAACCAGGGTAGTAAGAAAGCGCCGTCATTACCTCACGGATGCCTTCTTCAATACGCTTGGCGATAACAATTTCGCCTTCACGGGTCAGTAGTTCAACCGTACCCATTTCGCGCATGTACATACGCACAGGATCTGTGGTGCGACCTACGTCACTATCAACAGCGGCTAATGCGGCGGCAGCTTCTTCGGCGGCGGCTTCATCGGTATCGTTCCCGGCGACAAACATAGCATCTGCATCGGGTGCAACTTCGGATACCGGAATACCGATATCGTTGATCATGCGGATGATGTCTTCTACTTGATCTGGATTCGCGATGTCATCGGGTAAATGGTCGTTTACCTGAGCATAAGTCAGGTAACCCTGTTCTTTACCCTTGGCGATGAGGTCTTTTAAACGCGATTGTTGTGTATTCGCTGACATATAGGCCCTGTTGTAGTCGTCGCAGTCGTCTGCTCGGTGGCTAGGCAATAAACCCGAAAGTATAAACGCTAACCACTCATTGCGCTAGGCAAAGAGCGGGCTGGAGTACGATTTGTGATAAATTTATCTATTTAATGTGGGGGTGAAATTGTTTATATCAAGGTGTTGCTTATTCTTTGTGCTTTTTTAGTTGCCGTGGCAGTGCTAAATAGCGTGCTTTTTCTTCGGCGGTTAATAGGCTGATCGAGCCGCTAGCAACTTTGTGTTGCAGTGTTTGCCACTCTCGCCTTAATGCTCTGCGTTCGAGGCGCTGTAAAATACCTGTAATATCATCGCAGGGGTTAACCCCTTCTGGTAACTCTAAGCGTTGGTTTGCAATGCTTTTTATAAATTCGACATAAGGTGAGCCTGTCCATTGAATCAATAAGCCAACGCTGCTTTCTTGAGGGCTTTGTTTGAGTTTTTTAAAAATCTCGTACAATAAACGTTCATTTTCATCTTCTGGTTCAAGTGTTTCTTGCCACTCTATATTTTGTGCACTTAGTGGATATTTAATTAACAGCGTTAAGGCTTTCATGGTAAGTGCAGCAAGTTGTTTGTTGTCTTTATTTGACTGGTGATCTTGTGGAGTCAACTCAGCCGTATTTTCTGCTGAAGTATTTGAATCGACTGAGTCTGTTAAATGCCAATGAGGTACATCAGATGCTGTTTCTGAACTAACCGTGTTGTCACTTGGGCTGGTATTAGCAGTTTTACCGTGACCATTAGAGTGAATATTGGTTTGGGGCTGAGTTTCTGCTGGTAATAATTTGGCCAATATTTCTTGTTTAATACCGGTTTCTTGCGCTAACTGCTGCTGCATCAATTCTTTTAACATACCGATGGGTAAGCGTGAAATCAGCGGCGCTGCAATTTGCCCAAAGCGGGCTTTACCGTCTAAGGTATCAAAATCGACTTGTTCTTTTACGTTATCAAATAAAAATTCTGGCAGATGCTTCGATTTGTCTAAGCGTTTTTCAAAGGCTTCTTTACCTTCTTTGCGTACAATCGTATCGGGATCTTCACCGTCGGGTAAGAACAAAAATCGTGCTTGCAAGCCATCTTGTAGTGCAGGTAATACGGTTTCCATTGCGCGGGTGGCAGCTGTGCGCCCAGCTTTGTCACCATCAAAGCAGAATATAATTTCGGGTACAACTTTAAACAGTCGACGAATATGATGTTCACTGGTTGCTGTGCCTAATGTAGCAACGGCGTAGTGAATGCCGTATTCAGCGAGTGCAACAACGTCCATGTAACCTTCAACAATGATCATTCTGGTTAGCTTTTGACGAATTCTGCGGGCTTCATAAAGGCCATAAAGCTCTTGGCCTTTGTGGAAAATAGGCGTTTCTGGGGAGTTTAAATATTTAGGCTTTTCATCACCGAGCACACGCCCCCCAAAAGCAATAACTTGGCCTTTCACGTTACGAATCGGAAACATCACGCGGTCGCGAAAGCGGTCATAAGTGCGGCCATCTTCTTTTTCGATGGTCATTCCACAGCTGATTAATTGCTTAATGGTTTTGTTGTTGGTGCTGTCATTTTTTTCGCCAGCAGCCAAGGCATTTTGTAAATTGTCCCAGCCTGGGGGCGCATAACCAATGGCGAAAAACTTAGCAGCTTTACCCGATAAACCTCGGTCTTTTAAATAATTAATGGCTTTGTCTTTGTCACTACTGGTGCGTAATTGTAATTCAAAGAAATCAGCAGCTTTTTGAGTTAATGCGTACAGTTCTCTGTGTTGAGGTTCTCGATTTTGCTGATCTAAACCTTCACGGGGGACTTCTATGTTTAAGTCGCCTGCCAGTTTTTCTACGGCATCGGGAAATTCTAGCCCATCAAATTCCATCACAAATTTAACAGCACTGCCGGTTGCACCGCAGCCAAAGCAGTAATAAAACTGCTTATCGGGGCTTACGGTAAATGACGGGGTTTTTTCATTATGAAAAGGGCAACAAGCTGAATAGTTTTTACCGGCTTTTTTTAAATGGGTACGGGCGCTTACCACATCGACAATGTCGAGGCGGCTGATTAAGTCATCAATGAAATTTTGCGGTATCCGTCCAGCCATCTGATTATGTCACACAGTATTGATCACGGGTTTAGTATAAAGCTAAGTATAAATTTGGGTACAAACTTAAATACAAACCTGAATACAAGGTAGTTTGGTAAAGCAGAAACTAAAAAAGCAGCCGAGGCTGCTTTTTTATGCAATCAAAAGATTGTGTGTCGATTAGCCGGCCATTTAACAGGTAGCGTGGGGGTTAACCCAGTGCCGCTTTAACCAGTTGGCTGACTTGCGCCATGTCGGCGCGGCCTTGTACTTGTGGTTTGAGGACGCCCATTAATTTGCCCATATCCTGCATGCTTGCAGCACCGGTTTGAGCAACAGCGTCAGCCACTAATTTGGCCAGTTCATCTTCACTCAGTGCTTCTGGTAGAAACTCAGAGATGACAGAAATTTCGAACTTTTCTGTTTCTGCAAGATCGTGACGATCAGCTTGTTCGTATTGTTCGATAGAATTTAAGCGTTGCTTAATCATTTTATCTAAAATGGCTAAAGCACGATCTTCATCTACTTCAATACGCTCATCAACTTCAACACGTTTAAATTCTGCAGATACTTGGCGTAACGCGGCCAAACGAGGTTTGGCCTTTGCACGCATAGCGTCTTTTATAGAACTTTTTACACTTGCAACAATAGCACTCATAAATATTTCTTTTGATCGACGGAGTTTAGCTAAAAAGTAACTAAAAAAAGGGTTTGATTAGTACAAACGAACCATTTTTTTGTTTTCACGCTGAACTTTTTTAGCGTGACGCTTAACAGCAGCAGCAGCTTTACGCTTACGTACTGAGGTTGGCTTTTCATAATGTTCACGGCGACGTACTTCTGACAAAACGCCTGCTTTTTCGCAAGAACGTTTGAAACGACGTAGAGCTACATCAAATGGCTCGTTTTCTTTAAGTTTTACAGCTGGCATCCAATATCACCTAATAAATAATTCAGTGTTAATCGTTAAGGGGCAACCACAAGAAGCCCAAATTTTATCTTTATATAAGGTATACATGAAGAACACCTTATATAAGGGCGGGCATTCTAATCGGTATACGTTTGAATTGCAAAGAGTATAAACGTGCTGAGTTGGGAATAAGGACAATAACGCAATAACTGGGTAAATAAAGAACAAATTGCACCAAAAAAGCGGTTTCTGGGGCCAATTATGTCTAAAGGTATCCTCAAATCAGTGCCTAACGCGTATCATGCGCATTATTATAATTTTCGACTTTATTAAGAAATTAGAGGCTTTATGCTGATTCTTGGCTTAGAAACTTCCTGTGATGAAACAGGTGTAGCAGTTTACGACAGCGAGCGTGGTTTATTAGCGCATCGTTTGTACTCACAAATTGCAGTGCATGCAGAATACGGTGGCGTGGTTCCTGAACTGGCATCGCGAGATCATGTGCGTAAAACTTCGCCATTAATTAACGAAACGATGGCTGCTGCAGGGCACACGGTGCAAGAGTTAGACGGCATTGCTTATACACAAGGCCCAGGTCTGGTCGGCGCTTTACTAGTAGGGGCTAGCTTGGGCCGCTCGTTGGCTTGGGGTTTGGGTATTCCCGCTGTTGGAGTACACCATATGGAAGGCCACTTATTAGCACCTATGCTAGAAGACGAAAGCCCAGATTTTCCTTTTGTGGCTTTACTAGTTTCTGGCGGGCACACCCAGTTGGTTCATGTTGCCGGTATTGGCGAATACACCTTATTGGGCGAATCGTTAGACGACGCTGCGGGCGAAGCATTTGATAAAGCCGCTAAAATGATGGGTCTTCCTTATCCAGGTGGGCCAGAGTTGAGTAAACTTGCTGATAAAGGTGATGCCAGTCGTTTTGACTTTCCTCGCCCTATGACCAGTCGCCCGGGTTTAGACTTTTCGTTCAGTGGCTTAAAAACAGCAGTAAGAACGACGATTTTAGCCGAAGCGGTTGAAGGTATTTTAGATGAACAAACCAAGGCTGATATCAGTGCTGGCTTTCAAGCGGCGGTGGTCGATACCTTAGCTATAAAATGTAAGCGCGCGTTAAAGCAAACCGGTTTAAAAAATCTAATTATTGCTGGTGGTGTAGGTGCCAACAAGTTATTGCGCCATCAATTAATGGAAATGACGAATAAGTTGGGGGGTAAGGTTTTTTACCCGCGGGCAGAGTTTTGTACCGACAACGGAGCCATGATCGCATACGCTGGTTGTCAGCGTTTGTTAGCGGGAGAACAGGCTGACTTGAGCTTGTCGGTTATGCCGCGCTGGCCAATGACCGAACTCAGCTCGATTGTTTCAGTTGGCAGCTGTTCTCAAGGCGAACAATAAAATGGATAAAGTGTTTATTCGTGGTTTGAATGTTGAAGCCGTTATTGGTGTGTTTGACTGGGAAAAACAGGTGCGTCAGCCGTTGATTTTTGATCTAGAAATGGACTGGGATATAACCCAGGCAGCGGCAACTGATGATCTGGCGTATGCACTTAACTACGCCGCCGTGAGTGATCGCGTGATTGAGTTTGTGCAAACTAATCAATACGATTTATTAGAACGTCTGTTGGTGCAGCTGGCAGAAACTTTGCGCTGTGAGTTTTCAATTCCTAAAATTAAAATTCGAGTTGAAAAACCCGCTGTTGCACCGAATGCCATTGCTGTCGGTTTGGAAGTTGAACGTGGTTAAAATTTATTTAGGCATAGGTTCTAATATTGAACCAGAAAAAAACATCCATGCTGGCTTAAATAGCTTGACCTCGTTATTTTCGACACTAAACATATCGCCTATTTATTTGGCCCCTGCTTTTGGTTTTGACGGTGATGATTTTTACAACCTAGTGGTTGGTGCAGAAACAGACTTGCCAATTACCGATGTAGTAAATGTACTGCGTCAACTAGAGTTTGATCATGGTAGGCCGTTGCAGGCGGTTAAGTTTGCCCCACGTAGCTTGGATATCGATTTATTACTTTATGGTGATTATGTTGGCGCAGTCGATTGCGGGTCGGGGGAGTATAAGATTCCTCGCAGCGATATAGATAAGTTTGATTTTGTATTGCGCCCTTTACAAGATATTGCCGGCGAACTACATCATCCGCAATCAGGAAAAACCTTTACTGAACTTTGGCACGCTATGCAGGCACAGCAACATAGCGAGCTAAAGGTTGTTTAAGCAGTGTTAAATGCTTTTAAAGCGCAACCAAATTAGCACAAATGCTGGGTTTAGGGTTGGTGCCCGAAAACAAATCAAAGCGCTGGTTACCAGCATCGGTTGACTGGCCTTCAGTTTTATTGGCTTGCTTTAAGTGAGCGTCATTCTCTAAATACAGTGGGCCTTTAAAAATTACATCCACTTGGCATTTTCCTGCGGATATTTGTGTGCCATTGGCTAATTCTGATTGGTTAACGGCTTGCGCCAAAATACCAAAACCATGGGCAATGTCGCGCTTAAAGCCAAACAACTTAGCTAAATGTTTAGAGGTATGAATTGGATTGTAATCGCCGCTGATACTGGCGTATTTTTTACCACGATCTTTAGGTACGGGCCAGCTAGCAACATCTGACAAGCTATCTAAGCTGACTAACTCAAAACTGCTTTCAGCCGATGGGTTTTCTTTGCCACCAAATTTGCCAGCCATAAAGTAAATACTTAACTCTTCCCATACCACATCATTACCGATCTTAACTTGGGTGGTGAAATCAAACTCGACTCCTTTTGCCGTTAAGCGAAAGCCGCCCATTTGAGCATGAATGTCGAACTTTTCACCAATGGCGATGGCCTGATGCTGGGTAATGGTGTTTTTAAGATGCACCGCCCCTAGCAAACCAATAGGAAAAACCTTATGGGTCAGCATGTGCATATGCATGCCGCCAGCCATAACGTGCGGGTAAAGCAGAGGTAAAGTGTCGGTCATTTTAATGTCTAAGGTTGAACAGTAGTCTTTTAATGCCCCTTGATCCGCTTGTGCACCAAACCAGCTAGCGTTGATTGCTGGCATACCTACTTTGGCGTTAAACCCTTTGCGACGTAGAAAAAGCGCTTTGATCATTGCGCTGGCAATGCCAGGTGCTTGGTAAAAATTAAGATTAACAGCAGGCATAGAATATCCTTTGAGGTATTTTTGAGTCGATGAAGTAACGGCTAAGACTTAGGGAATGAACCCGACTTTTCTTCGTGGCGATCTAGCGTACCTAGATCTAAAACAGGTGAAGCATCTATATTTTGCGCATCCATCATTTTAGCAACACGCTGTAGGGAAGAAATAATCATCGCTTGCTCCCAATCTTGCAGATTCTCATATTGGCGAGCGAACTGATCCTGCAACGGAATAGGCGCACTTTTAAGTGTTTCAATTGCGTCGTTGGTTAGATGTGCGTGTACTTTACGTTTGTCAGTTTTTGAACGCTCACGGTAAACCAAGCCACGCTTTTCTAAGCGATCGATAATAGTTGTGACTGTCGCCTGGCTCAAACTCATCTCGCTGGCAATCTCACCAATGGTCACTTCACCTTTGTCACGAATCGTTTGCAGCAGCAATATTTGTGGCGAAGTCAGACCTGTGGTTTTAGCAAGGTGCTTGGAGTGCAGGTCGGTGGCGCGAATCACTCGCCGCAATGCGACCAATACGTCTTCAATACTGTTCAATGGTGAATCTCTTCAAATAAGGCAAAAAAGCCAGCAATTATCAGCTTTCAACAACAATTAATCTACCGATATCTATTCAGCACTAACAATCAATAACCATTAATTGTTTAGTGAGGTATTAAAATGCGGCTAAAAACCAAGCTGGATTTGGGAAAGTGTTTAGTGTACTATATTTAGACATCTAAGTAATTTTACGCAAATAAAGCAGATTTTCCACGATAAAATGGATTGTTTGGCTACTTTGTTAAGTTATTTCCGTAAATTTATATTAGTGTACTAAAAATTAGAGTTTCCAAGGAGATACTTTAACTTGTCGAATGAAATCGAACTACGTACCCCAACCCTTAGCGATGGCATGGATGTTTTCCGCTTAGTTGAACGTTGTCCGCCACTGGATGCGAATTCCAGTTATTGCAACTTCCTACAGTGTGGGCATTTTGCCCAAACCTCTGTCGCCGCAGAAATGAACGGTGAATTAGTTGGCTTTATATCCGGCTACAAAAAGCCAGAACAAGAAAACACCTTGTTCGTTTGGCAAGTAGCTGTAGATGAAAAAGCCCGCGGACAAGGCCTAGCCTCAAAAATGCTGATGCATATTTTGCAACGTTCGCACTGCCAAACTGTGAATCACCTAGAGACCACAATTACCGAAGACAATAAAGGTTCTTGGGCCCTCTTTGAACGTTTGGCAAGCACACTCTCTGCAGAGCTTCAATCATCAATCTGGCTAGATAAACAGGCGCATTTTGATGGACTGCACGATTCAGAAGCCCTAGTGACTATCGGGCCATTTAACTCAATTATTCAGGATACTATTTAATATGAAAATTTTTAAAGAAATCGAATCAGAAGTACAAAGCTATTCACGTTCATTTCCTTGCGTATTCAACCGCGCTAAAGATGAGTTTATGTGGGACGAAGATGGCAACCAATATTTGGATTTTCTAGCCGGAGCAGGCACCTTAAACTACGGCCACAATAACGATTTGTTCAAAGCCCCTTTAGTTGAATACATCATGAATGATGGCATTACTCATGGCCTAGACATGCATACCAAAGCCAAGGGTGATTTTTTAAACACGCTTAACGAGAAAATCTTAAAGCCGCGTAATATGGAATACATGGTTCAGTTTACTGGTCCAACCGGAACCAACGCTGTTGAAGCCGCGATGAAACTGGCGCGTAACGTAACGGGTCAGCAAAACATCGTAACCTTTACTAATGGCTTTCACGGCGTAAGCTTAGGTGCACTTTCAGCTACGGGTAACTCGCATCATCGTAATGCCGCTGGTGTTAGCTTAAACGGCATTCACCGCCTACCGTTTGATGGCTATTTAGGTGACGGTATTGATACCACTGAATATCTAGACAAGTTGTTATCTGATTCAAGTAGCGGTATCAACTCACCCGCAGCGGTATTGGTTGAGCCAGTACAAGGTGAGGGCGGAGTAAATGTTGCCAGCAGCGAATGGTTACAAAACCTAGAAAAAGTATGCCGTAAGCACGGTCTGTTAATGATTGTTGATGACATTCAGTCAGGCTGTGGCCGTACCGGAACCTTCTTTAGTTTTGAAGAATCGGGCATTAAACCAGACATCATCACCATGTCTAAATCGTTGAGCGGTTATGGTTTACCGTTTGCTGTAGTTATGATGAAGCCAGAGCTAGACCAGTGGAAACCGGGTGAACACAACGGTACCTTCCGCGGTAATAACCTAGCCTTCGTAACGGCTAAACACGCGATTGACCATTACTGGAGCGACGATAAGTTCTCTAACGAAGTGAAGGCCAAAGGCGATTACGTTAAAGCACAACTAACCGATATTGTGGCTCAGTATGGCGAAGGTAACTTCAGCATTAAAGGCCGTGGTATGTTCCAAGGCATTAACTGTGTAAATGGCGAAATTGCAGCAAAAATCACTAAGAAAGCGTTCAAAAAAGGCTTAATTATTGAAACCAGTGGTGCTGACGATCAAATTGTTAAATTGTTCTGCCCTCTAACGATCAAGCAAGAAAACCTAGAGAAAGGCGTTGCTATTTTACGTGAGTCAATTAAAGAAATTTGCTTTAAGGAAGATGAAATTCCTGAAGAGAAAGTTTACTTTCAAGCCAGTTAATACGCATTAGATACGCAAGAAGTTTAACTGAATTAATATTTAACTGATTTATCTGAATTTAAAAAAAAGGTATCACATGATCGTTAGAACACTAGCCGAAGCCAATAAAACCAATCGTCGCATTGTATCGCCAGACGGCAATTGGGAAAGCACACGCTTACTGTTAAAAGACGATAATATGGGATTTTCATTCCATATTACGACCATTTATAAAGGTGCAGACTTTCAAATGCATTACCAAAATCATTTGGAATCGGTATATTGTGTTGCAGGCCGTGGTGAAATCGTAAGACTAGAAGACAACACCGTATTTCCAATTGAGGCCGGAACTATTTATGTATTGGATAAGCATGATAAACACATCTTACGTGCAACTGAAGAAATGACCATGGCCTGCGTGTTCAACCCACCGCTAAATGGTAAAGAAGTGCACAATAAAGAAGGTGCTTACGAATTAGACGCCGACACGCTCTAATTCCCTTTCAATACAATGCATTTTATTCGCACTCAGCTATAGCAATTGTCAACACGCGAGCGAGTGCGAAACATTAAGAATGATTATTTGAAAAGGTTAAACATGAGCGAACAAAATACACACACCATCGAAAAAATCGGTGGTACTTCAATGTCAGATTACGAATCTGTGCGTAATAACATTGTGTTAGGTGGTAAAAGAAAAACATTATTTCAACGCGTCTTTGTGGTATCGGCTTACAGCGGTATTACCAACCAACTGCTAGAGCATAAAAAAAGTGGCCAGCCTGGAGTCTATGAGCTGTTTTCAAATGGCGTAGAAGATTCAGCTTGGACGCAAAAGTTTGAAGAACTGTCACAAGAACTCTATAGCATCAATGCAGATTTATTTGGCGAAGGCACTTTGTTGGTTAAAGCGAACAAGTTTTTAAACGAACGCCTAACCGACGCCAAGCAATGCCTGCTTGACCTACAAAGCTTATGCCAGCATGGCCATTTCGAATTGCAATCGCACCTAGAAACCGTACGCGAAATGTTAGCCAGTATCGGCGAAGCACACAGTGCTTGGAATACCGCAGAATTGTTACGTCGCGACGGCGTAAATGCTTGTTTTGTAGATTTAACGGGCTGGCGCACCAATAAACATATTTCATTAGACGAGCGCATTCGTTTAGCTTTTGACAATATTGATCTTGATGCACAACTGCCAATCGTAACAGGCTATGCCCATAGCGAAAGTGGCTTAATGTCGTCGTTTGACCGTGGTTACAGCGAAATGACTTTCAGCCGATTAGCCGTATTAACCAACGCACATGAAGCCGTGATTCATAAAGAGTTCCACTTAAGCAGCGCCGATCCAAACCTAGTGGGTGAAGACAACGCCGTACCAATTGGTCGTACCAACTACGACGTAGCCGATCAGCTAGCCAGCCTAGGAATGGAAGCAATTCACCCCAAAGCGGCAAAAGGTCTACGCCAAAACAATATTCCGTTGCGCGTTAAAAACACCTTTGAGCCAGACCATACTGGTACCCTCATCACTGGTGATTACGTAAGTGATTCACCTTGTGTAGAAATCATTGCTGGCTGTAAAGGCGTATTTGCCCTTCAAGTGTTTGATCAAGATATGTCGGGTAACTTACACGGTTACGACAAAGATTTGCTTGAAATCATTACACGTTATCGCGCGCACATTGTCTCGAAAGACATCAACGCCAATACCATTACGCACTATTTGTCGGCCAGTCTAAAAACGGTTAGACGCATACGTGCAGCGATTGAAGAGAAATATCCAACTGCAGAAGTTGACCAGCAAAAGGTTGCAATTGTATCTGCGATTGGCAGTGATATGAAAATTCCGGGTATACTTGCGAAAGCAGTAAAAGCAGTAGCGGCAAAAGCTGTTAGTGTTCTTGCTCTACATCAAACAATGCGCCAAGTGGATATGCAGTTTATAGTTAATGAATCAGACTATGAAGAAACTGTTAAAAGCTTGCACGCATCATTAGTAGAAGTGCACGACCACGGAAGAGCCATATGCCTCGCATCGTAACCAAAGTTATTGTATTTGTATTCACCGCCTTGCTTGGTTTCCAAGCAATGGCGGTAGAAAAAACCACAGAAAACGGCAAAAAAGAAAGCGAACAGCAAAAAAGTGAACAGAAGGTAAGCGAAAAAATAGACACCCTAGCCAAACCCCTCTATTCACCCTTTATTGAGCGCTATGTGCTAGACGAGCTAAGGCAACTGCGCGTAGATCAAGCCAACGTTAGAACAGAACTTATTCAGCAAATAGTCGATCGCGAGCACCGCTCTGTCGATAGAGGCGTTGATTACGCAACCAGCACAATCACCTATTTCTTTTACCTAATTGCTGCCGCATCGTCGGTACTGGTCGTTGTGGGTTGGACATCAATACGCGAAATGAAAGAACGTGTCCATTCACTAGCCGATGAAGAAATCTCCCGATTAATTACCGAGTATGAAGTTCGACTCGAAAATATGGAATCGTTGTTAAAACAAAAAACGCGACACATCGAAGAGAACAGAGAAGAAATTGAACTCACCCAAGAACTGCAGTCACACTGGTTGCGGGCACAACAAGAACCGTCACCGGCCAATAAAATATCCATCTATGACGATATTCTGAAACTAAAACCGACCGATTGCGAAGCGTTAACCTACAAAGCCGATGCCGTGCTTGAACTCAACGAACCGCAGTGGGCAGTGAACCTATGCCACCAAGCGCTAAAAATTGATAAAGACAACAGCCATGCTTTCTATCAACTTGCATGTGCTTACACTGCTATGAGCCAAATTGACGAAGCGATACGCTACCTAAAAGAAGCACTTTATCGCCGTGACAGCTACCTAGTCGATATTAAAGACGACCCAGCGCTACAACCGTTAGTAGAGCATGAACTGTTTAAAGAATTAGTAGAAACGCTAGAAATTCAAACTTAAAAGATTTCTAGCTTCAAACGTTCATTATTTTATTAAGCAGTTTTATCTTTGATAAACAAAGATTTCATTTTGGATATCAATCCAGAAGAAGTTACCTTGCTCTCTTTTCGCTCATAAATACCATTGTTACTAAGAACCGTAACAATGTGCTCCAAGACAGAAGAGGGCATATCAAAAGGGGTAAATTTACGAAACCCGTAGTCAGCGAGCAATTGACGAATGCTACTGTCTGCATGAACAAAGTGCATAGACCATTTAGAAAACTGAGAGTTTGCAATATAACCTTCTGCAAGCGTCTTAACCGTTGAATGTCGGCTATCTAACGATATTTTTTCGTACAAACTTAAAACTGCCTCTTTTTTACCCTCCAACACCTGAAAAAATAACCATCAGCATAGTACAAAACGCCACCAATCATACGTTTAGCATTATTATTCTTCGACTTTAACAAGATACGACTTATTTCTGGATTTATGCCTGACTGACCAAGCTTTATATTCGCTTTACTTGAATAAACGAGTCGATATATCTGTTGCATGAAGTTTGATTCCACAAATGTATTAGCTCATATTTACGTATCAAAATCGGCAATAGATCTTTCCTATAGTTTAAAATTGCTTCTAACTATTGGGGTAAAACCGTTAAACTCGATGACATCAATAGATTGAAGGCGATTTAACATTATGAAAAAAGTAACATTGATAAAAGCACTAACTTTTTCTGGGGCTTTGCCTTTTTTAATTGCGCTGTTATTTACTTTTTTGGATTATAAATTTTTAAACGTGGCAGGGCAGCAGTGGTTTTTAACTTACGGCTTACTTATTTTAAGTTTTATGGCAGGCACCCTTTGGGGGCAGGTAATTAACCAAGCGAGCAAGATCAAACGCATCGCCGTAGCCAGCAATATCATCACACTATTGGCTTGGTTTGCTTATTTATTAGGCGATATCTTTACCGCGTTAATCGTTATTGCATTAGGGTTTATAGCACTGTATTTATTAGAGTCGCAGTTAATGACTTTGGTAAAGCGCCCCAGCTACTATCTTCGTTTACGGCTGCAAGTTACTGCAATAGTCGTGATTGCACACGGACTGATGATGGTTTGCCAACTGCAACAACATATTTAATTGCCTATGTCTAAAAAGCTTGAACAAATAGAGCCTGAATTAAAAGAGTCTGTCGCCATCGTGTGGTTTAAGCGTGATTTAAGAATCCACGATCATGAGCCTCTAACCTTGGCTGCTTCGCTGCAAGATCAAGGTATTAAAGTCTTGCCTTTATATGTAGTAGAACCTGATTATTGGCAGTTGCCAGATAGCTCTGCGCGCCACTGGCGTTTTATTGCCCAATCTCTTGTGGAGTTGAATCAAGCATTATTAAATTTAGGGCAGGGATTGTGGTTAGAACGTGACCATATTATTTCTGTGCTAACGAGGTTGTCGCAAAACTTTAATATTGTCGGGCTTTATTCACATCAAGAAAGTGGCAATTTATGGACATATCAACGTGATAAAGACGTTACGATATGGTGTATTAAAAATAAGATAAAATGGCACGAGTCAGAGGCTTTTGGTGTCTTTAGGCGTTTTAATGATCGTGACCATTGGTCTCATTATTGGGAAATGTTCATGGCGCGCAACAAGTCAGTAGCGCCTGCCTATCTAGAGAAAATAAGCCTAGAAAGAACATGTTTAGAAGCATCAGAATCGACAATCACTATTGATACAACAACTGAAATTGAACATTTAAATCCTCATTTGAGTGTGCTCGAGAACGACGAAAATCAGCATCTACAAAACGGTGGTAGAAGTCAAGGTGTGGCACATTTTAAAAGTTTTCTTAACAAGCGAGGTAAGCGCTACTCTTTCGATATGTCGTCGCCACTTACCGCTTTTACCAGTTGTTCAAGACTTAGTCCGCACATCACATTTGGTACCTTATCGTTAAGAGAAATCGTTCAACGCTTGCGTAAACATGCAAAAAATCCAGAGCTTCAATCGTCATGGAAGCGATCTTTAGGCTCGTTTGATAGTCGCTTGCATTGGCATTGTCATTTCATGCAGAAACTGGAAACCGAACCTCTGTTTGAAACTCATAACATGCTGCCGATCTTTAATGGCTTACGCGAAACAGAGTTTAATGAAGAGTATTTCAGTGCTTGGAAAACGGGCAACACAGGTTACCCGTTTATTGATGCCTGTATGCGCTGTTTGCGTCACACCGGCTGGTTAAATTTTAGAATGCGCGCCATGTTAGTGTCGTTTGCTTCTTATCAATTATGGCTTCATTGGCAGCGACCTGCATGGCATTTGGCGCAATGCTTTACCGATTATGAGCCGGGTATTCATTACAGCCAAATACAAATGCAGTCGGGCACTACAGGCATTAATACCTTACGCATTTACAACCCTGTAAAGCAATCACAAGACCAAGACCCTAAAGGGCTTTTCATTAAGCGCTGGGTGCCAGAACTAGCAGATTACGGCGATGATTTTATTCACCAACCTTGGACTCTGCCGCTCACACAACAACAGCAACTAGGCTGCGTTATTGGTGAAGATTACCCACAACCAATTGTTGAGCATGTTATTGCACTGCGTGAAGCACGGGCAAAGATTACTGAATTTAAACAGCGTAATCCTGAGTTTTGGGAACAAGCAAAAGCCTTGTATGCAAAGCACGGCAGCCGTAAACGAAAATCTAAGCGTAAAACGGCCAATAAAAAAACATCAAAAGACAAAGCAAGCACCGTAGAAGACGATCAATTGTCGTTGTTTTAATAAAGTTTCTCACAAGTCTTTGGAATCAAGTACTTTGACCCTTTGATTGCTGGGCAATCACAAAGGTACTGAATTGAATACCAAAGACGACGCTTACAGTCCTGGAGATATTAAAAATAGCCGCTTCCAATACAGTTTTGTGATTCGCAGTCCTGACTTTGCACACCGTGATGATCATTTACGCTACTCTAACGGACAAGCGACCAGACACGCCATTCTAGAGTTAAATATGACGAGCAGGTTAAGCAGGCACTAATTACAGTCTGGTACGTTGCAAATCAAATTTGTTCGAAACGTTTTGTTCCCTTTATTCCTGAGCTTGTATCGGCAATGGAGCGTCATGGGCACCTGCGCCTTTCAGTCGATGTTAGATCTAAATTGCTTGAGATTAGCAGGTCAACTGTCGACAGGATTTTGAACTTTGAAAAGGAAAGAGCAGGTAAATCGATAAGTACCACCAAGCCTGGGAATCTTTTCAAGCATCAGATACAAGTGAGGACGTTCGCCGATTGGGGAAATGTCACACCCGGTTTCCTAGAGACCGATTTGGTTGCCCATTGTGGTGGCAACACAAATGGCTCTTTTCTAAATACACTAACATTAACCGATATAACAACAGGATGGACAGAGTGCTTACCCCCTTCTGCGTAAGAGTGCTGGCGACGTTATTATCGGTCTAAAATTAGCTCAGGAACTTTTACCATTTCCTCTTCTAGGCGTCGATACTGATAATGGAAGTGAGTTCATTAATCATGAACTCATGAGTTTTTGCGAAGAAAATAGAATTACTTTTACTAGATCTAGAGCGTATCGCAAGAATGATCAGGCGTACGTAGAAGAAAAAAACGGTTCCATAGTAAGGCGAGTCATTGGCTATGATCGATTTGAAGGGCGGGCAGCATGAGAAGCTTTGAGTGAGCTTTATCGCGTACTCAGGGTTTATGTTAATTTCTTTCAGCCGTCCTTAAAGCTGCTATCCAAAGAAAGGAATGGAGCTAAAGTATCAAAAAAATATGACACGGCCAAAATACCTCATCAGCGGGTTATGCTGGTGAAAACTGTAAACCAGGAAATCAAAGATGCTTTGAATGAGCAATATGAGCGTTTAGATCCAGTTGCTCTGTTAGAAGAGTTAAAAAAACTGCAAAGCAAATTGTTTGAATATGCTTGGTGCGACAGCGACACTCTCGAAACCGCAGACCCCCTTGCCATACTTAATAATTCTCTTGTGCTGCCGGTGGCGCAAGGGCAGCCCAATAACATAAGAAATAGCAACCGAGAATTAACATCTGAAAAAGTAGAGTTGTATCATTATCGGCATACTAAAAAAACTGATCGCAACAAAAAGCCTAGAGACTGGAAGACAAGAAAAGATCCTTTTGAGCAAGTATGGGATGAACTCAAGCTAAAGTTGGAATTAAGTCCTGAGAAAACAGCGAAAGCGCTGTTGGATGGGCTTATCAATAAATACCCAGACAAGTATAATGTGTCCGCATGAAACTAGAGTAATGTAATCGATGCCACTCACAGCCTAATAGTCAATATTAGGCTTAATATAATTCACGTTAATGGGTATCTTTTAGGTGAGGCAACGCTTTGTTATTTAGTGTGATTATTAAATGAGGCTATACGAACGGCCAAGGTAGTTGACGTCTTATACCTCACAAGATGCGTAAAAGGTTACGCAATCGACTAACGCGTACATTAAGACTTCACGTAATTAGCGGGGCGGTGCATGCGTACTGAATGTGCAACAACCCCTTCAATTAGCACGCTGTTATCGATTATTCAGTAATAAGCTTGCTTTAGTATTTGGATACGAGTACGAGGAAAGTCAAAGTAGTCGGTACGAGAGTGATAATGATGGCTATTATAAAAATATATATGTATTTGATGATGCTGAAAGCGCTCTAGAGGAAGTTGAAAATTTATTAGGCAGTGATAAGGAATCTGAAATCTGTATCAACGAGTTAAGTGAAAGTCTTGTTCTTTTTGGATATAAGACTCCTGGCTTTAGAAGTATCTATTAAACAATAAAACCATAAGTTACTAATTCCTTTTATTGAATCGCCCCTAGTTCACTAGACACTCTTTAACTATATAATGAGTTAACAGAGG
>OJEO01000165.1_pt1 | contig 30176 bp, 24 predicted proteins | sample 1593621 | NCBI WGS metagenome assembly OJEO01 (sample SAMN05416875, study PRJEB24817) | seawater metagenome | isolation source: Sea water | place: Canada:Atlantic | collected 2013-11
AAACTGTAGGTCTTGTAGGCTGGCGTGGCATGGTTGGCTCCGTGCTAATGCAACGAATGGAAGCAGAGAACGACTTTGCTGATATCAATCCGGTATATTTTACTACCTCACAAGCAGGGCAAGCAGCCCCAGCATTTGGTGGCAAAGAAGCTCCTGCGCTTAAAGACGCGTTCGATATTAACGAACTAAAAGCCATGGACGTCATTATCACCTGCCAAGGTGGCGACTACACCAAAGAAGTTTACTCAAAGCTTATGGCAGCGGGCTGGAAAGGCTACTGGATTGATGCGGCATCAAGCCTTCGCATGGCTGATGACGCAATCATCGTATTAGATCCAGTCAACAAAAACGTCATCAAAGACGGCCTCTATAATGGCACTAAAACCTTCGTTGGCGGAAACTGTACCGTATCCCTAATGCTAATGGGTCTTGGTGGTCTGTTCGAAAACGGCCTAGTTGAATGGCTAAGCTCACAAACTTACCAAGCAGCTTCTGGTGGCGGTGCGAAGCACATGCGCGAATTATTAACTCAAATGGGTCAGCTAAACGCCTCTGTAGCGAACGAACTTGCTGATCCGCGCAGCGCCATCTTAGATATCGACCGCATCGTTGCTGAAACTCAGCGTAATGGCACTATGGACACAGCTAACTTTGGCGTTCCGCTTGGTGGCAGCTTAATACCCTATATCGACACAGAAATGGACAATGGCCAAAGCCGTGAAGAATGGAAAGGCCAAGCTGAAACAAACAAAATTTTAGCAACGGGCGGTAACATTATCCCAGTTGATGGCACTTGTGTGCGTATTGGCTCTATGCGCTGTCATAGCCAAGCATTCACCATAAAACTGAAAAAAGATGTACCGATGGATGAGATTACAGCCATGCTAGACGAGCATAGCCAGTGGTCTGGAGTGGTTCCCAATACAAAAGAAGCAACAATTGCTGGTCTAACACCAACAGCTGTTACCGGCACACTTAATGTGCCAGTAGGGCGCTTGCGTAAAATGAATATGGGTAGCGAATACCTCAATGCATTTTCTGTAGGTGATCAACTGCTATGGGGCGCTGCAGAACCGCTACGTCGTATGCTGCGCATCCTATTAGAAGATTAAAAGCCATAAAAGCATCGATAGCTTCGAAAAAATCTAAAAAGACGAAGCTTTTGAGCGCTAAAAAAAGTGAGCTTCACAAAATGAGGCGTTGGACAAATTGAGACACAATGTTTCATTTTGTGAGTAAGCTCACACTTTAGCATCATAGAATTGGTCAAAACATAGCCTGCAAGGCCCGTGATGCGCGAGATATTGACGCTGAGACGTTGCGAAAACTGTATTTATAATTGATACTTACGATTGAAATTGAATGTAAATTAAAAGTTCATTATAAATGGACACATAGATTCATGAACTAATTTGGTTTTATTGTTTGCGAAACCGGCATCAAGCAGCCTAATAACAACAAGGAAGCAGAGAATGAAGCGCACGCTTTTAAGTACTCTAGTGATCACCAGCACACTAGGCCTAAATGCCAATGTGTTTGCACTGGGTATGGGTGAGCTTGAATTAAAGTCTACACTCAATCAGCCACTTCAAGCAGAAATCGAGCTGACAAATATTGATGATCTTACTGAGTGGGAAATCAAGCCTTCTTTAGCTTCTGACGGTGATTTTGACCGGGCAGGTGTTGAGAAATTATTCTTTTTAAGTGATATCGATTTTGAAGTAAAAGGCAATCGAATCATCTTAAGCAGTGATAAATCCGTTACCGAACCTTTCTTAAACTTCCTTGTGCAAGTTAACTGGCCTTCTGGTCGTGTTTTGCGCGAGTACACCTTATTGCTTGATCCACCTCTGTTTGATGAAGCTATTCAGCCGCTAGCACCGATTGCTTCACCAGAAAGTGAGCAGGCGGCTAAAGTTGAAAGCCAACAAGTTGCGCCACCTAAGAGCAGCTGGCAAACAGAAGACGCAAAGCCGGGTACTTATAAAGTTCAGCCAAACGACACACTTTGGGAAATAGCAATTAGTACGCGCCCTAATCGTCAGGTTAGCCCACAGCAAATGATGCTGGCAATACAAGGCAGCAACCCGGGTGCGTTCATGGCCGGTAATATAAACCGTCTAAAAACGCATCAAGTATTACGCATCCCTAACGAACAGCAAATGGCAGCCCGTAACGACGGCCAAGCTATTAGCGAAGTTATGCGTCAAAACAAAGAATTGCAAACCGCAGGTGCTCAGCTTGATGCAACTCGCAAAGCCGGACAATTAAATAAAAGTGCAGCTCCAGAAAGCGGTGGCGAACTTAAATTATTGGCTAAAAACGAAAAAGTATCTAACTCAGCCGGTGCCGGTGGTGACGTTAATAGCGGCGTAGAAGATGGTGGTCGTACTGAGCGTTTAGAAAATGACCTTGCCATAGCGTTAGAAACACTGGATACCAGCAAACTAGAAAATGACGACCTCAAAAAGCGCCTAGACGCTTTAGAAGAACAAATAGCAACTCTGCAGCGTTTGGTTTCGTTAAAAGACGACCAACTTGCCAGTATCCAAACTCTGGATATACAGAAACAAGCACTAAATAGTGATCAAGTAGCAGTCGAAGCCGCAGAGTCAGTTGATGCTGAAGTAGTAGTTGAAGTAGGTACTGAATTAGGAGCTGAAGCTGTATCGGAAGATGCAGACTTTAACTATGCTGAGCCAGAACTTGATGCCTCTGTTACCGACGAATCGGTTGCTAACGATTCAATTGCTGAAATTGACCCTGCATTAACTGCAAGTCAAATTGAGCAGCAAGTCGAAGATCGTTACAAACCCAAAGGATTGGTTGCCGAAGTTATGGCTAAGCCAGAATTAATGGCCGGTCTTGCGGGTGGTTTAGCACTCATTTTTGGTCTTATCGGATACGCGATTAAAAAGCGTCGTGACACTAAAGAAGGCGAGGTAACTGATCCAGAATTAGCTAAGTACGGTGAAGATTACGAAGTAAGCGAAGGTGGCTTGGATGAATCTTCACTCGACAATTTTGAATTTGATGAAAATGATCAAACAGCAACCGATCTTAATGATGACTTATTAGAAGGCGTTGGTTTAAATCAAAAAGATTCAAACCAAGAAAATACAGATCACAGTGATTTGGCCGCAGGTAGTGATGAAGCAGACCCCGATACCACCGCACAAACGGCTGATATTATTGGCGAAGCAGAAATTTATATTGCTTACGGTCGCTTTGATCAAGCAGCAGATTTACTTAAGAATTCAATTGAATTAGAGCCTAGTCGCACTGATTTAAGAATGAAATTACTCGAAGTATATGTTGAAACAGATGATGCCGATTCTTTCGCTGAAGCTGAGTTAGAGTTAAATGCACTGGGCGACGTTAAAGCCAACGACAAAGCTGTGAGCATGAGAAGTCACCTAACATCGCCAATTAACGGTGATGATAACGATATGCTTGTTGACGACTTAACTGCCAGTCTTGATGACGAATCAGAAATTGACCTAACAGCAGGCGCTACCTCAGACGATGATATTTTAGACATAGAAATGCTAGCAGATTCAGATGATGAGTTTGCTACAGATTTTTCTGATGGCATCGATTTTGAAGCAGCCCTAGACCTGCCAGATCAGACCTCAGCAGATAGCGACAAGCAAGCAAACACTGATGGTGAAAGCCTTGGCGATGCAGACAGCTTTGCAGCTTCTCTTGACGCCCTTGATGACGAAAACAATCCATCGATTGACGATGGTTTTGATTTTGAATTGACTAGTGAAGACAGCTTAGAAAGTAGCTTAGAGAACAGCTTAGAGAACAGCTTGGAGAGCAGCTTAGAAGATCTAGACGACATCCCAACATTAGATGAAACAGCTGAATTAGAAGATGTACTGACCTTAGATGAAGTAGCTGAGTTAGACGAAATTCCTGAGTTAAGCGAACTTGATGAAGTGCCTACGCTTAGTGAAATAGATGAAGTAACTGAATTTGAAGTTGATTCTGCCGAAAGTGAATTTGAATTATCTGCTTTAAGCGAAGCAGAAGGGTCTGATCTAGAAGCGTCTGATCTAGAAGCGGAAAATGATGATATTGTTAGTCTTGCTGCGTTAGACACTGATGATTCATCAGACATGGCAGAGCTTGAAGAGCTGCTAGATTCAAACGAATCTCATGAAACACTACCCGATTTGAGTTTTGAACTGGAAGAAACTGGATTTGAAGGTGATGCATTAGATGATCTTAAATCTCTTGAAGCAGAGCTGGATCAGTTAAGCAGCTTGTCTGATGAACCTAGTGAAGAATTAGGTCAAGATTCAGATTTAAGTGAAGATCTAGATTTAGATTTGGGTTCAAGTGAAGATGTGGTTGAAGATTTAGATGATAATTCACAAGAGAGATCAGAAATAGAAAATGCACTCGATACGGCATTAGCTGATATTGATTCCTCAGCAGAAGATCTAGAAGCTGGTGAAGTGTTGCCTGCTGGTGAAGTGTTGCCTGCTGGTGAAGTGTTGCCTGCTGGTGAAGATTCGGCTGTTGTCGACGATGAATTGGCTGCTTTAGAATCCGAATTAGAAGGTTTTGATGCAAACTCTGAATTTGATTTAAATGAGCTTGACGAATTACCTGATTTTACCGACGCTAATGCAGTACCTTCTTCAACAAACGAAGAATCAGCGCTAGATGAAGCTCAAGCACCAGATGCTCAAGCGCAAGAAATTGATCTTGACCAACTAGCAGCGGCCGATGATGAATTTGATTTCTTAGCCGGTACTGATGAGTGTGCCACTAAGTTGGATCTAGCGCGTGCATACATGGACATGGAAGATAGCGAAGGTGCTAAAGAGCTGCTGCAAGAAGTTATTACAGAAGGCAGTGACCAGCAAAAACACGATGCTCGTGCATTAATGGACAGTATCGGTTAACCTCATCGCAATATGTCAAACCAAACTGAAGTCGTCGCTGAACCTAGCGACGTAAAAAAAATTAAGGTTGCCGCAATTGTCGAATATCATGGTGCTCATTTTCATGGTTGGCAACGGCAAAATAATCATCCAGAGCCAACGATTCAGGCGGCTCTGGAAACTGCTCTTAGCAAGATAGCCAATGAACCGATTAGTATTGTCTGTGCTGGTCGCACCGATGCTGGCGTTCATGCGTCTACCCAAGTTATCCACTTTGAAACCACTGCAAAAAGAAAGCCTCATAATTGGGTGCGGGGTACTAATACTCAGTTACCAACGGGTATTGCAGTTCGTTGGATAAGTGAAGTAGATAGTGAATTTCATGCACGATTTAGCGCAACATCAAGACGCTACCGCTACCTTATTTATGACAACCCTATAAAACAAGCTTTGCTGCACGACCAGCTCACTTGGAGTCGTTTTCCACTTAATGAAGATGCTATGCACCAAGCCGCGCAGTCTCTTTTAGGTGAAAACGATTTCACCTCGTTTAGGGCTAAAGATTGTCAATCTCATTCGCCTTTTCGCAATATACACAATATCAGTGTTAAGCGTTTTTCTGACATTGTGATGATCGAAGTTCAGGCTAATGCATTTTTGTATCATATGATTCGAAACATCGCTGGGGTATTGATGCCCATTGGTGTCGGTCGCGAACCGATCGAGTGGTGCAGTCAATTGCTTGCACAGAAAGATCGCTCAAAAGCTGGAATTACAGCGCCTGCCGATGGCCTGTACTTTGTGGGTGTTGAATATCCTGCTCATTTTAATATTCCATCGCAGGCCTGGGGGCCGGTATTTGTTGAACCTTGGCTGTGTAAATAGTTAAATTCTGTTAAACTCCATTTTCCTTTTCTAATATCAAATTAAGTGTGCTTTTGTGAGTAAAGTGCGAATCAAAATATGCGGTCTAACCCGCGACGAAGATGTACATAATGCGGTAGTCGAGGGCGCAGACGCTCTGGGCTTTGTTTTGTATGCGCCCAGTTCAAGAGCGGTGACAGCAGAGCAAGCAGCTCAGTTAATAAAAAAAGTTCCTGCATTCGTGACAACCGTTGCCTTGTTCGTTAATGAAAGCGCCGAAGAAATTAATCGAGTGCTTTCAATCTGTCCTTTTGATCTTTTACAGTTTCATGGTGATGAAACTGCAGAATTTTGTCGTCAATTTAATCGTCCCTATATGAAAGCCATCCGTGTACGCAGCGCCGAAGATATCGATCGCGCAGTACAACAGTATCCGGATACCAAAGCTTTATTGTTGGATGCCTATGTGGAGAACTTGCCTGGCGGAACTGGCCAGGCGTTCGATTGGCGGTTAATTCCTCAATTATCAGTGCCTTGGGTGCTGGCCGGTGGACTTAATTCAAGTAATGTTGCTGATGCCATAAACCAAGTTCAGCCTTTTGCCGTAGATATAAGTGGCGGTATTGAGGCCAGTAAAGGCATAAAAGACAGAAAAAAAATTCAAGAATTTATAAGCGAGGTTCGCAATGTCGAACGCTAAAGACACACAAGATTTTCCTGTACTCCCTGACTCTAAAGGCCACTTTGGTATTTTTGGTGGACGTTTTGTTTCAGAAACATTAAGTGCCGCTCTGGACGAACTAGAAGCTCTTTATAATAAGCTATCTAAAGATCCTGCGTTTCAGAAAGAATTCGACGAAGATCTAGCCCATTATGTAGGTCGCCCATCGCCTTTGTATTTTGCAGAACAACTGACAAAACATTGTGGCGGTGCAAAAATTTATCTAAAGCGCGAAGATTTAAACCATACCGGCGCGCATAAGATTAACAACACTATTGGCCAAGCGTTATTGGCTAAATATTCTGGCAAGAAAAAAATCATTGCTGAAACTGGTGCCGGACAGCACGGTGTTGCTACGGCTACAGTTGCAGCACGACTAGGCATGGAATGTAAGGTATTCATGGGTGCTACCGACATTGAGCGTCAAAAACTTAATGTTTATCGCATGCGCTTACTCGGCGCTGAGGTTATTTCAGTAGAGTCGGGCACCAAAACATTAAAAGATGCCATGAACGACGCCATGCGTCATTGGGTAACCAACGTTGACGACACCTTTTACATTTTAGGAACAGCCGCAGGCCCACATCCATACCCGATGCTAGTTCGTGATTTCCAGAGCATCATTGGTCGTGAAACCATTCGTCAGTGTGACGAGCAGCTTGGTCGCCAGCCAGATGCCGTTATTGCTTGCATCGGTGGCGGCTCTAATGCCATTGGCATGTTCTATCCTTACTTGAATATGCATGATGTTCGCATGATTGGTGTTGAAGCCGGTGGTTTGGGTTTGTCGGGTGACGACCACGCCGCGCCGTTGTGCAAGGGCCGTCCTGGTGTACTTCACGGTAACAGAACATACCTAATGGAAGACGATAACGGCCAAATAATGGGGACTCATTCTGTATCAGCAGGCCTTGATTATCCTGGCGTTGGTCCTGAGCATTCTTGGTTAAAAGATATTGGTCGCGCAGAATATGTTGCCGCAACCGATGAAGAAGCACTTGCCGCCTTTAGAGCCTTAACGCGCATTGAAGGTATTATGCCAGCACTAGAAACCAGTCACGCTATTGCTCATGCAATGAAAATGGCTAAAGACATGCGCCCCGATCAAGTATTAGTAATTAACTTATCAGGTCGCGGCGATAAAGACATTCATACCGTGGCCGGTATCGATGGTCTTGACGACATAGACGTATAAACAAAATAAAGTAGAAAGGAAATTTTGATGAGTCGTATAACTGCTTTATTTTCAGAATTGAATAAAACAGGTAAAAAAGCATTAATCCCTTTCGTTACGGCGGGTGATCCTCACCCGTCAGTGACGGTTGATATGATGCACGGTTTGGTAGAAGCGGGCGCTGATATCATTGAGCTAGGAGTGCCATTTTCTGACCCTATGGCCGATGGTCCAACCATTCAGTTGGCTTGCGAACGTGCTTTACTGCACAACACCTCGCTTCGAGATGTCATTGCAATGGTCACCGAGTTCCGTACCAAAAATGCCGACACGCCGGTTGTTTTAATGGGATATCTAAACCCAGTAGAAGCCATGGGTTATGAAACGTTTGCCAAAGCAGCTCAGCAAGCGGGAATCGACGGTGTTTTGATGGTCGATATGCCACCTGAAGAATCAGGCGATAATGCCAGGATTTTTGCAGAACACGAGCTTGATATTATCTACCTTATTGCGCCAACCACTACCGATGCTCGCATCAGTGAAATTGCTAAATACAGCACGGGTTATGTGTATTATGTATCTATTAAAGGTGTTACTGGCAGCGCGGCAATTGATGTTGACGATGTAAGTAAGAAACTTGAGCGTATTCGTAGCCGAGTAAGCATTCCTGTAGGTGTTGGTTTTGGCATTAACAACGGCGAAGCTGCAGCAGCAGTCGCAACCGTTGCTGATGGTGTTATTGTGGGCTCTGCACTGGTCAATAAAATTGCTGCTAATGCCGATAATCCTGCCAAAGCGATTACTGAAGTTAAGGCCGTGCTGGCCGAAATGCGTGCAGCAATGGACAGCAATTAAGCCATGAGCTTGCACAGCAGTCATGACGTTCGAAATAAGGATCAGTGGCTCAGTTATCTTGAGTCAACTCATCCTGCTGACATAGAAATGGGTCTGGGTCGAGTAACGCAAGTTGCTCGCACCCTCGACTTATTCAAACCTGCACCCATTACCATCGTTGTCGGCGGCACTAACGGCAAAGGCACAACAACCGCTTTGTTGGGCCAGTTGTTAGCACAAAAAGGCTTGTCATCTGCTTGTTACAACTCTCCTCATATTCATCAGTACAATGAACGCGTTAATCAGCGAAACCGTCAAGGCGTTGGCCGTTTAACCACTGATGAAGAGCTGTGTGCAGCCTTTACCGCCATTGAAGCTGGTCGGGGCGACATTCCGCTTACCTATTTTGAATTCGGCACATTAGCAGCTTTGTGGCAAATCAAGCACTGGCAAGTTGATGTTGCATTGTTAGAAGTGGGTTTAGGTGGCCGTTTAGACGCGGTTAACATCGTCGATAATGATCTAGCGATTGTTACCAGTGTCGGCTTAGATCACCAAGACTGGCTGGGCGACACATTGGACCTTATTGGCTATGAAAAAGCGGGGATAGGGCGCAAGCAAAAGCCACTTATTTGTGGTCAGTCGCAGGTATCGCAGGGCTTTATTGATCATGCAAATGCCATTCAAGCGCATACCTTGTATCAAGGCATCGATTTTTCAATAGCGCCTAATTTAGCGCCTAACACAACCCCTAGTACAGAAGGCTTGCTTTTTAAGCAGTATGAAAAAGAAATTCAACTTCCACGCGGGCATATTCCCTCTCTTAATATTGCCAGCGCCATTGCTGGTTTGGACGCGTTGCAGTTACTGCCAGATTTAGCAAAAATTCAACAAGCCATTGAATTAACAAAAGTCGCGGGTCGGTTAACCGATTATAAATGCTGTTATAATGACCGTGATATAACGTTTACTCTCGACGTTGCTCATAATGTTCAAGCGGCCGAATATTTAGCTCAGCATGCTAAAAATTGTGATACTGCAATTTTGGCCATGCTTGGTGACAAAGACCCAGTGGCAGTGGTTAAGGCGTTAACACAAGTAAGCCATTGGCATATCGCTGGATTGGCCGGTTATCGGGGTCAAAGTGCAGAGCAGTTGATTAACAAACTCAGCCAAGCATCTTTGCCAACAACAGCGATGAACAGTCATCAAACGGTCGCCGACGCAGTGCGATCTTTGTTAACCTCCGAACGTTTTAATCGAGGTGATATCAAAGAACCGGTATTTGTAATAGGCTCTTTTTTAACCGTTTCTGCTGCAGAGGATGCGCTCACATCAATGGAAGGCTTAACAATTTATGGAACCTAATTTTAAAGCCAGAACAGTGGGGGCCATCGTCACTGTTTTAGCCTTGGCACTTATTTTACCCAACATATTGCACACAAAAAAAGACGCCGGGTTTGAATCGCAAATACCAGCTAAGCCTAGCACCCCAAGCTGGGTCGATGAGGGTGAAAATAATCGAGTAAAAATAGAACTGCAAGAACTGGCCAGTGGCGAGTTGCAGCGCCAAATAGCTCCAGCAGAACCTAGAATCGTTGAAACCGACGAGCCCGCACCTGTAGCACTTGATCCGAATAAATCAACCCTTGATGCTGGCGGCAGTGTTGTTGCTTGGACTTTACAAGTCGGTGCTTTTAATAACACTCAAAACGCGACTAAACTGCGAGACACCCTGCGTTCTGAAGGTTTTAAAGCTTACCTAATCAAAAACTCAAAAACACAATTAGATCATGTATATGTTGGGCCAATGTTGCAGCGCGCTAAAGCGGAAGAAGCAAGAGCGCAGCTTGTGCTAGAAATGTCGTTAGACGGCATTCGGTTACAACAATACAAGCCAGAATAATAAGTGCGATTAATGGCTGAGAAAAGTAGCGCAGCGCCTCGGCCTTTGTTAGAATTCGCACCTTTCCAGTACCGTCAACGAGTTGAGAATCACCATGACAAGTATTGATTGGGGCATATTGGCCATTGTCGTCATTTCTTCAGCCCTAAGTCTACGACGTGGTTTTGTTAAAGAAGCGTTATCCCTAGTGAGCTGGATAGCCGCCTTTGTGATTGCGCGAGTGTTTAGTGGCAACCTTGCAACCTTACTCGCCGGCCATATCGAAACACCTTCTATCCGCTGGTTTGCAGCGTTTGCTATTTTATTTGCCGGCACAATTGTGATCGGTGCCATGATTAACCATCTTGTTGTAGAAATGATCCGTATAACGGGCTTATCGAGTACCGACCGAGTATTTGGCATGGTTTTTGGTATTGTTCGTGGGCTACTCATACTAGTGGCAATTGTTTACGGTCTTCAATTTACAGCGATGCCAGAAGATCCGTGGTGGCAAAATTCAACACTGATACCACACCTAGTATTACTCGCCGACTGGGTAAGAGCTGTATTACCTTCGGCAACCGATCACGTAATGTCATATACAAAATGAATAATTTAACCGAGGTTCAAAACGCATGTGCGGAATAGTGGGTATAGTTGCTAAGTCTCATGTCAATCAGAGTATTTACGATGCATTGACCATTCTTCAGCACCGCGGACAAGATGCTGCTGGCATAGTAACTTGGCATAACGACAAGTTATTTTTACGCAAAGATAACGGACTTGTAAGCGATGTTTTTCGCACCCGTCACATGAAGCGTTTAGTCGGTAATATTGGCATCGGCCATGTGCGCTATCCAACAGCAGGTAGCTCAAGTTCAGCCGAAGCACAGCCTTTTTATGTTAACTCTCCTTACGGCATCACCTTGGCGCATAACGGCAACCTTACCAATGCCGACGAAGTGGCCGACCAGCTTTACAAAGAAGACTTACGCCACATCAATACCACTTCTGACTCAGAAGTTTTGTTAAACGTTTTTGCCCACGAAATGCAAAAACAAGGCGAACTAGAGCCAACTGCCGACACCATCTTTAAAGCCGTTGCACAAGTGCATCAGCGTGTACGTGGTGGCTATGCTGTTGTTGCTATGATTAATGGTTTTGGCTTAGTGGCCTTTCGTGATCCAAACGGCATTCGCCCTGCAGTATTTGGCACCCGTGATACCGAGCAAGGCAAGGAGTACATGGTTTCTTCTGAAAGTGTAGCGCTCGATGGCTTGGGTTTTAAACTCGACCGCGATATTGCGCCTGGTGAATGTGTGGTAATTACTAAAGAGGGTGATTTCTTCAGCCAGCAGTGTGCAGAAAATCCTAAACTTGCCCCTTGTATTTTTGAACACGTCTATTTTGCCCGTCCAGATTCTATTATGGATGGTATTTCGGTATATAAAGCGCGCTTAAAAATGGGCGAATACCTAGCTGGCAAAATAATGAAGGAGCGTCCTGATCATGATATCGACGTTGTTATTCCTATTCCAGATACCAGCCGAACGTCGGCGTTGCAGTTAGCTAATCGTTTGGGTGTGAAGTATCGCGAAGGGTTTATGAAAAACCGTTACATTGGCCGTACTTTTATTATGCCCGGCCAACAACAGCGTAAAAAATCGGTTAAACAAAAACTCAACGCCATTGCCCTTGAGTTTTCGGGTAAAAACGTATTGTTAGTAGACGACTCGATAGTGCGTGGCACAACCTGCAACCAGATTATTGAAATGGCCCGTGAAGCGGGTGCTAAAAACGTATACTTTGCTTCAGCCGCGCCAGAAGTGCGCTATCCAAACGTATACGGTATCGACATGCCAGCCGTTAATGAATTAATTGCTCATAATCGCTCGGTCTCTGAAATCGAAAAAGCGATTGGTGCTGATTGGTTAATCTACCAAGATTTAGCCGATTTGCAGCGCTCGTGTTTAAGTGGCGCTGATACCGACGTTAAAGAATTTGATTGCTCGGTATTTAATGCTGAATACATAACTGGCGACATCAACGAAGCTTACTTTACCCGATTGCAAGCAGCGCGCAGCGATGCTTCTAAATCTTCAGTGAATTCCGAAGAAGACGTAGCGATCGACTTGCATAACGACCAAGAGTAAACATAATTAAATATATCAGCGGCCAGTTATCTGGCCGTTTTTATTTATAACACCATAATTCCAAATGAAGAAGCAGAATAGAATGGGTAGATTTTCCGATAGAGATTTCCGTTATCAGTCTGACTTAACCGACGCTGAATTTGAAACCTTAGCGGTACGAGCAGGACAGGTCAGAAGTGATCACGGCGAACACAGTGAAGCTATTTATACTACCAGCAGCTACGTATTTAACTCCGCAGCAGAAGCCGCTGCGCGTTTTTCTGGCGAAGAGCAAGGCAACGTTTATTCTCGCTATACCAATCCGACTGTGCGTACTTTTGAAGAACGTTTAGCGGCCTTAGAAGGCGCCGAAGACTGTGTCGCTACTGCTTCTGGTATGTCGGCTATTTATTCTACGGTAGTCGGCCATTTACAAGCAGGTGACAGTATCATCGTCTCGCGCAGTGTCTTTGGCAGCACCAACGTACTGTTTGAAAAATTTGTGCGCAAATTTAATATCGACGTGCGTTACGTAGACTTATTGGATTTAAACGACTGGGCTGGCGCTATCGACGAAACTACGCGCATGTTGTTTCTTGAATCGCCTTCAAACCCAATGAGCGAAGTCGCCGACATACAAGCCTTAGCTGATCTAGCTCACCAGCACGACGCTTTATTAGTTGTCGATAATTGCTTTTGCACCCCGGCTTTGCAAAAACCATTGCGTTTTGGTGCAGATTTAATTATTCACTCGGCCACCAAATACATCGATGGCCAAGGCCGCTGCTTAGGTGGCGCTGTTGCGGGTAGCAGCGCTCTGATCGAACCCATTATTGGCGTGCTGCGCTCAGCAGGGCCTACCATGAGCCCATTTAATGCCTGGGTATTTCTCAAAGGTTTAGAAACTTTATCGTTAAGAATGAAAGCTCACAGCGAAAATGCCATGGCACTAGCGTTATGGCTACAACAGCAACCACAAGTGGTAAAAGTAAATTACGCGGGCTTAAGTGATCATCCAAGCCATGCCTTAGCTAAAAAACAGCAAAGCGCATTTGGTGGTGTACTCTCCTTTGAAGTCGTTGGAGGTCAGCAAGCAGCATGGCAACTCATTGATGGCACTCGCATGATTTCTATTACTGCGAATTTAGGCGACACCAAAACCACAGTTACACACCCAGCAACCACCACCCACAGCCGACTTAGCCCAGAAGACCGGGCAAAAGCCGGAATCAGTGACGGCTTAGTACGTATAGCGGTAGGCCTTGAATCGATCGACGATATTCAAAAGGATATTGCACTGGGTTTGGCAGCTATAAAATAGCCCAGGCCAGTAGTGCAAACTGCTTTAATAATACTGCCAACCTTGCTACCTTAAAGCTCATCTAAACATTAAGTTATAAATGAGTCATTGCATGTCTTTTGTTTCTAAACCGCCCATTAAGTCTCTGCTAGATTCGCTCAACACGGTTATTCTAGGTAAAGAGGCCCAGATTAAGCTGGCCATTACCTGCTTGCTAGCCAAAGGGCATCTGTTAATCGAAGATTTGCCGGGCATGGGTAAAACCACGCTATCACATGCTTTAGCGCGTGCTTTAGGATTAAGTTATAATCGCGTTCAGTTCACCAGTGATATTTTACCTGCCGACATTTTAGGAGTAAGTATTTTTGAGCAAGACAATGCGACTGTGGGCAGTAATGAACACCATGGTACGTTTCGCTTTCATCCTGGGCCCATTTTTAGCCAGCTGATATTGGCCGACGAAATTAACCGTGCAACGCCTAAGGCGCAAAGTGCCTTATTAGAAGCTATGGAAGAAGGGCAAGTGACGATAGAGGGCGAAACACGTCCTTTGCCATCGCCTTTTTTCGTTATCGCCACACAAAACCCGGCATCGCAATCGGGTACTTTTCCGCTCCCCGAATCCCAGCTAGACCGTTTTTTAATGCGCATCAGTATTGGGTATCCAGATGCAAAATCCGAATTAGAATTATTCACTGGTGTTGATCGTCGGGAAATGGCGAATAATTTACCTAAGCACATCGATATTGATCAGCTGCAAGCCTTGCAAAATCAGGTCAATCAAGTGCATGCATCGCAATCCGTTTTAGAATACATGCAAAGAATTATTCATTTTACTCGCTTTGAAGGCGGTTACAGCTACGGTTTGTCGCCTCGCGGTGGTTTAGGTTTATTAAGAGCGGCCAAAGCATGGGCTTTAATTCATGGTCGCGAGCATTTAATTCCAGAAGACATTCAAGCGGTATTACCATCGGTGCTTGATCATCGTTTAGCAGAAGCGGCGCAGCAGGGCGGAATCAAACCATCGGCTCATGTACTGCAACGCATTCCTGTTTTTAGTTAAGCTATGAAAAAAAGATTTAATGAGTGGCTTGATCGTCGGATTCCTCCTGCAAATCAAGTCACGCTTACACAGCGCTCCATTTTTATTGTGCCTTCTAAAACCGGCTGGATGTTCAGCTTACTGCTGGTATTGTTGTTGATTACCGCGATTAACTATCAAAACAGCCTTATTTATGGCTTAGTATTTTGGTTATTCTCGCTGGGCTTGAGTGCCATGATATTCAGTTATCGTAATTTGTCGGGATTAACCATTAAAGTGGGCAATGCCGTGCAGGGCTTTGCCGGCAATCAAATTGATGTGCCGATTCGCTTAGCCGCTGTTAAACGCGCCCATTTTAACCTGAGTTTATCATGGCAGAATGAAGAAAAAGCGCTATTTAAGCAAGCCAAGCGCTCTGCTAACAAAACGCAGGGCGAAGTGCTACAGAGCCAAGAAACATCAGTAACAATGACGCTGCATCTGCACGCTAGAGGGTATTTGAAAACACCCCGTTTAAAAATACAAAGTCGCTATCCGTTTGGCCTTTATACCTGCTGGACATGGGTAACTCTTAACTCTCCTGGCATTGTTTATCCTAAGCCGATCTTCACACCCTTTATCGTCGCCGAAGGGCAAGGGGATGATCTGCAAACAGAAGCCAATCTGGCAATAGGAAACGACGAATTTCTTGGCTTACGAAGTTATCAAGCAGGCGACTCTCTCAAACACATCGCATGGAAATACCTAGCCAAAGGCAAAGGTTTATTAACTAAAGAATACGACAACCAGCAGCTAAGCATGCAATGGCTCGATTGGAATAGCTTGCAAGGCAAATCAGAAGAGGCGCGACTAAGCCATCTAGCCGGTTGGGTATTGCAAGCCGAGCAAGAAAATCGCGCCTATGGCCTCAAATTACCCGGGCAAACCATTGCCCCTCATTACGGCGACAGTCATCGTCAGCAATGTTTAGAAGCCCTTGCGCTTTTTAATCGGTCGGCGGCGACTTCATGAATCAGCAAAACTTCCCTCGCAATGGCTTAGTCTGGTTACTAGTAAGCCTAATGTTTGTGTATTTGCCTTTGCAGTTGCAGCTACCCTTATGGACCGCCTTGGTATTTATCAGTGTGGTGCTGTGGCGCTGGATGATGCACTTGGGGCGCTGGCCATATCCCAACAAACTAGTGAAAGTTACAGTGGTCGTATTGGGTGTAGGGGCTGTGTTGGTATCTGCGCAAGGTAAGTTTCATCTCGAGAGCGCCACCAGCTTTATACTGGTGGCGTCTTTATTGAAAGTGTTAGAAATCAAAACTCAGCGAGATGGTTATATCGTTATCTTTCTAAGTTTTTTCTTGCTCTCAATCAGTTTTCTTTACGACCAAGGCATTTTAATCACTCTTTATAGTTTGTTCACGGTTTGGGTATTAATGAGTGCTTTGGTAGGGCTGCATCAAAGTCAGTTTTCAGAGCAGTCGACCCAAGATCGAGTTAAAAAAGCAGCCAAAACCAGTCTGCAAATTTTATTACTATCGTTACCCATGATGCTAATTTTGTTTGTTTTATTCCCGCGCATGGGGCCACTGTGGTCATTAAACTTACAATCAGACAAAGCAAAAACTGGTTTGTCTGAACAAATGAGCCCAGGTGACATTGCGGAACTTAGCAACTCAGACGAACTAGTCTTTCGTGTTCGCTTTAAAGATCAAATGCCACCGTTAAATACTTGGTATTGGCGTGCATTAGTATTAGATCAACACCAAATTATTAACGGCCAATCACAATGGTCGGTGAGTAAAAAGACCCCCAGTATTAATTGGTACCCCAAGAGCTGGCAGCCAGAGCCAAAAGAGGGCGTTTTTGATTACACCATCATTCAAGAAGCAACCAGCAAAAAGTGGCTAGTGGGGTTGCGAGGTGTAGCAGCCATGGAGAGTGGCATTGGCATGACCGATACCGACCTGATTGTAAGTAATAAAAAGCTGCACCAGCGTAAAGAATATCAGGTGCGATCATGGCCAGAAATGCACATTGCCGAACAAGGCATTCATCCGTTGACTCGCCAGCTCAATACTCAGCTCGATAATCAGCCAGCAGAAAGCAATCCACGAAGCCGTTTACTTGCGCAAACCCTTTATCTTAATAATGATAACGATTTAGCCCGTGTAACAGCCGCGATGAATTTTTATCAACAGCAACCGTTCAGTTATACACTTAAGCCTCAGCGCATGGGCAATAACGATATCGATGAGTTTTTATTCAACAACCAATCGGGCTTTTGTGCACATTACTCCAGCAGCTTAGTGTTTTTACTGCGCAGTATGGGCATACCTGCCAGAGTAGTAGCGGGCTATCAAGGGGGGGAATTGAATCAAGAATCAGGCCACATCACTGTAAGGCAATACGATGCCCACGCTTGGGTAGAAGTTTGGTTAGAAGGTATTGGCTGGCGCTCGTTTGACCCTACCGCACAAGTAGCCCCCGACAGAATTAACTTAGGCTTGCGTGATTCTTTACAAGACCAAGCTGAGTTTTTAAGCAGTAGCGGTGTTTCATTATCCAAGTTGTCGCACCTACCCATATTCAATCAGCTGCGATTACAACTCGATCAGCTGAACTATTATTGGCATCGAACTGTGCTTAATTTTAACAAGCAGCGACAGGGCAATCTGTTAAAAGATTGGTTTGGCGGTAACTTTTTAACCACCAGCTTATATTGGTTAGCCGGACTTTTTTGTGCGGTATTCTTTTTGCTGGCTGTTATTGTATTGTGGCAAAAGCCGGGTCAAAAACTCACACAGATTGAAAAATCGCTGGGTAAACTGGATAAAAAACTACAACGTTTTAATCTACAAAGACAAGTTAATAAAGGTTTGGGTGATTACAGTCAGCGCCTGCAGCAGGCATTTCCGCAGCAGGCAGATTCTATACAGAGTATATTGCAGCAGCTACAAAGCCATTATTACGCTAAGCCAGACAGTGCTGATTTTAAAGAAGAAGATAGGATTTTGTCTTTAAAAATCAAAGGTTTAATTAAAACTCTTAATTCTGATTCTAGTTCTGTTTCTAGCTCTAGTCAAAAGCCCTAGTCGAATATCTAATTAAGCATCTATAAAAAAACTAATTGCGCCAGCTGCAAAAACAGCCATCGCCAATCACATTAGTAAAGCCTTTGCTTTTAGGGTCATCGATAATAGACGACAAAAAGCCATCTTCACGTACATTACAAAAAGCACCAAAACCGTAAGGGCCAAAATAGCTTAGCTCGTTGTTGGCATCATAAATAGCCAACGCAGGGCTAGAGGGTAAATTCAACAAATCATCTTGCGCTCGAATCACCACAAAACGATCACCGTTCAATTCAATCAGTTTTTCAATGCTCTCATCATCGCTATTTGGGTGAGCAATAATCACAATACGCAACTCTGCTGCCGTGTACTCTCTTATCAAGGTAGTAAAGTGACGTTGACTAACACGATTGCACAAACAATCCGGTCGCCAAAAATGCAGCAAGGTTTGCTGGTTAGTCGGCTTTTGTGCAAGCTCTTGTGTGAGCTTTTGGGCTTGTTTTAAATTAGCCTTCTCAAGATAAGGCAGCAAATAACGATTAATCGATTGCGGTTGATAAAAAGCAATATCGTCATCAACATCAATAAATGCTTTGAGCTTATCCGACTGAAACCACCATAAACCAGCCAGAGTAACAGCAATCCAAACGCTAAAAATGCTAACTAGCAACCAGGATGGCAAAGATTTATCGTTTTTATTAGTGTGATTAACATCACTCATAATATTTACTCATAATTCAAAAAAAGCGGCTCTACTGATTTTACGCAATCGGTAACTCAGCATAATAGCTGCAACCGTTAAGCCAGCGATAATACCAATCCAAAAACCCTTGGCACCTAAAGGCTCAGCAAGCGCCTCAATACCCGGGACAGCCAGCGAAAAGGCCAAGTAATAACCTAGCCCCAAGCCACACAGCCAATAGGCAAAAAAGGTAATAGCCATAACCACCAACGTATCCTGATAGCCACGCAAGGCACCGGCGGCAGCAATTTGAATCGCATCACTTATTTGATACAGTGCCGCAAAGGTCAATAAAGAGGTCGCTATTGTGATCACATTAATATCGTTAGAATAAATTTGTGCAATATACGGCGACAAAATGTAAATCATGGTGGCATTGATACTGGCCAATATTAAGTTAACCCGAACCCCAAGCCAAGAAACCTGCGCCGCCATCGTTGAATTATTACGACCAACTTGCTGGCTTACCATTACCGTAATCGCCATGCCCACACTTAAAGGAATCATAAACAACAAAGAGGTTAGGTTAATCGCAACCTGATGGCCGGCAACAACTTCTGTGCCCAGTGGCGTTAAAAATAACGCAATCACCGAGAAAAAACTCACTTCAAAAAATATCGCTGCACCAATCGGTAAACCCAAAGCAATCAAACTCACCATAGGCGCATATTGCACCGTGAAAAAAGTCCGTAAATGCTTTTGGTGGTCGGGTAAGCGATGTTTGTAGCAGTTAAACAGCATGGCAAAAAACAAAAAATAAAACACAATCGCAGTGCCATAACCACAACCTGCACCGCCCATGGGTTTAATACCCAGCCAGCCATAAACAAAAATAGCATTTGCAGGAATATTCAACAGCAAGCCCGCAATCATAATGCGTGTCACCACCGCAGGCTCGTTCAACGCCTCGGCGTGAAAGCGTAATGCCATAAACGCCCCAGCTGCGGGCAAACCAAAACTCACCGCTTGAATATACTCTTTCATCAATTGCTGGCTTTTAGGGTCGGGCAATAAATAACTTAATAGCGGGCCAAACACATACAATGCGATGGCCATAATAATTCCCAAGCCTAATCCCAGTACAACCGCTGAGCCTAATATTTCACCCACTTGGTCTTTCTTTTCTGCGCCCACTAATTGCGCGACTTGCGGGGCAAAAGCCACCATCACACCCGAAACAAACAGCAAAATAGGCGTCCATAAGCTAGAGCCGACCGCAATGGCAGCTAAATCAGCAGTGCCTACATGGCCAGACATTACCGTGTCGATGGTCGCCATGCCTATTTGCGCAAGTTGAGTGATCAAAATAGGCGCAGTTAGCAGCCACAGTTGTTTTAAAAAGGTCTTGTTTGAAATACGTTGGTTATTTGTCATAGCAGTCTAATATCAGTAAGCTGCGCATTTTGCCTTGTATTGAACGCCGAGTATAGAAGCTGAGCATGAAAGATCATCATCCTGATCAATTAATTGAGATTTTTAACAATTTATTCTTATCCCGTTATCAAACCCGGCTTGATTACAGCAACGATGAGCCTATTTACTTACCCGCCGATGCCAACGAGCCACAGCATAGAATATTATTTGCACACGGATTCTTTGCCAGCGCCCTTCACGAAATAAGCCACTGGTGCATCGCCGGAGAAAAACGTCGACAATTGGTTGATTTTGGCTACTGGTACGAACCTGATGGCCGCAGCCGTGACAAACAACGAGAATTTGAAAGCGTAGAAATAAAACCACAAGCCATTGAATGGATATTAACCAAAGCCAGTGGCGGTAAATTTAATATTTCAACCGACAATCTTGAGGGCGATCCACAAGAAATCGCGGCAGGCAGAGAACAATTCGCCAATAATGTGGTTAAACAAGCAAAAAACTACTTAGAAAATGGACTTCCTTTGCGCGCAGGGATATTAAAGCAGGCGCTATTAGACTATTATCAGATGCATAAAAAATTAACAGCTGATGACTTCCAACTCAGTGAACTCATCACACCGCAACAGTCGCTTAACCCGTGATTGAACTATTTAAGGTTACACTTTGTTTAAAAAAATCATTTCTGCATTTGGTGGCAAAAGTAAACCCGCTGCTCAATCTCCTGGCCATAAAACAACTCAGAAACCAGACGTTAATAAAAAGCCACTTGTTAAAAAATCGCTTGCAAAAGTGGAAGCAAAAGCGGAAGCAAAACCGGCTTGGCAACTAACAGATTTTAACGTTGCTGAAATCGAGGGCAAAACCCGTTTTCACGATATGAACCTGCCAAGCAGCTTAATGCAAGGCATACAAGAGCTGGGCTTTGAATACTGCACGCCGATTCAAGCGCAGTCTTTACCAGACGCATTAAAAGGCCGCGACATTTTAGGTCAAGCGCAAACCGGCACTGGTAAGTCAGCGGCTTTTTTGACCGCCGTTATTAACCGCTTGTTAACCGAACCATTAGAAGAACGCTTTGCCAGCGAACCGCGAGCATTAATCGTCGCACCCACGCGCGAATTAGTCATGCAAATCGGTAAAGATGCTGAAGGTCTAGCTAAGTACACAGGCCTGAAAGTCGTTACTATTGTTGGCGGCATGGACTATGAAGAACAACGTGCAAAATTACGTGACCATGTTGTTGATATTCTCGTGGCAACGCCGGGTCGACTAATCGACTTTATGGGCAGCCAAGACGTGTATCTTGACGAGGTGGATGTGCTGGTATTAGATGAAGCCGACCGCATGCTCGACATGGGTTTCATTCCAGACGTTCGCCGCATCGAACGCGCCACGCCTACTAAGGGCGATCGCCAAACGTTATTCTTCTCAGCTACATTCACCGACGCCATTCGCCGCTTAATAGACCAATGGACACATGAACCGATTGAAGTCACTATCGAGCCAGAACAAGTGGCCACCGACAACATTGATCAGAAGTTCCTAATGGTCGCAGGCGATGAAAAATTTGATATTTTATGCAAGTTTTTACGTGAAGAGCCGGTTGAGCGTGCGATTATCTTTGCCAATCGCCGAGATATTACCCGTAATTTGTGCGACAAGCTTAATAAAAACGGCTTAAAAGCAGTGTTGTTGTCGGGTGAGGTTAACCAGCAAAAGCGTATTAAAACTCTTGAACGTTTTCGCGATGGGTACGTTAACATAATGGTCGCCACCGATGTAGCAGGGCGCGGCATTCACGTTGACGGCGTATCACACGTGTTTAATTATAACTTACCCGACGATGCCGAAGATTACGTACACCGCATTGGCAGAACAGGCCGTGCAGGAACCAAAGGAATCTCTATTGCCTTGGTATCAGAAGACGACGCCTTTGAACTGCCAGCACTGGAAGAATACTTAGGTACCAAGCTAAAGCTAGAGCAGCCTTAATAAAGGTTAACGATGGATATAACCTTAAACCGACACGCACTATTTACTACCTTACTGCTAACGGCTGTTGCATTCGCCTTAGCAGTAACCGCTCTGCCAGCACAAACAGAGCTGATCCCCAATGCAGCAATAACCGACGAATTACCCTTTCAAAGACCCGAGCATAAAACTGCCCAATGGGTAGAGCGTTACATCATCAATAACCACTCCTATTTGCTGCAAGGCAGCGAAAACGATCATGTTTTAGCCTTTTATTTTTTTGGCTACTATCAATCGTTCACTGTGTTTGGGATGGAGCGGATTAAAGGTCAAGACTATAAATCGTACAACACCGTACTGGTATTCAACGACTCAAAATTGCAGGGTTACTATGAAGAATTAACGGTGTTTCCAGCAGGGGTCAACAAAGCGGGGGAAGTGTTTTTTCCGGCAAATTATCAAGCCACTCACAACATCAACCTTGCTCAAGATGATTATCCGGCGATTCAATTCATTCCAGAATTAGACAGATATAAAAAAGGCGACCTCAAAACGCCGCCGCCTGTATTCAGGTATCAAGCTCTTAACTAAACGCTAGAACTTAAAGTTACGGCTGTAAGTGAAAAGCAATTGAGTACCGCCATCAAACTCACCCGATAAGTTTGTACGCTCCAACCCCACGCTTAAATTATGAACATCGTAAGTTCTTGCAACACCGACTCTAAAATGAAAATAGTTGTCACGGCTTTTACTACCCCAGTTCACGTCTTCCGAAATTTCTAAATAACGATATTGACGACCAGAAAACTCAAAACCAAAACTGCCACTGTTTAGCGTATACGCCAGTTCAATCGTTTGTAATTCGCTGCCAGATCCCATGTAATCGTCGGCTAAGCGATAGCCTAGAGTCACAGAGTCGTCGATTAAAAAGTTGAAAAAGCCTTCATTATAGGCTTGTTCACTGCCATCAGCATCACCCCAAAAAGTCGCGCGCATAGCACCAACATCCAGCGCAAACAGAGGTGTAATGGGGTAATAAAAACCGCCATAGCCATCAATCTCAAAACGAGTGCTGTCGCCATCGCCACGCTCAACACCCGACAACCAGGCACCGCCATAAAAGCCTAGCTGAGAGGCATACAAGCCACCAACTTGTAAAACTGGCTTAGCACTACTTTGCTTTAAACCACTGCGAACGTACTCAGAAGCAAACCCCAAATCCAACTCAAAATCTGCCTGACTTACCTGAGAAAACGATAATAAACACGCCGTCATCACAGACAACTTCGTAAAACCACAACGCATACAGCAACCTAAATTTAAATAAATGTAATTAAGGCACATAATACCCGCTCACACAGGCATGCACCATAAATTTGATCAGTCAGTATAAGAATCTTGTGAATGTGGTAAAGTTCCCCAGCATTGAGATTCAAATAAGGCTGGTTATGAGATCCACCCAGTGGGCAGACGCCCCAGAAGTCAGTTTAAAAAATACCGAATGGCTAAAAACCTTATGGCCTTATTTAATGGAATACAAAGGGCGAGTTTTACTTGCCGCGTTGTGTTTGGTCGCTGCTAAAACTGCTAGCGTCTCCATGCCATTTGCACTAAAGCATTTAGTCGATGGCCTAGCGGGCAACGACAACCCCCTGCAAGCCGAAGAACTATGGCTGTGGTTTCCGCTGGGGTTATTACTGGCCTATGGCTCAGTGAGGTTACTCAGCGTACTAATGGGTGAGATCCGCGATGTATTATTTGGGCGTGTTACAGAACGCGCCATGCGTCGTATGGCACTTAAAGTATTTAAACACCTGCATCAACTCAGTCTCGACTACCATTTGTCACGACAAACCGGAGCTTTACAGCGCGACATTGAGCGCGGTACTAATGGTATAAGCTTCTTAATGCGCTTCGTGATCTTTAATATATTGCCCACATTTTTAGAGCTTGGCATGGTCATTATATTATTGCTCATCAACTACCCGCCTTATTTTGCATTAATTACTCTTATAGCCGTGGTATCCTACGTGATGTACACGGCTCGGGTAACCGAATGGAGAACAGAATACGTTCGCCAAGCCAATAAAATGGATTCAAAAACACACGCCCGGGCTCTAGACAGCTTACTCAACTACGAAACCGTTAAATACTTTTCTGCCGAAGTGCGAGAGGCTAAAGACTATGACGAATCCCTAGCCTCGTGGGAGCACGCGCGCCGCAAAAATCGCCTAACTTTATTTGCACTCAACTCTGGCCAAGCCACCATTATCAGTGTTGCTATGACCTTAATGCTGAGTCTTTCTGCGTACTATGTACTAGAAGGGACAATGACAGTAGGTGACTTCACCTTAATGAACGCCTTTATGTTTCAATTATTTACGCCATTAAGCTTTTTAGGTTTTGTATACCGCGAAGTGAAAGCATCATTGGCCAGTATTGAGCAAATGTTAGCATTATTAAAAGAACAGCCCAGTGTGGCAAACAACGGCAAAACTGAACTTAATACCCAGCAAGCCGCCATTGAATTTAAATCGCTCAGTTTTAGTTACCAAAAAGAGCGCAGCATACTTAATGACCTCAGTTTCACCATTCAAGCGGGCAAGAGAACCGCAGTGGTAGGTAGCAGTGGGGCAGGGAAATCAACCTTAACTAAGCTTTTATTCCGTTTTTATGACAAAAATTCTGGCGAAATACTACTAAATGGCCACGAAATAGAAACCCTTTCACTCGACAGCTTGCGTAAACACATAGGTGTAGTGCCCCAAGACACGGTACTTTTTAACGATACCTTAAAAAACAATTTATTGTATGCAGCGCCAAATGCCAATGAAGAAGAACTCACACGAGTTATTGATATGGCACAATTGCAGAATTTTATAGATCAATGTCCGGATGGCTTGGACACCGTAGTGGGTGAACGTGGATTAAAGCTGTCTGGGGGCGAAAAACAACGTCTGGCCATTGCTCGTATGCTACTGAAAAAACCCGCCATAATGGTATTTGACGAGGCAACATCTTCGTTAGATTCGCGCACCGAACGCAATATCAATACGGCAATTAAAGCGGTATCCGCTGGCCACACCAGTTTAATTATTGCTCACCGCCTTTCAACCATTACGGATGCCGACAACATCGTTGTGATCGATCAAGGCGCGGTGGTAGAGCAAGGTAAGCACCAAGAGCTTTTGAGTAGAAAAGGGCATTACTATCAACTTTGGCAGGCGCAGAAAGACGATGCACTTATTGATAATTGATGCCATGAACCTCATTCGCCGCATGTACGCAGCGATGCCAGAGCATGACAGCAAAGAAGAAGCTTGTATCAACCGCTGCATCAACACCATTGCAGACAATGCCGCACGCCTAGAGGCCACGCACTGCGCTATTGTGTTTGAAAAAAAAGAGCCCACATGGCGTCATGCAGTCTGGCCCGACTACAAACTTGGCCGCAGCCCTATGCCAGAAAGCCTAGAAAAATCACTCGGAGATTTTAAAAAAGGTTTCAATACAGCAGGCTATTTTTGCTTTGAATACCCCAATTGGGAAGCTGATGATGTTATTGCCAGCCTAGCATCCAAGGCCGCGCTTAATAGTGTAAACAGTACAATTATTAGTACTGATAAGGGCTTCTTTCAATTGGTTAACTGTCGCATTCAAGTACTGAATCATTTTGATCGACAATTGTTTAACGAAGAAGAAGTACAAGCTCGCTACAGCATAAAACCCAAGCAACTAAACGATTTACTGGCGCTTACTGGAGACACCACCAACCATCTACCTGGAGTAAAAGGCGTTGGTATCAAAACAGCAACCGATCTACTTAGCCAGCATCAAGACTTAGACACACTACTGGTGCAATTACCCAACCTTACATTGAAGCCAAAATTAACAGAAGCGTTAGAAAACCACTGGCGCAGTGCTTTGTTAACCCGCAAACTTGCCACCTTGGTGACTGATTTGCCATTGCACATTAACCTTAACGACATGCGGCTCCAATAACTGAAAATAAAGAAATAAAATGCCAAAACTACTGTTCAAAATGCACGGCGCACCAGAAGACGAAATAGAAGAAGTGCGCGAACTGCTCGAAAGTCATCAATTCGACACCTACGAAACCGAACCCGGTCGCTGGGGAATAGGCATTGCCGCCATCTGGCTAAAAAACGAAGAACAACTCGCACAAGCCTCAGAAGTGTTAAGCGAATACCAAAAGCAGCGCTACGAAAACGCCCAAGAAAGCAGGGCAGAGGTTGAAAAACTCACCGTATTGCAGGGTTTATATATTAAGTTTAAACAAGACCCCGAGCAGTTTATGCTGACCTTGTTAGGATTAAGCGCTGTGCTGGGGCTAACCCTGTACCCGTTTTTAAATCTTTAAAAGTAGGTTGGGGTTCAGCCCAACAAAAATCTACTTCGCAAAATGCTCGGGGCGAATCAAATGCTCCGCTGGCACCCCGCTATGAAAACGAAACTGACTATCCTCATCCAAAATCGCTTTCTGTTCAATCGCTCTAAACACTGCAACTCGATCATCAATAGGGGTTTTGCTATAAGCCTGAGCCAGTGTTAAATAATCTTTGTAGTGCCTTGCTTCAGAACGTAACAAAGACGTATAAAACTTCGCTAATTCTTCATCCAAATGCGGCGCAATCTTAGCAAAGCGTTCACACGAGCGTGCTTCAATCAATGCACCTACAATCAAACCATCTATTAAACGTTCATCAGAAGGCTTGCGAATCTCAACATTCATCAACCCAGCATAGCGAGAAGGTTTTAATCCTCTATACGTTAAGCCACGTTTTTTAATGATTTTCATCACTTGCTCAAAATGCACCAGCTCCTCGCGGGCTAGGCGCGACATCTTGTGCTGTAGATCTGGCTTATCTGGATAAGCAAACATCAAATTAAGAGCTGTTCTGGCGGCGCACTTTTCCAAATACGCATGATTGATCAGCAAAATATCCTGACGTTGCAAAGCAACTTCAATCCAAGAATCAGGGGTTTCGCACGGCAAAAAGGCAATCAAGTCGGCTAAATCTTGAGGATCAACATCTTTGGCAGCAGGATATAAATTGGACATAGAACTGGTCATAAAATAGCGTAGCAAGTAACTAATTAAAGGAGGCGCATTATTACAGAAATATCAGCCAAGGTCATTTCTAACGCAGCGGCTAAACTTAACCGCGGTCAATAAACACGATAAATTGCTTATTAAGTTTAAATATTCGCTAATCCAGCCATCTGCTTTATAATGAGCTGCAAATCAACACAATTAACCGAATTAGAGAATCTTCATGACTGTACGTACTCGCGTCGCACCCTCTCCAACAGGCGATCCACACGTAGGCACCGCTTATATTGCACTTTTCAATCTAGCATTTGCTCGCAAGCACGGTGGTAAATTCATCCTACGTATTGAAGATACCGACCAAACCCGTAGCACTCCAGAATCTGAACAAGCGATTCTAGACAGTATGCGTTGGTTAGGCCTTGAGTGGGATGAGGGTCCAGACGTAGGGGGCGAGTTCGGCCCATATCGTCAAAGTGAACGTAAAAACGACTACGCACAATACGCCGAACAGTTAATCGAAAAAGGCCATGCCTTCCGTTGCTACCGCACCAGTGAAGAACTCAATGAATTGCGTGCAAGCATCGCCGATTTAGGTCGTGCGCTTAAGCCAAGCGATTTAAAATTATCGGATGAAGAAGTTGCCAAGCGCGCAGCCAATGGCGACTCTTATGTCGTGCGCATGAATGTGCCAGAAGAAGGGACATGTGACGTAAACGACATGCTGCGTGGCGGCTTAGAGTTAGACTGGAAAATGGTCGACGCTCAGATCCTACTAAAATCCGACGGCATGCCAACTTATCACCTAGCCAACGTTGTTGATGATCACTTAATGAAAATCACCCATGTTATTCGTGGAGAAGAGTGGATCAATTCAGCACCTAAGCACAAGTTGTTGTACGAATACTTCGGTTGGGACATGCCAGCGCTGTGCCACATGCCGCTATTGCGTAACGCCGATAAGAGCAAGCTCAGTAAACGTAAAAACCCAACCTCTATTTTGTTCTATCAGCGCATGGGCTACTTGCCAGAAGCGTTATTGAACTACCTAGGTCGTATGGGTTGGTCGATGCCAGACGAAAGCGAAAAATTCACTCGCCAAGAAATGTTCGACAACTTCGACATCTCGCGCGTATCGCTGGGTGGCCCAATTTTCGATACCGAAAAACTCAGCTGGTTAAATGGCCTATGGCTGCGTGAATTAGATGCAGAAAACTTTGCTGACAAATTCGCCGCGTGGGGCTTGACCAAAGAACGCTTGATGCCATTGGTGCCGCACATTCAAACTCGTGTGGATACCTTTGCCGACGTAGTAGGTTTAGCTGGGCATTTCCTAAGTGGAATGACGGTATTGACCGAAGAAAGCTTTGCCCATAAAAATCTAGACCAAGACCAGCAAGTTGAAATTCTACAGTTTGCTTTATGGCAGCTAGAGGCGATTCGCCACTGGGATCGTGACCAAATTCAAAAGCGCATGTTTGCCTTAGCCAAGAACATGGAGATTAAACCAAAAGATTTCTTGAATCCTTTGTTTATCGCCATTGCTGGTACCAGCGAAACCATCTCTGTACTCGACAGCATGGCGCTGCTAGGCCCAGACATGAGCCGCGCACGTTTACGCCACGCGATTAATGTATTAGGCGGAGCAGGTAAGAAGAAGTTGAAGAAGATGGAGAAAGCATACCGCGGCCACGAAGCGGCAGTCGAAGAAGCTCTGGTAGAATAACCCTTAGAAGTAGGTGTCGGGGTTTAGCCCGACATAAAGACATTTGCATTGCGGGTGTTACCCTAAAGGGCAACCTACATTTTATAGTTAAGCGATACAATGTATAAGTAAACGCTACAATGTGGGTCGTCCTTTAGGGCGACAAATCCAACGCTGCAAATATCTTTATTTAAAATTTCATAACTCTTTGAAAAAACTAAAGAAAATCGTTGACACCAACACACCTCCCGCATATTATACGCCCACGTTTTGAGACGGGGCCTTAGCTCAGCTGGGAGAGCGCAACACTGGCAGTGTTGAGGTCAGCGGTTCGATCCCGCTAGGCTCCACCAAATCACCTTTTCAGAAAATGCCCCAAGCGCTTTTGACGCTTGGGGATGAAGAGTATTACACGTCCCGTGATGTGTAGCCTTTGTAAAGCTGGCGTGGCCGACCAATCTTATACGGATGGCTGAGCATTTCGTCCCAATGCGCAATCCACCCCGGCGTGCGGCCTGTGGCGAATATCACAGTGAACAAGCTTGTAGGGATACCTATTGCTTTCAAGATAATGCCCGAGTAGAAGTCGACGTTTGGATAAAGCTTCTTGCTAATGAAGTAGTCGTCTTCCAAGGCAATCTTCTCTAATTTTCGCGCGATGCGGAAAAGTGGATCGTCTTCTACACCAAGCTCCTCAAGAACTTCGTCGCATATTTTGCGCATTACAGTCGCGCGGGGGTCGAAGTTCTTGTAGACCCGATGGCCGAACCCCATAAGCCTGAAGGGATCCTCTTTGTCCTTTGCCTTGGCAATATACTCTTCGATGTTTGACTCATCGCCAATCTCGTAGAGCATTTCGAGGACAGCTTCGTTCGCACCGCCATGTGAAGGCCCCCAGAGCGCTGCTATGCCCGAAGCGATGCAAGCATAGGGGTTTGCGCCGCTAGAACCTGCAAGGCGCACAGTCGACGTCGACGCGTTCTGTTCATGATCAGCATGCAAGAGGAAGATAGTGTCCATCGCTTTCGCCAGCGTCGGGCTCACATTGGGAGCCTCACACGGGGTGCCAAACATCATGTGAAGGAAGTTTTCAGCAAAGCCCATATTGTTTTGCGGGTACATAAACGGCTGCCCGACACTATGCTTGTAGCACATCGCAGCGAGTGTAGGCATTTTCGCTATAAGACGATGAGCGGCCAGTTTGCGATGAGCAGGGTCGTCAATGTCTAAATCGTCGTGATAGAACGCCGACAGGGCGCCGACGACGCCTACTAGCATTGCCATTGGGTGGGCATTTTTTGGGAAGCCTTTAAAAAACTGGTGAATATGCTCGTCGACCATCGTGTGGTAGCTGTCTCTTATACACATCTGACGCTGCCGACGACTCCTTACGTGTAG
>OJEO01000170.1_pt1 | contig 29810 bp, 32 predicted proteins | sample 1593621 | NCBI WGS metagenome assembly OJEO01 (sample SAMN05416875, study PRJEB24817) | seawater metagenome | isolation source: Sea water | place: Canada:Atlantic | collected 2013-11
CTCCTAAGAATACGAATACCGGCCATGGTGCTGTGTAAGATTCCATATTATTTACTCATAACGCTTTGCTCAACGGCAAGTAAGTTGGTGCTGTTTTTGCCGCTTTTGGTTTTGAGCAAAAACCGTGACAACAGTATCGAGTCCGCGTGCAGCAACTTGTTAAGTGTACCGAATTCACATACAGGGCATTTTACTTTAAGACTTCTGTTTAATTACTCATTAATTCTTTAGCTTCCTGTTCTTGCTTAGGCCAATCTCGGCCAAAACCAGCTTTACCACAGTCATCACAAATAAAATCACCTGTTGCAGAACCGAGGTGATACTCTTTCGATAAACTCGAATGAGTACAGTTCGGAACATCCTTAACTTGTACATTTTTCATTTGAGTAGATTTCATATTTATTCCTTTCTTTCAAATTGGACTATTTATTATTTAGTGTCTTTTTTATTGTTTTAGCTGGTAAAAAACTAATAGTACCAACATCAATTCCAGAATTTTTCTTTGCATACACCACAGATAGAATAGCTCCATTATGGGTAGAATCATTTATGATCTCGTACATTTCAGTTACCTGCATGCCATTCGTATCTTTTTGAATAAGTTTCATAGAATAAAAATCATTCAATAACCTTACAACATCATCGGATTCAAATGATTTAGTCATAACACTACAAGCTGCATTTTCTGCATACCCAATTATATACATCTTTTTTTCGAGAATAATCGAATAAGCACTTCCTCCTAACTTCCTCATTACAGGATCACCATTTATCAATTTTTCTGGTATTGCCTTTCCACCAACAGCTTCGACCATATATTTGATGTTATTGTAGCTATCATAATTTTGAAAACAGTACCCATCAAAAACTGTAACATTAGCTTGAGTTCGTGACTGATTACTTTCAGCATTAACAGTATATAGAGACAACGACAGAACTAAGTAAGTACCTAGTTTTTTAAATAATAAGATATTCATTCAATAATACATCCTTTAAATATGTAATTATTTCACTGCAAAATAAAACGCCAATGACTCCTACCCACACCGAAGTACACTTAACGCCGCCAACAACGGCAGGCTTGATGATTGGTTTGTGCAATAGTGGCGAAGCCGCGCACAAACCAATCAGCGACAAGACTGTCCAAGCCACGAAGTGGCTGATGTTGCTTGGCCTTGTTAAATATTTAGTTATGTGATTCTTAAAGTGCAGAAAACCGGCTTGATTCTTTAGTATTCATTAAGGCTAACTTTATAAATTATAGCAGCCACCAAGTTTATCCAATTCTGGCTCAACAAGCTCTTTTAAGCCTCCACCCAGCACAATTTTAAACTTAGTTACCTGCTGAATTTTCAATAAAGTATCGGCAACTACTTCGGGATTTTCATTAAACTCATATACCACATGGCCTGCGAGTTGAATATCACCATACTGAAAATTATCCTCAATCCCCTTCGAGAAATCTAATTGTATAAATTTTTTATAAATAGGAGCACCAGAATTTTCCATCGCCCTATAACAAGCTCTAATAGACTTATAACCGAATAAGCTATCTGATTTTTTAAAAGTAAAGTTCAATACTTTATATTCCACCCTGCATTCATCAGAAAAAATAACCATTTTGGCCTTCATCGAATAGAATGCATATGAAAAAAATACAAATAATAAAGCGATGATATTTAAAGCACCGAACCACTCAAACTTTATTGCACCAAAAATATGTATCAGCACTATGATCAACGCAATGACAGCAAAGACAATACTTAGCTTCCTAAAATCACCTGGTAGCTGGCTGTCAAACTCTACTTGTTCTTTATCCACAAGAACCTCCATATTTAATTGCTTCCTATATTATTTCTTCATACACAGAGTACTTTTTATGGTGGGCTTAATTAAATTTTTTAAAAATAACTTTAAACTTATGCGCACACCCTCCGAATGTATTTAACGCTTAAAGCATGGGCGCGGATTTTCGCGTCCAATGCCTTTACTTGTTAAATTGTGAACTTTCATTTTTGACTCTGTAAATATTGTTCTAACAGCGAATATAAGTCATGTGGGTACTCGTAAAACAAATCATCAAGCTCACCAAGAAAGTCATCATATTTCTCTCCGAAGCTTTGAAGAGTGTTTACTCTCCTATCCCAGTTAGTATCTGGGCCGGATTCACCAAATATTGAGTTTGCCTTTTCTACGATTTCAGCAGTTTTGCAAGCATCAATTTTCCTTAAAGCCTCTGGTACATAAAAGGCAAAATCTCCAGAAGAATTAAAAAAATACTGATCAAATCCACCATTATTTACTTCAGCTTCTAAAGCAAATACAGATGCTACAATTTTATCTTTCTCAGACAAAGAATCGATTCCGTTCAAGCCCAAATTTTCAAGCGCCTTATCAAAGGCTGATTCAACTATTTCTTTCATAGCAATTTAACGCCTCACTAAAGTGCGCGTTTTTTTGCGTCACTTTTCAGTGACTTGTTATGTTTTTCAGAGCCTATAGTCCACATTATATAAATGACGAAGACAGACTCCGGAAGAATAAATTGGCCAAATATTTTGGCACCAGTATAACCAAACAACCACCAAACTAACGGCATTGTTGTTAATGAAAAAATCGTAGCTATATAAAAAAATCTTGGTATATGCCACTTAAGAGATGTTTCAGGATATTTATTACGGCTAAAGGCCCATTTTCTGAACAACGTAGCAATGATATAGGTCGAAAATAAAAAACTCAAAACAAGCAACCAATCCACAGCTGTTAAGTTTTCAATATTACAATCGGGACTACATATAAACAGATTATCCATAATCTATATCCAATTTAAGAAACATAACATTTTAATCGTGCGCATGCGCGTTTGCACGGAAAGCTCTTTTCAAAGTTTCACGGCAACTAATTGATTTAACTCGGTAATTAATGACTTCCATTTCCAAGCTCCATAAATACACGCATGCGTATTTTCCTAAATAACGAGGGTCTCGTTATGTCTGGTTTATTTCTTATAATGCACTGATTCTGCACGACTTTTCTTCATCCATCTAGTGCAAATGCGCACATTTAAAATTTCTTCCGTGCAAACATGCAATTAGTTGTCTATTATTTAAGAATAAGCTGTATATAAAACCAGTATTTTAATTCACAGTTATTTGCAGAATAATTAAGGGGTTATTTATGTCTAAAAGTCCTTTTATTAATCTCGTTCGCCAGAACATTCGTATGCGTGGTTACAGCATGCGTACGGAAAAAACATATCTTTATTGGATCTGCGATTACATTCGCTTTCATCGTATGCAGCACCCTAAAGACCTTAGTCCTGAGCATGTCGTATCGTTTCTTTCTTATTTAGCTAATCGGCGCGATGTAGCTATCAACACTCAAAAAACAGCACTGAATGCTCTCGCCTTTTTATACAATCAATTTTTGAATCAGCCCCTAGGAGATTTAGGTTTCACTTACGCCAAACGCCAACGTCGATTACCCATTGTTTTGACGACTCAAGAAGTACAATTAATTTTGGATAATCTATCAGGCCGAGATAAAGTCATTTTCTCTATTTTATACGGTTCAGGGCTTAGGATTACTGAATGCTTAAGGCTGAGAGTTAAGGATGTTGATCTGCTAAGAAATAGCATTACGGTTCATGATGGCAAAGGTGGAAAAGATCGCCAAACAATTTTAAGCACTTCTCTGGCGAAACCTTTAAATTATTTAATAGAAAAAGCGATTCAGCTTCAGCAGCAGGATAACTTACAAGGAATAGGACCATCTTTACCCCATATGCTGGGTAAGAAATTTCCAAATGCTTATCGACAACCTGCTTGGATGTTTATATTTCCCTCAACGACATTTTGTAAGCATCCAATTACTGATAAACTTTGTCGCCATCACTTGCATGATTCTGTGCCGCGTAAGGCGTTGAAGAAGTCCGTTGATAAGTCTGGTTTAAATAGGAAAAAAATTAGCTGTCACACTTTTAGGCACAGCTTTGCGACACAGCTATTACAAAACGGACGTGATATTAGAACGGTTCAGGAGCTTTTAGGTCACTCAGATGTGTCTACAACCCAAATTTATACACACGTAATTGGGCAGCATTTTGCGGGAACAAATAGCCCGCTGGATAATTTAAGATTATAACTTATCGTTTAATAATTTTAGATTATCCAGAGGCTAGTTTTAAGCGTTAATCATTCGCAATGCGGCTAAACACAGCACCTTTTTGGCCTTTGTATTTTGCGTCTACGCGTTTGTTATACGGGCGTATTGCTGGGCTAGATAAGGTTTCAAAAGACATGGCGCATATCACCATTTCTGGGCGTAATGCTAATGGCAATTTACCGTTATTAAAAAACTCTAAAACGATTTGCCCTTCCCAACCTGGGTCGATGCGGCCTGCGGTTACGTGAACCATTAAGCCTAAACGTGCCAGTGAACTGCGGCCGTCTAGCCAACCCACTAGGTCGTCTGGGATCGTTACTGATTCTAGCGTTGCGCCTAGCACTAATTCGCCTGGGTGAATAAAGAAAGGTTCGTCGTTTTCGACGATAATTTCTTTACTCATAATGCGCTCCATTGCGCGTGTAAGTTGCTCACGCTCGCCGGATAAATCCAAGTGGGTTACGGTATTGTTGCTGAATACACGAAAGCTGTTGGCTAGGCGTAAATCAACACTTATTCCGGCAATGGACTCGGGTGCTGGAGCGGGTTCGATTTTTATCGAACCCTGTGCAATTCTTTGTTCAATATCACCATCACTTAAGCGCATGGAGTATTCCTTCTTTTATCTTATATCGAGCAGTACGACTCGTACTAATCGTCTGATATGCTGATGTTGGGAATTTGCTGATCGTTAGCGCTGCGGTTGGCTAATGCAACGGCTACGTTACGTGCAAGGTTGCGATACATTAAGGCAACGTCACTATTTTCTTGTTCAACCACAACAGGTGTTCCGGCGTCGCTTTGTTCACGAATGAATTTAGACAGCGGTAATGAGCCAAGTAATTTTGTTTCATACTGATCGGCAATTTTTTGGCCGCCATCTTCACCAAATATATGTTCTGCATGGCCGCAGTTAGAGCAAATGTGCATGCTCATGTTTTCGACGATGCCGAGTACTGGAATGTTAACTTTACGGAACATTTCGATGCCTTTTTTTGCATCTAACAACGCAATGTCTTGTGGTGTTGTCACGATCACAGATCCCGCTACTGGGAATTTTTGCGAGAGCGTGAGCTGAATATCACCCGTACCTGGAGGCATATCAATAATTAAATAATCCAACTCACCCCAAGCGGTTTGGGTCAGTATTTGCATTAACGCGCCGGCAACCATTGGGCCACGCCATACCATGGGTGTGTCGTCGGTGGTTAGGTAGGCCATCGACATGGTTTTAACGCCGTGTGCTTCGATGGGCACAAACCATTTGTTGTCGATAGTATCTGGTCGAGTACCTTCGGCAACGCCCATTAATAAGCCTTGGCTTGGGCCATAAATATCGGCGTCTAATAAGCCGACTTTGGCACCGTCTTTGGCGAGGGAGATGGCTAAGTTAACCGACGTTGTTGATTTGCCTACGCCGCCTTTTCCGGATGCTACGGCAATGATATTTTTTACTTTGCTAATGGCTTCTACGGTATTTTGAGATTTGTGTGCTGCTACTTCCCAAGTGATGTTAACGTCTGCACTAGCTACGCCGTTTACGTTACCAATCATAACTTTTAAAATTTCAGCCGTACCGCCTTTTAAAAAATCAGACGGATAAGGAAGATGAATATTAACATCAACGTGATTACCGTTTATGGCAATATTTTTAACGGCACCAAAGCTAACAAGGTCAGTATTTAAATAAGGGTCTTGATAAGAAGAAATCGCAGCTTCGATCGCAGCGGGTGTTAAAAGAATATCAGTCATAAGTTACCTACTATTGCGAAGTGTGTCGCCAGAAGCAAAAAAGTCATTGTATACCAGTTTTTAAGGCGAGAATGAAGCAATCACTGTAAGTTAACTAACCAGCGCTATGTATATAGCAAAATGAACTTAAAAAAGAACAAAACATACTTGAAGGATATAACGCCTATTTGGGATAATAAGTCGCCAAATTTTAGCTGTGTCTTTTTTTGTGTACTTTTTAAGTCTATTTAAGGTCTATTTAAGGTCTATTTAAGGTCTATTTAAGGTCTATTTAAGGTCTATTTTTTGTCACAAGTACGTATCATAGCAACAAGTACAACAACTATTGAGTTTCACCTACATTAAGAGTGAGCATCTAGCATGTCAGATTATTTATTAATCTTGGTCAGTACCATTTTAGTGAACAACTTTGTTCTGGTTCAGTTTTTAGGTTTATGCCCTTTTATGGGGGTGTCGAATAAATTAGAAACAGCCATTGGTATGTCTGCAGCCACCACCTTTGTTTTAACCTTGGCCTCGGTGTGCAGTTATTTAGTGTATACCTATTTATTGGTGCCACTGGATTTAGAATACTTGCGTACCATCAGTTTTATTATGGTAATTGCTGTGGTGGTGGGTTTCACCGAAATGGCGATTCGCAAAACCAGCCCGCTGTTGTATAGAGTGCTGGGAATTTTCTTACCATTAATCACTACCAACTGCGCGGTGTTAGGTGTGGCGCTGTTGAACATTAAACGCGATAACAGTTTTGTTGAATCCATTCTTTATGGTTTTGGTGCGGCTGTTGGCTTCTCGTTGGTAATGGTGCTGTTTGCTGCAATGCGCGAACGCATTACCGTTGCCGATGTGCCTAAACCGTTCCAGGGTTCTGCAATTTCTATGGTGACTGCAGGTTTGATGTCATTAGCCTTCTTGGGCTTTACGGGCTTGGTGAGCATTTAATAATGAGTTCTATTTTAATTGCCATTGTCTTGTTGGCCACCCTTGCTATTATTTTTGGCGCTATTTTAGGTTTTGCTGCCGTGCGTTTTAAAGTGGAAGGCAACCCGATTGTTGACCAAATCGATAACCTGCTGCCGCAAACACAATGTGGCCAGTGCTCTTACCCAGGTTGTAAACCTTATGCCGAAGCGATTGCCGCTGGCGAAAAAATCAATAAATGCCCTCCGGGTGGCGAAAGTACTATTCTTGCCTTAGCCGATTTATTAGGGGTTGAACCCGAGCCATTAGACGCGGAACACGGCGCAGAAAAAGATGTGCCGATGGTAGCCCTGATTCGCGAAGACGAGTGCATTGGCTGTACTAAATGCATTCAGGCTTGTCCTATCGATGCGATTATGGGGGCAGCAAAACAAATGCATACAGTGATTGCCGACGAATGTACCGGTTGTGATTTATGCGTTGAGCCTTGCCCTGTTGATTGCATTGACATGGTACCGATCGAGACAACATTGCAAAACTGGCATTGGGATAAACCAAAAAACTTCATCGAGATGATTGATCTGGCCGATGTTTCTGATCAGCCAATGCATAAGGAGGTGCGCTAATGCAACCCATCACTTTGCACACGTTTGAAGGCGGTATCCATCCTCCTGAAAACAAGCATCAATCTACGCAAACTCCTATTGCAACCTTGCCCTTACCGCCACAGCTTATTGTACCTATTGGTCAGCATATAGGTGCTCCGGCCGAAGTGATTGTTGCAGTAGGCGATCAGGTGGCAAAAGGACAGTTAATTGCTAAACCCAAAGGGTTTATCAGTGCGGCTGTCCACGCGCCGACGTCCGGTATAGTAACCGCCATTGCACAACGCGAACTGCCACACAACTCGGGTCTTGAAGGTTGGTGTGTCGTCATTGATAGCGATGGCGAAGATCGTTGGCTAGAAGAAATAGCCAGTGGCTCGCATAATATCGACAACTATTTAGACACTGAAAACACGTGGTTAATTCAGCGCATTCGTGATTGTGGTATTACCGGTTTGGGGGGCGCAAGCTTCCCTACTGCGGTAAAAATGTCGGTTGAAAATCGCACTATAGAAACCCTAGTGATTAATGCTGCTGAGTGTGAACCTTATATTACTGCCGACGACAGCCTAATGCGCGAGCGTGCTTTAGAAGTAATTTATGGCATTCAAATCATGCTGAAACTAACCGCTGCAAAGAGTTGTTTAATTGGTATTGAAGACAACAAACCAGAAGCCATCGAAGCTCTTAAAGCCGCATTAAAATCGATTCATGCAGAGCAGCGTATTGCCGTTGTTACGATTCCAACTAAGTACCCTTCGGGTGGCGAAAGACAGCTGATTAAAATTTTAACCGGCAAAGAAGTGCCCAACGATGGTATTCCTGCTGACATTGGTATCGTGTGTCAAAACGTAGGAACCTGCGAGGCTGTTTATAAAGCCATTGCTTTTGGCCAACCGTTAATTTCACGAATCACCACTATTACCGGTGAATCGGTAAGCCAGCCTCAAAATGTTGAAGTATTAATTGGTACTCCTATTAAGCACCTGTTGGAGTTTGCTGGCTTTCAGCAAGAGAAGAGTCTCTTCCAAAAGCTGTTAAGTTCAGTCAAAACTCAAGCAACAATTCAACCTAAGCCGCGCATTATTATGGGTGGCCCCATGATGGGTGTTACCTTGAGTAATGCTGAATTACCCATTTTAAAATCCAGCAACTGCATTTTAGCCCCTAGCCAAAAAGAGCTTCCGGCCAATGATGTGGCTAGCGCTTGTATTCGCTGCGGATTATGCACCGAAGTGTGCCCAGTAGAGCTACTACCACAACAATTATATTGGTTTAGTAAAGCCGGTGAGTTAGATAAAGCCGAACAACATAACATTGCCGATTGCATTGAATGTGGCGCATGTTCTTATGTGTGTCCTAGTCAAATTCCACTGGTGCAATATTACCGTTATGCCAAAGGTGAGATTAAAGAAGAACGTATTGCACAAGAAAAATCGAACCGTTCTAAAGTGCGCTACGAGGCTCGCCAAGAGCGCTTAGATCGTGAAGCTGCCGATAAAGAGGCCAAGCGCCAAGCTCGTGCTGCGGCTGCAGAAAAAGCACAAGCGGCTAAAAAAGCCGCAGCCGCAAAGGCAGCACTAGACGACTCATCCCCAGAGAATTCAAATGCCATCAATAGTGCTGCAATAGCTGAGGAAAAAAGCCAAGAGCCTATTGATTTGGAAAAACTGCAAGAACAGTTGGATGCTGCGCAAGCGGGCTTAAAAAAATCAATGGATAAAATTGCCGAGATAAAAGCAGATGAGTCCTCTACTCAAGATTTAGCCGTTTTTGAAAAAGCCGTTGCTAACCGCCGCGATAAAGTTAAAGCACTGGCATTGCAAATTGCAGAGGCTAAAAAATCAGCGCCTGTGGTGAAAAAAGAGCCGTCTGCTGATGATCGCGCTAACCTTGAAAAGAAGTTACGCGCACAAAAAGACCGCATGGAAAAAACCCAACAACGCGTCGATCTTGCCAAGCAACAAGATTTAGATTCTCTGCCCGCATTACAAAAAGGTTTAGACAAACAAATGCAAAAATTAAAAGAGCTAGAAAATGAGTTAGCTCAGTTTGATAAGGCGGAGAATTAATTATGGCTGTTAATTCTTCGGGTTTTGTTAACATCACCTCACCCCATGCCCACGGTGGTAACACCACCAGCCGTATTATGATGACGGTTATTTTAGCCACCATTCCCGGGGTTGCCGCGCTTACTTATTTTTTTGGTTGGGGCTCACTGATTAACATTTGCCTTGCAAGTATCACGGCTTTGAGTTGTGAAGCGCTTATTTTAAAAATGCGCAAACGTCCTGTGGGTTTTATTTTAAAAGACAACAGTGCATTACTTACGGCTGTACTTTTAGGCATTGCCTTACCACCACTGGCCCCTTGGTGGGTAACGGTGGTAGCGGTAAGTTTTTCTATGGTGTTTGCTAAACATTTGTACGGAGGTTTGGGTAATAACCCGTTCAACCCTGCTATGGTCGGCTATGCGCTAGTGCTTATTTCTTTTCCAGTACAAATGACCACTACTTGGGCTGTACCATTCTTTTTGAGTGATGGCCAAACGATTCCTTTTACCGACAGCCTGAATGTTATTTTTTCTAATAGCGCCAGTATTGCCGACAGTTTAAGCGATGCCTACAGTGGTGCTACGCCTTTAGATACCTATAAACACTTAGCCAGCAATCAGACTGCACTAGAAATCATGCAACAGCCTTTATTTGCTAATGATACTCAAGGCGGATCTGCCAGCAATTGGTTCGCTGGCGGCTGGGAATTTGTTAATATTGCCTTCTTAATTGGGGGCTTGATATTACTCGCCTTGAAAATTTTTACTTGGCATATTCCTTTCAGTTTACTGGCCGCATTAGGTACTTGTTCGTTAGTGTTTGGCTGGGATCCAGATATGTATGTACCTTGGTCGCTGCATATTTTTACCGGTGCGACTATGATGGGAGCATTTTTTATTGCTACCGATCCGGTCAGTGCTTCCACAACGCCGTTAGGCAAAATTATTTATGGTGCAGGCATTGGTATTCTCATTTATGTTATTCGAACTTGGGGCGCCTACCCCGATGCCGTTGCATTTGCAGTGTTGCTAATGAATTTTGCAGCTCCCTTTATCGATACTTATACACAGCCACGTACTTATGGGCACGTAAAAGCCAAGCGTGGTATGCCGGCAAAACCTGATGCTGATAACGATACAGATAAAAAGGAAGGCTAATGAACGAGTTATTGCAGTCTATTCGTAAAAATGCCATTGGCTTAGGCTTATTTGCCATAGTCACAGCTGGCTCAATTGGCGTTGCTCAGGTATTAACCTTTGACCAAATCAAAGAAAACGTAAAAATTGCTCAAGCAAAAGCATTGCACGAAATTGTGCCTGAAACTGAGTACAACAATGATTTATTAAACGATACTGTTTCTTTGACCGCAGAAGGTATTAACGCCAAGTGGAATGTTCGTTTATTAGGACCACTAGCAGATGATGCCGTCGCTTACATCGCGCGCAAAGATGGTAAAGCCCATACTGTGATTCTTCCAGTTACGGCTCCCGACGGTTATACCGCGCATATTAATATGATTGTAGGAATTCGCTTAGATGGCACATTGGCAGGTGTACGAGTGGTCGACCACAAAGAAACACCCGGCTTAGGCGATAAAATTGAAGTGAAAAAAGATCCTTGGATTCTTCAATTTGCAGGTTTGTCATTATTAAACCCGGAACAAGATAATTGGGCAGTAAAAAAAGATGGGGGCGAGTTTGATCAATTCACTGGCGCAACCATTACCCCAAGATCGGTTGTGCGTTCGGTGAAACTGGCGCTCGAATTTTTTCAAAAGCATGGCAAAGAATTAGTCGACAGTGAGAACTTAACTTATGGCAACTAAATCGTTATCTGAAATTTCGTTAGACGGTTTGTGGAAAAACAATCCGGCATTGGTTCAATTGCTAGGGTTGTGTCCGCTATTAGCCGTTACCGGTTCTGTGGTTAACGCCATTGGCTTAGGGCTTGCCACAATTTTGGTATTGGTAGGCTCTAACTTAGCGGTTTCGTTAATTCGTAATCATGTGCCAGATGCGGTGCGTTTACCTGCTTTTGTGATGATCATTGCGTCGTTTGTTACGGTGACCGAACTGGTGATGCAAGCGCTGACCTACGAGCTTTATCAAATCTTAGGCATTTTTATTCCATTAATCGTAACCAACTGCGCTATCTTGGGTCGCGCCGACGCCTTTGCCAGTAAAAACGGTTTACTGCCTTCTGCTGTTGATGGTTTAACCATGGGATTAGGGTTTACTGTGGTGTTAATTTTGCTGGGTGTGATTCGTGAAATTATTGGCCAAGGTACCTTGTTTACCAACATGGATTTGATTTTTGGTGAAGCAGCGGTGAGCTGGAAGATTGTTATCTTTACTGATTATCCAGATTTCTTATTTGCTATTTTGCCACCCGGTGCATTTGTAGCAATGGGTTTAATTATTGCCGTTAAAAATCTAATTGACTCACATTTAGAAGAACGTGCAGCGGCGAATAAAGAACAAGTAGAAGCAGGTTCTAAGCGTGTTCGTGTAACGGGCAAGATCAGTTAATAATTTTCTAATACATAGGCCAATGGGTATGAATAAACTGTTTATCATTGGTCTACCCAGAACGGGCACCACCAGCATCAGTGTAGCGTTACTAAAATACGATTTTAAAGTAGCCCATACCGCTTTTACTAAATACGCATTTGAACTGGCAGATGTCATTTCTGACGCTCCCTGCTTTAGTGATTATAAAGAGTTAGATGCTCTATTCCCGGGCTCTAAATTTGTTTATTTAGAACGCGATTTAGAACAATGGATTCCATCAGCACAAATGCTGCTGCAAAAAATGGAGTCACGCTTGCACCCACACACAGGAGTCTTTAGCCCGGTTCTCAAACGCAGCTTTAATAAAGTATTTAATCTCTATAACTCACCCGATCTTTATTCAGAATCACATTTAAAAAACTGTTACCTAAAACACCAAGATGAGGTGTTAAATTACTTCAGCGAGCGCGATGATCTTATTAGTATCAATGTAAGTCATAAAAACAGCTTGCCACGCTTGATTGAATTTTTAGGCTTGCCCATGAATGATCAAGCAAGCTTTCCTCATTTAAATCAAGGGCGTCACGTTGCTGGCTGGAAAGAGTTTAAACACCCTAATAAGGTAAACGCCAACAGTGCTGGTTTAGAACGTCGTAAATTTTTTGACTACCATAGTGAGCAATTAAAAAAACAGCCACACAGCACCAATAGCTTTTAGGATTAGATTTATTAACTATTAGCGCTATTCTTGTTGCTGGGTATACGTGGTACTTTATTAACCGTTTAAAGACATATCTTAAGTGAACAACGAGGTGTTTATGAATATTTTAATCAGCGGCGCAAGCGGGCTTGTTGGCAAGGCCTTAACCCGTCACTTACGTAGCCAAGGTCATGAGGTACACACCTTAAAACGCAATAATTCAGGCGCTGTATTTACTTGGCAGCCCGATCAGCAAAAAATATTGTTAGACCCTAGCATTACCCTAGACGCGGTGATTAATCTTAACGGCGTTAATATTGGTGATAAGCCATGGTCTGCGCAACGTAAAATAGACATTATTAAAAGCCGCGTGGATTCTACCCGCCTACTAACCACTGCCATAGCCGCTTTAGAGCAGCCACCTCATACGTTTATTAATGCCAGTGCTATCGGTTTTTATGGCGATACAGGCTCTGCTGCTGTCGACGAAAACAGTGCACCAGGCAGCGGTTATTTAACCGATGTGGTTACACAATGGGAACAATCTGCAGAGGCTCTAACCAATACCAATATCCGCACCGTGTTTATTCGCAGCGGTGTTATTTTGAGTAAAGAAGCCGGCGCTTTACAAAAAATGCTATTGCCATTTAAGTTAGGTTTAGGTGGACGTGTGGGTTCAGGTCAGCAATTTATGAGCTGGATTGCCTTAGAAGACGAAGTAAGAGCGATAGAGTTTTTATTAAACAATACTCATATTCAAGGCCCAGTAAATTTAACCAGCCCCAATGCGGTAAATAATTCTGAGTTTACATCAACGTTAGCCAAATGCTTAAACCGCCCTGCTATTTTCCCAATGCCAGCATTTATGGTGAAGATATTGTTTGGTGAAATGGGGGATTTATTATTGCTGGGTGGCGCAAATGTTCAACCGAAAGTACTATTGGAAAATGGCTTTGAGTTTAAATACCCAGAGCTTAATAGAGCATTTAACGCGGCGCTAAAATAAACAATACAGTAGAAAAATAACGAATAAAAAAACGAAAAATGAAAAATGAAAAATGAAAAATGAAAAAAGCCTGCTAATGCAGGCTTATTTTTTACGGGGTTAAACAGTTCTTATTAAAGAAAAATTAGAACTTGTAACCAACACCTGCCATAAATACTAATGGATCGATTTCTACAACTACATCACCAGCACCGGCTTTGTTAGTGCCTTCAAGTTCGGTATCGATATCCATGTACCAAACACCTAGGTTTGCCATCATCTTATCTGCAAAGTGGTAGTTCACACCAGCAGAAACAGACAAACCAAAGCTGTCACCTAGAGGACCATAAGAATCACCTTTAACAGCATCCGCTTCATCAAAGAAAAAGGTCATGTTAATACCTGCACCTACGTATGGCTGCAGTGCTGAACCAGAATCCATTGGGTAGTACTGCAAAGATACTGTGGGTGGTAAATGCTTAGTTGTTCCAATTTTATTACCTTCAAGCTCTACAGTGTGCTTAAAAGGTGTAGCTGCCAATACTTCAACACCAACATTTGATGTCAACATATAAGTAGCGGTTAAACCCAATTGAGTATCGTCTTTAACTTCAACTGTTCCAAGACCAGCAATTCTAGCATTGTTATCTTTTGGCGTTACGTTAATCACACCGGCTTTAATCATAATGTCGCCAGCTTCATACGCCATCACTTGTGATGAACCAAATACTGCAATGCTTGTTGCTAATAGTGTAGATACTAGTTTCATAAAAAAACTCCTAACTTATGTTTAAAACGTTTAAAAATTTAGTGTGGTAAATCCATAAGCGCATATTCTCACTTGTCGGCTGGGCTGCATTGATTCAAATCAACAAATATTAGAAGCTAAAACACAGTTACCCTCAAAAGATGATTTACATCAATTTACTGTACAGGTTATTTCCGAACACCAAAATATTCACTCAAACAAAATGGTCATAACCGTGCTGGTGTAAATTAGTATACGTATAGCAATGGCTGTAACTTTACTCATATAGAGCAAATTACTACTCTGGTTTTTTTATTAACCAGTAGAGTAATCGCGATGGCGTTTATAACCTTTGAAATTCTTTTGTGGATTCTATTTTTCTTATCCTTATTGGATGCCAATAAACGATGGGGCAGTCAAAAAACACTGTTGTTCTTTTTACCGTTATTTATTTACGGCTGGATATTGGAAGCGTCTGCTATTGGTATCTTTCAGCGCTATGAATACGGCGATGGTTTTTTTGTCACCTTATTTGGCGCACCGCTGTGTATTGCTGCCGGTTGGGCTGCAATAACCTACAGTGGTTTTTGCATTGCGCAAACTTATACAAAAAATCATTTTAAAATCGCAGCCTTTACCGCGCTGTGGGGTTTGAGTATTGATTTCTCAATGGATGGCTTAGCGGTATTAATGGGTTACTGGACTTGGTTTGCACCAGCCGATGTGGTGTTGCCTTACTTTGATGTTCCGGTGTCCAACTTTATTGGCTGGTTTATTATTCTGTCTTTCTTTTCATTCTTTCATCTACGCTGGCAAGATAAAAAAATCAGAAAAGCCATGTGGGGTTTTGATGCCGTTGCTCCTGCATTACCTGCGCTATTAATCGCCATTGCAATCATGCTTGAAAGTGAATATGAACGTTTGTTTATTACCTTCCCTTGGTGGCTAATGCTGATTATTTTTATCGTGCCGCTCGTGGCTATTTTATCGGTTTGGTTACTACAAAAACCCAACCTTTCACAATTTGACGATCAATTGAATAATCAAATTAACAATACACAAAGTTTCAAGGTGCCGCTCTTGATTAGCCATGCGCTGCATGGCTTCTTTTTCATTATGTCGGTTTATGTGGGGGTTACATCAGGTGACTGGCGTTATTTAATCGTTGCCCTTGTTGCGGGTGTGCCATTATTGGCACATGCGATTGGTTCAAAACAGCGGCTAACGTCTAACAAGCATAAATTAGCAATGAGTTAGCGATCAACTGCCATTTACGTCTCAAGAGTTAGTTTCATAAAGCCCTCTATTGAGGGCTGATGCTTTTTTCATTGATGCTGAGCGCCATCGCTTCAGCGATTTTTATACCATCAATCGCCGCCGACATAATGCCGCCCGCATAACCTGCGCCCTCACCTGCTGGGTAAAGTCCTTGCACATTAATGCTTTGAAAACTGTCGTCTCGTTTAATGCTAATAGGCGCAGAAGTTCGTGTTTCTACACCCGTTAACAGCGCGTCGTCTTTAGCAAAACCTCTGATTTTACGGTTAAACGCAGGCAACGCTTCTCGAATCGCCTCGACAGCAAAATCAGGTAATGCTTTTGATAAATCGGTTAATTTTATACCCGGTTTAAAAGATGGCTGTACACTGCCCAAACTGTCGAGATTTTTCTTACCAGAATCAATGCCTTTTAAAAAGTCGCCGACGGTTTGTGCCGGTGCATCATAATCTGAGCCGCCTAATATGTAAGCATTGCGTTCTAACTCACGCTGCAGTTCTATACCGGCCAAAGGTCCACCTGGGTAATCATTAGGATCTATCCCCACAACTACCGCACTGTTTGCATTGCGCTCGTTACGTGAGTACTGACTCATGCCGTTGGTAACGACTTGGTGCTCTTCTGACGCGGCGGCCACTACCGTGCCACCAGGGCACATACAAAAACTGTAAACTGAACGGCCATTCTTACAGTGATGTACCAACTTATAATCTGCAGCGCCTAATATTTCATTGCCGGCGTTTGGCCCAAAACGCGCAGCGTCGATGGTCGATTGTTCGTGCTCGATCCGAAACCCAACCGAGAACGGTTTGGCTTCGATATACACACCTTTGTTGTATAACATTTCAAACGTATCGCGAGCACTGTGGCCAATGGCAAAAGCGATATGATTTGATTTTAGCGTTTCACCCGTTGACAAGGTTAACCCTGTAATACGTTGGCCGTTGTCGGTTTTTTCGAGTACTAGGTCGTCTACTCGACAACTAAATCGCACTTCTCCACCTAGGCGAACAATTTCTGCACGCATTTTTTCCACCATAGACACCAATTTAAAGGTACCTATGTGTGGCTTACTGACATAAAGTATTTCGTCCGGTGCGCCAGAAGCCACAAACTCAGCCAATACTTTTCGGCTATATTGTTTGGGATCTTTTACTTGGCTGTACAGCTTGCCATCAGAGAATGTGCCCGCACCGCCTTCGCCAAACTGCACATTGGATTCGGTGTTGAGCTTTTTTTGACGCCAAAAGCCAAAAGTATCTTTTGTGCGCTCTCTTACTTCTTTACCGCGATCAAGAACGATCGGCTTGTAACCCATTTGCGCAAGGGTTAAACCTGCTAGCAACCCACAAGGGCCAAAGCCAACAACAATTGGGCGCTCAGCCAAATCTACAGGAGCCTGTGCAACAAAGTGGTACGACAAATCGGGGGTTTGTTTAATCAGTTGATCGTTGTCAAACTTTGCTAACAGTTCAGTTTCTAAGCTCGGCGATACTTCAACATCTAGGGTATAAATAAGAAATATATTATTTTTTTGGCGCGCATCGTAACCACGACGAAACATATTGAAGCTAATCAATTGATCAGTCGTAATCTGCAAGGTCGATAAAACCGTTTGCTGAAGAACTTGATCATCGTGATCGAGGGGAAGTTTGATGTTGCTGAGACGGATCATGGTGGCGCCTTTACGAGAGTTCTAAAACTGCATAGCTTGAGTAAAGGCGGCATTTTAAGGCATTTGGCGTTATCTTTACAGGTTTTAAAAGTGGCGGGGAAGATTAAACCCCCGCCCATTTTATTTAAAGTGCTGTATGTAAGATTTCACGGCTAATATCAGGGGTAATCGCACTGTGCTCACCCAACTTAACCATACCGTGCTTGGTCAATTTTTCGATAAGCAAATCAATATCAGCTTCAGCCAAATCGACGTGAGATAAACGTATAGGCACTTGCATCTGAGTAAAGAACTGCTCGGTCGCTTCAATCGCACGATTAATGCGTGATTCTTCATCACCTTCTGTGATATTCCAAATACGTTCTGCGTACTGTAATAGTTTTTCACGTTTGGCATCGCGACATACCTTCATTACCGCAGGCAAAACGATTGAAAGCGTGCGTGCGTGATCGATATTGTGAGTACCGGTTAGTTCATGGCCAATCATGTGTGTTGCCCAATCTTGAGGAACACCAGCACCAATTAAACCATTAAGCGCCATTGTCGCTGCCCACATAATATTGCCACGGACTTCTAGATCTTGAGAAGTTTCAGCTGCCAATGCTTTTGGACCTTCTTCGATCAGTGTTAGCAATAAACCTTCAGCAAAACGGTCTTGAACTTTACCGTTTACACTGTAAGTTAAGTACTGTTCCATCGTGTGAACAAATGCGTCTACTACACCATTACTGATTTGACGGTCAGATAGTGAAAGTGTCACTGCAGGATCTAGTACAGCAAAAATTGGGCGTACTAAAGGATTATGGAACGGTAGTTTATTACCATCGCGGGTTACCACTGCACCAATATTTGATTCTGAACCCGTTGCTGGCAGAGTAAGCACACACGCTAACGGTAAAGCTTCTGTTATACGCGCTTGCTTGCTAATAATATCCCAAGGATCTTCACCCTTGAATAAGGCTGCCGCGGCAATAAACTTAGAGCCATCGATCACCGAACCACCACCAACTGCCAAGATAAAATCGATGTCGTTCTCTTTAATAATAGCTTGGGCTTTCATCAACGTGTCGTAGCTTGGGTTAGGCTCAATACCCGAGAACTCAAAGAAAGTATGCTCACTTAACGCACTGACTACCTGATCGTAAACGCCATTGCTTTTAATCGAGCCACCACCATAAGTAATCAAAACCTTGGCACTGCTAGGAATTTGTTTTTTTAATGCGGCTATTTGACCTTCACCGAAAAGAATTTGGGTGGTATTTTGAAAACTGAAATTTAACATAAATCGTGTCCCTAAAATGTTCGTTAATAAATTCTTACTAAATTTGCTTGTTTGAGCAAACAACTCAAACAATTACCTACAACTCATTAAAGCGCCGCAATCAATTTCGCTGCTGCTAACTCAGAGCTTTGTGGATTTTGACCACTAATAAGTAAGCCGTCTTGAACTGCAAAAGCATTCCAATCAGCTGCTTTTTGGTAATCAGCACCGCGTTTAATCAATTCATCTTCTAATAAAAATGGCACTATCTCGGTTAATTGCACAGCGTCTTCTTCACCGTTGGTAAAACCTGTTACCGCTTTACCTTTAACCACAAACTCACCTTGTGAATCTTTAACATTCAAAAAAGCAGCAGTTGCATGACATACGGCAGCAACCGGCTTATTGGTTGTTAAAAAGGCTTCGATTAAACTGATTGAATCTTGGTTGTCAGTTAAATCCCAAAGTGGTCCATGACCGCCGGGGTAAAACACAGCATCAAAATCAGCCGCATTTACGTTAGCCAAAATAGCCGTATTGGCCATTAATGCTTTTACGCTCTCATCGCTGTCGTAACGATGAGTCGAAGGCGTTTGAAAATCTTCTAACGTGCTTTTTGGGTCGATCGGTGGCTGACCACCCGCTACCGATGCCAGTGTCACGTTAAACCCTGCATCAATAAAAGCGTAGTAAGGAGCAGCAAATTCTTCTACCCAAAACCCTGTTTTTTCACCCGTTGCGCCTAATTCATCATGTGACGTTAATACCATTAAAATATGCTTTTGAACTTGAGCTGTATTGGCGGTCATTGTTTGGTTACCTAATCTGTTGGTTAAATGCTGTTTACTAAACTGGCATCAGTGTATGCCCTGCCATCAATTCAAACAATATCAATAATATTGATTACATTGGTAGATTAATTGATACAATAAAACGTACAATAAACAATGAATATTTCTTTTGAACAATTAAAAAGTATGGTGGTGTTTGCTCAAGTAGTAGAGCAAGGCAATTTAACCGCTGCTGCTAAACATATCGGTTTATCCCGTGCTGTGGTGAGTTATCACATCAAAAAACTGGAGTCTCAATTAGGGATTAAACTACTCAATCGCTCTACCCGTTCGATTGCACTCACCGAAGCAGGTAGCCAGTACTATCACTCTTGTCGCATTATTGCAGAACAAGCTTTTACAGCTAATCAACAAATAGAAAATATTAAAAACGAGCCCGAAGGCTTATTAAAAATAACCTGCCCAGTCAATGTCGGCATGCAAATTGTGGTACCGGCGCTCAGTGAGTTTCGTCGTCTTTACCCCAAAATTGAATTGGATCTCATGCTTACCGATGAAGTGGTAAACATTATGCAAGAGGGTATGGATTTAGCGATTCGTGGAGCGCCTTTACCTGATTCTGGTTTACAAGCCAGTAAGCTGTCTTCATTGCCAATGTGCTTATGTGGCTCTCCAGATTATTTTAAAAAGCATGGCCGCCCTATTACTCCTTCAGACTTAGATCAGCACGACTGGGTAATTTATAAGCTCACCGCCGGAGCGGTAGAGCTGAGTAAGGGCAATCGCTCTTTCAGTGTGGCGATTAAAGGCGGCATCAGCACCAATAATGCTGCCGCAAGAACGGCTTTTATTGAAGGAGGTCATGGTCTTGGTAGAATCCCTTTATACGATGCGTGGCCGAAAGTGCAAGCTGGTAAATTAGAGATTGTACTAGACGAATATCAATTAAAAGATATTGATATTTATGGAGTATTTCCACCAGGCAGTACTGGCTCCAAAAAGCTAAGACTGCTACTTGATTTTCTAAAAGATTACTTTAACAAGCTGGATAGAAAAGCCCAAAATAGAATCAAATCGTAATAATAGTAAAACCTGATTGCACAGAGTATTTGTTACTCTTATGATGCAAATTATCGCTGCTTAAATTCATTTAAACACCGCCATTCACTTAAATATCGCCATTCATTTTAAAAGGTCTGTATCACTTACTATGCTATTCATTTCTCACGCCGTTTCCATTCCTAGCGATCAGCTTGATTTACAAGCCATGCGCGCACAAGGTGCTGGCGGACAAAATGTGAATAAGGTTTCGAGTGCGATTCATTTACGCTTTGATGTAAGGGCTTCAACCCTGCCAGAATTTTATAAAGAGCGTCTATTGGCTCTTAATGATCATCGCATTACCAAAGATGGGGTGATTATTATTAAGTCGCAAGAACACAGAAGCCAAGAATTGAACCGCCAAGCGGCGCTAGACCGATTAGTAGCGTTAATTCGCCAAGCGGTGGTCACTCAAAAAGCACGACGAGCAACTAAACCTAGCCGTTCGTCACAAGCCAAACGCATGGATAAGAAGACCAAACACGGCCAAACTAAATCCATGCGCGGGCGCGTTAATCAAGATTAGGAAGTTATAAGCCTAATTTCTCCGCAACAAAATCGGCATCTTTATCACCGCGACCCGACAAGTTAACTAAAATTGTTTGGTCGGCGGGCAGTGTTTTAGCGAGTTTCATGGCGTAAGCAACCGCATGCGCACTTTCGAGCGCTGGAATAATGCCTTCTTTGCGAGACAAGGTCATGAATGCATCTAAACATTCATCGTCGTTTATTGCTTCATATTGTACCCGAGCAATGTCTTTTAAATGACAGTGCTGTGGCCCCGTTCCAGGATAATCTAAACCCGAAGCAATGGAGTACACAGGTAACGGCTCACCGTGTTCATCTTGCAGCATTAAACATTCAAAACCGTGCATAGCTCCTTTAGTACCAAGAGACATGGTTGCGGCATGATCAAGTGTATCTAAGCCTTTACCACCAGGCTCAACGCCTACTAATTTAACCTCTTTATCATCTAAAAACGCCGTAAACATGCCAATGGCATTTGAACCACCGCCCACACACGCCATTACATAATTTGGCAGTGTGGCCATTTGCTGTAAAAACTGCTGGCGTGCTTCGATACCAATAATGCTTTGAAAATCACGCACCATTTTAGGGAATGGATGCGGGCCAACTACAGAACCAATCGCATAAAAATAATTTACTGGATCCAGCAAGTACTCATCAAAAGCACTATCAACCGCATCTTTTAATGTTTTAGTGCCGCGATCAACAGCGACTAACTTACAGCCTAAGATTTTCATTTTTACAACATTAGGATGCTCTTTAGCGATATCAACCTCGCCCATGTGAATCTCACAGGGAATGCCTACTAACGCACAAGCGCTGGCTAAAGCAACACCGTGCTGACCGGCTCCTGTTTCTGCTAAAATCTTAGTTTTGCCCATAAATTTAGCCAACAAAGCTTCACCTAAGCAGTGATTTATTTTATGTGCACCGGTGTGGTTTAAATCTTCTCGCTTAAAATAAATCTGAGCACCACCAGCGTGTTCGGTTAAACGCTTGGCATGAAAAATAGGGCTAGGACGGCCGACATATTTGGCGTACAAATCGGCTAATTCTTCTTTGAATTCTTTGCTATAACGAATTTCTTCGTAAGCGGCATCAATTTCGTTCATGATGGTTTGCAGTTGCGGTGGTACAACTTGTCCACCGTACTCACCGAAATAACCTTTGTTATCAGGCATATTGTGAGTTAACGACATAAATATCTCCTAGAGCAGTTTATTATTTAATATGGATGTACTTTATCAAAGGGCTTAGAACGGCTCTAGTAGATTATCGTTTTTTACTGATATTAAGGTTTATTACGCTCTTGCAAGCTACAATCTTGAACATTCCAGTCTCGCACTAAATCGGCTAATGCGTAAGCTTGCTTATACAAGGCTTGTAATTCTTCTACACCCCCTTTTTGGCCGACAAACAATGGCATTTTATACAAGCGTGAAATAAGAGGATGTGTGGGGTTTTCTATTTTATTGCGCTCTAATGTCCAGCGTAAATTATTCGCCACCATGCGGAAAAATGTCAGTTTGGTCGCCAAACTGAACTGGCTTGAATCTTCGATATCACTAAAATTTTTAAAATCAATAGCGGCTAACAACGCCGTTTTATTGCCGGTTCTTATCGACGCCGAACGCGGCTGATCAAGCAACATCGACATCACGCCGAACACTTCGCCCGCATTAATTTCGTTTAAAACATGCTCACCTTGTTCTTCTGCAAGATAAACTGATAATTGACCGCGCAATAAAAAATAAAGGCTGTGTGAGTAATCGCCTTTTTGCAAAATGGTTTCATTGGGTTCTGCGGTAACAATTTGAGCCGTGCTCATTAATACTTCAAATTGCGACTCATCTTGTTGAATCAGCTCTTTAAAGAAGGTTACGCCGTTTAATATTCTTTGCAGAGACTCTAACGGATACTCTTCTTTTGTGACACGCTGCATATATTTGGCCTATCTGCTTAGCAAGTAAGAAATAATTATTATTTTGACTACAAATATAGCACGGTTTTCGGCGAATGCACGGCGACAGAGCACAAGCTTTAATCGCCGACATTTTTAAAATTTAGTTTAACGAGTTTAGCCGGATCTATTGCTACTAACTGTTGGCGGGCTCTTGTATTCGGCTATAGCCAAACAACCAATAAGACAGTAGGCGGTAACTGAAGTAACATAAAAAACCAGCAAAAATGACATCACTGGCAAAATGTCCACCTTGCACGATACGGCCAAAGCTCACTACAAAACCCATGACCAAACCGGCATAAAGCCAACTGCGACGTCTGAATACCCACGCCAAAACCATTAAATAAAAGCCCATTGCAGCATGACCACTAACGAAAGACTTATTATTACCCGGCTGATCTGCAATCATCGCTGCTGGAATAAAGGCGGGGATAAAATCTTTGTGGCCACCAAATTCTTGCACTGAACGAGGACGAGGTCTGTCCCAGTTTTCTTTAACCACTAGATGCACCAAAATACCTGGGCCAATCAACAAAGCCAATGTCAAAAACACCCAAGTTTTACGCTGATCAGTGCCTAAACCAAAGCGACCTTTAACAAAACTTAAGGCGGTCATGATGAGTAACAGCGGCAAAATGAATTTAGGCGCATGTCGAAACAATTCATACACAGACAAAACAAACGCATTATCACGATAAATAAAGCCCTGTTCAGGAGAATAAAATAAAGTACTTATCCAAAGATCGATCTCTGGCCAGATAAGAAAAATCGCAGCTAAACCAACGAATAAAACGATATCAAATTGTGTCTTTAGCCATGTCATAGCTGAGTTTCTGCCTATTTTGATGAAGATCTAATAAGGATCTAATAAGAATGGGTCATGATGCTTGAGTGGCACATAAACAGCAATACAGAGTTAAGTAAAAAAGAGTATAATGGCGGTTATTATTAACTAAATTCAAGCAGGTTATTTAAACCCTATTTAAATAACCTGTGAACATGGAAAATTTTTTATGCGTATTTGTGCCGTTGAACTAAAAGGAGATGATGCTATCTTCTGCATCATGTCCAAAAACATGGGTTTGCTAGACATTCCAGAAGTTCGCCAGCGTAAAATCACCATTACTAATACTCAAGATACAGAAAATATGCGTTGGTTTCAGCGCCAATTTTTACAACTGGTTACTGATTATAAAGTAGAAAAAGTAGTGATTCGTGAACGCCCAATGAAAGGAAAGTTTGCCGGTGGTGCAGTAGGTTTTAAATTAGAAACAGCGATTCAGTTAATTGAAGGGCTTAACGTTGAATTAGTCACTGGCAGCCGCATCAAAGAGCAGCTTAAGCACACGCCTATTTTAATGGAATATAAACAGACAAAACTCAAGCAGTTTCAAGAGCAGGCATTCATCACCGCTTATGCCTGTTTGCATATGCAAGACGGCTTATACGGTGCTGGCTAGTTAATGCAAGAGCATTGCATTAAGCCCATTGGCGTTGTTCATTCTTGTTTCAAAGAAAAATTCGCTATTCCTCGTCAGCCGGCATTAGCGCCGGCGGCAAAAGGTGAAATTGAGTTATTTGCTCCGTATAACGACCCTGTAGCCATAGAGGGTTTAGAACACGTTAGCCATTTATGGTTAAGTTTTATATTTCATCAAACATTAAACCCTGCTCGTTCGTCGATACAGCCGCCGTTACGTGTGCGCCCTCCTCGCTTAGGCGGTAATAAAAAAATCGGTGTTTTTGCGACGCGCTCAACGCACAGGCCCAACGCTTTAGGTTTGTCTGTTGTAAAACTTGAAGGCATTAACAATAATCGTTTGCAAATTTCTGGTCTCGACTTACTTGATGGCACACCCTTGGTCGACATAAAACCTTATGTGCCCTACGCCGATGCTTTAACCACGGCCTTTAATCACCTTGCCAATGAAGCACCCGAGTTAATTCAAGTCGAATTCAAACCCAGTGCTTTACAAGCGGCTTTAATACACCAAGTAAGATTGCAGCAACCGGTACAAGAGTTAATTGTGCAAATGCTCGCTCAAGACCCTAAACCTGCTTACCAAAAGCTGGATCTTGAGCGTGTGTATGGTGTAAATATTTGGGATTTAAACGTTCAATGGCAATATTTGCCTACTGGCAACATAAACGTTATTGCTGTCGCTTTGGCTTAATTAACATAAAGAGCACTGGCTTGATTAAGATAAATAATAAGCACGTTGATAAAACCAAGGTAAACCCTTTGCTTTAAATCTTGGCTCATCTTCAATAATATCCGCTTCTTCTAGCAGTTTTATCTGATAGCGATGGTTGTAGTGTGCAGCAACTTCTTCACCCGATACCGCAAAAGGCGGGCCACTTGCAATGTTTTGATCATAATCCAACGTGATTAATAACTGCGGGGCATGCTGTGTAATATCATCAAGATGCTGGGTATAGCGTACACGCAAGTCTTCGGGAAGCGCAATCAATGCACCCCGATCATAAACCCAGCCAATGCTTCCTAAATCTTCGGCGCTGGCGGCAAAAAAATCACCTACAAAAACGGTTACATCATCGGTTTGATAGCACTTGCCTTTGCCCCATGTTGACACGGTGGGCTTTAATTTTAATTGCTCAAACAATTCAGTGACGGCTATTTCGCTTAACTCCACCCCTACAACTTTAGATCCTTGATTTAGTAGATATCCAATGTCTAAACTTTTTCCACACAAAGGCACAAATACCGTTTGCTTAGGTGTAAATAAATTAATGCTGCGCTTTAAAATAGGATGAATATAATCAAGATGAAAGCCGGTCTGTTTTACTTCCCATTTATTATGCCAAAAATCGTGTTCCATATTGCAACTCTCTCATGCTTAACAAGTATTTAATTGTGCGTTTATAAGTTTCAAACTGGCGTATGGTGCAATTAAACAAACATTAAGCAGCAAAAGCAAAATAATACTGTTGTGATGTACTTAGTGAATACTTAACTTTGACGCGAACATTGGCTATAGTCTAAGGAGTTTCTCACTAGGTAAAGAACACGGTATGACAGATTCAAGCGGTATTGATATTAAGCATCTAGAAGGCTTCATCCCTTTTGATTATTTAACACCCGCTTGTATCCAAGATCTTGCTAGTAAATTCAGAGCACATTCTTTAGGCAAGGGTAAAATACTGTTCAAACGTGGCAGTGAAGACGCTGAATGTCATTTTTTAATTCAGGGTCATCTTGATTTGGCCGACGAAAACTTTAACGTTACCAAGGTTTACGCTAATAGCGATGAGAATTACTTGGCCCTTGATAACAGCTCTCGCATTCATCGAACCTCGGCAATTACCACTTCTGATTGCCAATTTTACAGCATTAATCGTGACTACTTAGACTTAGTGACTACCTGGTCACAACTGGCTGATGATTTTGAAGAACAAGAAGATGATGCTCTGAATAATCAACACGAAGTAGATTGGATGGAAGTACTACTTACCTCGCCTTTATTTGCTGAAATTCCACCTGCTAATATTCAAAAGCTGTTGGTGCGTTTTGAAGAAATTCAAGTTCAAATTGGCCAAGAAATAATCAAACAAGGCGATCACGGTGATACCTTTTATGTAATAAAAAAAGGGCGGGCCATTGTGACTCAGGCCGACGGCAATAAAGAAAAAACCGTTGCAGCACTGCAAAACGGAGCCTGTTTTGGCGAAGATGCTCTAATAGCAGAAAACACTCGCAATGCTACCGTTACCATGGCTAGCAATGGATCATTGATGGTGCTGGGCAAAGAAGATTTTGATAAATTACTGAAAAAACCCATCATTAAGTCACTTACCTTAGATGAGTTGTCTATTCAAATGGATGAGGGTGATGCGGGTACGGTGATTATTGATGTACGCCATCCACAAGAATTTCGTAACGATCGATTAAAAGGCAGTGAGAATGTGCCGCTGAATCATTTAAGAGAAAAACTAAAAACCATGAGTAAGGATTTCCAGTACGTTGTGTGTTGCGACAGCGGAAGACGCAGTGAAGTTGCAGCCTACATCATGACCGAATCAGGGTTTAATGCAGCCTGCTTAATTCGCTGAACAGTAATAGAATTGTTTATTCAATTGTTTATTCAAAGGTTATCCGACTCATCTGCTAAATATTGAGCCACACCTTCTGGTGTTGCGTCCATTCCCTTGTCACCTTTATTCCACCCTGCTGGGCACACTTCGCCATGAGCTTCATGAAATTGTAACGCTTCTACCAAACGCACCAGTTCATCAATATTACGGCCTAATGGCAAATCATTAATTATTTGTGAACGGACAATGCCTTCTTTATCAATAATAAAAGCCCCACGTAATGCCACGCCACCTATTGTTTCAACATCGTATGCTTTTACAATTGAATGGTCGATGTCGGCTGCAAGGGTGTATTTAACCGGTCCAATACCTCCTTGATTAATCGGTGTATTACGCCACGCATTATGGGCAAAATGGGAATCGATCGATACACCCACCACTTCAACACCCAGTTTAGTAAAGGTTTCCATACGATTATCTAACGCAATTAATTCAGACGGACAAACAAAGGTAAAATCTAACGGATAAAAGAAAACTAATCCGTATTTACCATTGATTGCTTCTGATAAAGAAAATTCATCGACCATCATGCCACTGCCCAACACTGCAGGAACACTAAAATCCGGTGCTTTTTTACCCACTAATACACTCATTTCATTCTCCTTGTTATAGGCAATTGCTTAAAGCTAATTTTTCAAAGCTAGCTACTAACTAATTTTACAATGATGATTTTAGCGTTGATTTAAGGCAATACCTAATCATGCTTTAATCTATCCAAAGAAAAGATGGAGCCTAACTCAGGGCTCTATTATGATAGCTGAATATAATTACGAAATATGACGATTTAACAACACATTTTCGAATAATAAATACTGGAATAATTAATATTCTAATTAATAAAAGGACCTTACATCGCTGTGCGCTCACCTCGATACAAACTTACTTTAGCCCTTGCCTTGTCATTAGCGGTGCATGGTTTATTGTTTATTAAAGGTGAACCAGCACAACCTTTTCTATCAGAAAGGTCGATCATTCATGCTCGTCTTGATAAACAAAATCGTGAGTTAATACAAGAACAGCAAGCCGGACAAATATCACAACAACAAGATAACAAAATATCTGAGGCGAACACGTCGGCAGAAAAACAAATTGAATCTGTAATAGAACCTGATCAACCGCCCATTAAACAAACAGCACAGGAAACCAAAGCAATAGAGCTGTCGGCACAAAAGCCTAAGATCGACACCAAAGCCAAAACTGATAAGAAAATATCAAACCGCGAAGCTCAACAAGAACCTAAAGAAAAACCTAAAAAAGAACCTAAAAAAGAACCCGTTCTAGAAGAATTAAGCGAAACCCAAATACAGCAGCCGCCTCAAAAACAGTCACAGCAACAGAAAAGCCAAATAAGCAGCGATAGTCGTGCCCAAGTTGAAGCATTAGAAGGCAGCGAAGACCCAACCTATACTTCTTATCGTAAGGTTTTGAGCCAGTACCTTGCGCAACGATTAGAAGCACAACCCACCTTACAAGGACGTGTACGGTTAAAGATCAAACTTGAATATGGCTCATTCGCAACGCAAGTAAACATCATTGAATCCAGTGGCAACTTGCAGTTGGATAACTGGGCCAGAAAAGCCGCATTAGCTGCCAACCCCTACCCTAAAATCCCTAAAGAAATCGGGTTAATCTTTGAGTTTTCACCAACGCTGCAATTAGGCGAAAAGCCTTAACGCTCTTTCTTAACACTTTTTCTTAAAGAAACATTTTCTTACCGGCATAAAAAAAGCCACCCTTAAATGAATAAGGATGACTTTTTTTAGAACGTTCAACTTACTGGGTAAGTTGAACTAACCACTCTTTGTTAAGAGCCTCAATTAAGAGAACTCTTTGTTAAGAGCCTCGATTAAGAGAACTGGTTAGAAGTGTTCTTAGCGCCGCCAGCTTTAAGCGCGTTTTCACCAGCAAAGTATTCTTTGTGGTCGTCGCCCATGTCTGAACCAGACATGTTCTGGTGCTTAACGCAAGCGATACCTTGACGGATCTCTTTACGCTGAACGCCTTCAACATAGCCCAACATACCTGCATCACCGAAGTACTCTTTAGCCAAGTTATCAACAGACAATGCAGTCGTGTGATAAGTCGGTAGAGTGATCAAGTGATGGAATACGTTTGCTTCACGAGCTGTATCAGCTTGGAAAGTCTTAACGCGAGCATCAGCACGGTCACACAATTCAGTGCCATCGTACTTAGCATTCATAAGATCAGCACGATCGTATGCAGAAACGTCTTCACCAGCTTCAACCATAGCGTCGAAAGTCTGTTGACGGAAGTTCAAAGTCCAGTTGAAAGATGGAGAGTTGTTATAAACAAGTTTTGCATCTGGGTGAACTTTACGAACGTCGTCCATCATGCCAGCGATTTCGTGAACTGTTGGAACTGCAGTTTCGATCCACAACAAGTCAGCACCAGCATTGATAGCACCGATACAATCGAATACGCAACGCTCATGACCAGTACCTTGACGGAACTGATATAGACCAGAAGGTAGACGCTTAGGACGAACCAACTGACCGTCACGGCTGATTAGAACATCGCCAGGTGCAGTTTCTTCAGGAGTAACAACTTCAACATCTAGGAAAGAGTTGTAGATATCGCCAGAATCACCTTTTTCTTTAACAACAGCGATTTCTTTAGTAAGACCAGCACCTTCAGAGTCAG
>OJEO01000171.1_pt1 | contig 29793 bp, 29 predicted proteins | sample 1593621 | NCBI WGS metagenome assembly OJEO01 (sample SAMN05416875, study PRJEB24817) | seawater metagenome | isolation source: Sea water | place: Canada:Atlantic | collected 2013-11
ACGAGATGTAGAGAGGTCTCGTGGGCTCGGAGATGTGTATAAGAGACAGCGGTAACCCCAAGTTGCTTTGCTAATGCTGTAATTAGCGTAGTTTTACCTGTACCCATTGCCCCGTAAAATAGCAAAAGCTTATTTTGAGCAGATGCAAGGATTTTATCAGCGACTTGCTGAAGATCATTTAGTGTGTAGGTTATTTCCATAAATTCGGTTGCATTCAAATATAAGGTACTAATCCGATAATTAGCTAATAAATTCGATGAAATGCATTAAATAAAGAAAAATCTTACAAAAAAGATTATCTAGGCTCCAATATAGCAAATGGAATCACCATTTCTTCTAAAGAAACCCCTCCGTGTTGATATGTATTTCGGTAATAACTAACATAGTGATTGTAGTTATTTGGATACGCAAAAAACAAATCTCCTTTGGCAAAAATAAACGAACTACTCATATTTATCGTAGGAAGGTTAATGTTTTTTGGGTCTGTCGCCGCTAATACATCTTTATCTTCATAGGTAAGACTTTTCCCGGTTTTGTAACGTAGGTTTAAACTGGTGTTTTTATCCCCAATAACTTTCGATGGATTTTTCACATTAATAGTTCCATGGTCAGTCGTGATAATTAATTTAAATCCTAATTGAGATGCTTGCTGGATAATGTCCATTAAGGGAGAGTTTTTAAACCAACTTTGAGTCAATGAACGATATGATTTATCGGTTGATGCTAGTTCTTTTATTACTTCCATCTCAGTTTTTGAGTGGGAGAGAATATCCACAAAGTTATAGACTAAGACGGTCAAGTCTTCATCCTTATGACTTTTAAAGTTTTCAGCAAGGCGCTTACCTTGTTTTAAACTCGAAATTTTATGATAACTCCAATTTAAGTTTAATCCAAATCGCTTTAGTTGCGCTTCCATAAACTTATTCTCGTTCATATTTTTCCCGCCTTCATCGGTGTCATTTAACCAAAGATCTGGGTGTAGTTTTTCCATTTCACTAGGCATTAAGCCCGAAAAAATGGCATTTCGTGCGTATTGTGTGGCAGTAGGTAAAATACTGCAAAACATGTCTTCACTCTTTTTCTTATAGCTATTGGCAATAAAAGGCTCAAAAGCTTTCCATTGATCATAACGAAGGTTGTCCACCACAACTAATAATGTAGGCTTCTTATCTTCTAACTCTGGCATCACTTTATCTCTAAAAAGCGTATGCGACATAACAGGAGCCTCGTCTTGATCTTTAAACCATTCAGGGTAGTTTTTATCAATAAATTTACAAAATTGTGTGTTAGCTTCCGTTTTTTGAGACTCTAAAATTTCAAACATTCCTGTGTCTTCAATATCTTCGAGTTCTAACTCCCAATACACTAGTTTTTGATATAAATCAACCCAGCCTTCCCACGAGTTAATCATGGACATATCCATCGCAATTTTTCTGAACTCTTGCTGATAACTGGAAGTGGTTTTTTCTGAAACTAAACGAGAATGATCCAAATTCTTCTTTAAACTCAATAAAATTTGGTGAGGATTTACTGGTTTTATAAGGTAATCGGCTATTTTAGAGCCGATTGCTTCTTCCATAATATATTCTTCTTCACTTTTAGTGATCATCACCACAGGAAGAGATGCTTGGTGTTCTTTTATTTCAGATAATGTTTCTAACCCTGTCAATCCAGGCATGTTTTCATCTAAAAAAACAATATCAAAATTTTCTTTTTTTATTTCTTCTAAGGCTTCGGTACCACTTTTTGCAGTGGTTACTTTATAATTTTTTTTCTCAAGGAAAAGAATGTGCGGCTTTAACAAATCTATTTCATCATCTACCCATAGTACTTTTATGTCGCTCATATTGTATCTTTGTTTTTTCTGTGTTGAACCGTTCAGTTTTTCTGAATGGTTACTTCTTGAACAAATCTAATCTTGAAATTTTTCAAAACGAAAAATGCCAGTATAATTAAAAGTTAAAAGTTTGAAATCACGTAACAAACTCAAAATAGTAAACGACCCCATCTACGGTTTTATTACCATTCCCAATACCGTCATTTTCGATTTAATTGAACATCCATACTTTCAACGGCTGCGGAGGATTTCGCAAATGGGCATGTCATACCTAGTATATCCTGGAGCGCATCACACCCGTTTTCATCACGCATTAGGTGCTATGTTTTTAATGCGAAAAGCTGTGCAGGTACTTCGTTTTAAAGGGATTGTTATTTCAGAAGAAGAAGAAGAGGCCATTTATATCGCTATTTTATTACACGATATTGGTCACGGACCGTTCTCTCATGCGATGGAAAATAGCATTGTTGAAAGCGTAAATCATGAGCAAATATCTTTGCTTTTTATGGAAGAGTTAAACCAAAACTTTAACAACAGATTAACGCTTGCCATCACTATTTTCAAGGATGAGTACGAAAGAAAATTCTTGCATCAGCTTATTTCGAGTCAGCTGGATATGGATCGGTTGGATTATCTGCGACGCGATAGTTTTTATACAGGTGTTTCAGAAGGTGCTGTAAATTCCGAAAGGCTTATCACGATGTTGAATGTGCATAATGATAAATTGGTAGTAGAGGAGAAGGGGATCTATTCCGTAGAAAAATTTATAATTGCCCGCCGATTGATGTATTGGCAGGTATATTTACACAAAACGGGGATTGTAGCCGAGCAATTATTGCTGCGGTTATTAAAACGAGCAAAAGAATTAACCGATAAAGGGGTAGAACTTCCCGCTAGCAATGCCCTATCTTTTTTTCTGAAGCATGCCATAACGAAAGAAACGTTTACAAAAGAAGTGTTGGACACGTTTGCAAAACTGGATGATTACGATATTGTTTCGGCTATGAAATCTTGGACTACTTCTGAAGATTTCGTGCTTAAAACATTATCAAAAATGCTTTTAGACAGAGACTTACTGAAAATAAAAATGAAAAAGAAACCTGTCTCTTCAGAAAAACAAAAAAAGAAATTGAAACAGGTGATGAAAAACCATAATTTAACCGAAGAAGAAGCTGGTTATTTTGTGTTTACGGGTAGTATTCAAAATCAAGCATACCGTATGGATAAAGACACCATCAATATATTGGCTAAGAATGGAAAAGTACGAGATGTAGCTAAAGCAAGTGACCAGGTAAACCTAAAAGCACTTTCCGAAAAAGTAATTAAACACTATCTATGCTATCCAAAAAGCAATAACTAATCCTTTTTTTCTATTTTTGCAGGGATTATTGTCAAAACGATAATTTGCCACGCGCAATTTATGTCGTTTTAAATTGGCATATATCAGTAACCACAATGCTACTAAATGAAATTTACAGCAACACAAATAGCAGGACTTTTAGACGGTGATATAGAAGGAAATGCTGATGCAGAAGTGTCAAAACTTGCTAAAATTGAAGAAGGGACTGAAGGAAGTCTTACTTTTTTGGCAAACCCTAAGTACACTTCTTATATATATTCAACTCAGGCAACAATTACCATAGTCAATAAAGACTTTGTTGCCGAAAACAAAATTGACACGACACTTATTCGGGTTGAAGATGCTTACAAAGCTTTTTCAAAGCTATTGGAATATTACAACCAAGTAAAGATGAACAAAACGGGAATTGAAGAACCTGTTTTTGTTTCAGAAAGTGCTACGTATGGAGAAAACCTCTATTTAGGTGCTTTTTCTTATTTAGGTGACAATGTTACAATTGGTAATAATGCCACTATTTACCCGAATGTTTATATTGGTAATAACGTTGAAATAGGCGACAATGTAATTATTTTCGCCGGAGCTAAAATTTATTCTGAAACTGTTATAGGTGACAACTGCGTTATTAATAGCGGGGTTATAGTTGGCGCAGATGGGTTTGGTTTTACTCCAGATGAAAACGGAGAATATTCTAAAGTACCCCAAACCGGAAATGTAATAATCGAAGATAATGTCGATTTAGGTGCCGGAACAACCATAGATCGTGCTACGTTAGGGGCAACAATAATCCGAAAAGGCGTTAAGCTTGATAACCAGATACAAATAGCACACAACGTTGAAATAGGCGAACATACCGTTATTGCTGCCCAATCTGGAGTAGCTGGTTCTACAAAAATTGGTAAAAACTGTATTATTGGTGGGCAAGTAGGTATAGTTGGACATATTACCATTGGTAACAATGTAAGAATACAAGCGCAAAGTGGTATTGGCCGAAATGTAAAAGACAACGAAGCTTTACAAGGTTCTCCAGCATTAAGCTATGGCAGTTTTAATAAAAGCTATGTTCATTTTAAGAATTTGCCTGAAATAATCAAGCGATTTAATACATTTGAAAATAAAATTGAAAATGATTGAGTGTAATACAACAAATCAGCAAACCATTGGAAAGGAAATTTCTCTTACCGGAGTAGGTTTGCATACAGGAAAAGAAGTAACGCTTACTTTTAAACCTGCACCCGAAAATCACGGATACAAATTTATTCGTATAGACCTTGAAGGCAATCCTGTTATTGAGGCAGATGCAAATTATGTTACTAATACAGAACGAGGTACCAATCTGGAAAAAAGAGGCGTGAAGATACAAACTTCTGAACATGTTCTAGCCGCCTTGGTGGGAATGGAAGTAGATAATTGTATTATTGAATTGGATGCCTCCGAACCTCCTATAATGGATGGTTCTTCCAAGTTTTTTGTGGAAGCTATTGAAGAAGCAGGAATTATTAAACAAGAAGCACAACGGGAAGAATATGTTGTAAAAGAAGTGATAACCTTTGCCGATGAGGAAACAGGTAGTGAAATAACTGTAATTCCTTCAGATTCATATCAGATTACGACGATGGTAGATTTTGGTACTAAGGTTTTAGGAACTCAAAATGCATCCCTACAGCGTCTTTCAAATTTTAAAGATGAAATATCAAACGCGCGTACTTTTAGTTTCCTACATGAAATTGAAACGCTTTTAGATCACGGGTTAATTAAAGGAGGAGATTTAAACAATGCAATAGTGTATGTTGACAAAGAATTGTCACCTGAAACTATGGAAAAGCTTCGTGGAGCATTTGGGAAAGATGAAATTTCAGTAAAACCCAATGGAATACTAGATAATCTTACCTTGCATCACCCAAATGAAGCAGCACGTCATAAATTACTAGATGTAATTGGTGATTTAGCATTGATAGGAACACGCATTCGTGGAAAAGTAATTGCCAACAAGCCTGGCCATTCGGTAAACACTCAGTTTGCTAAAAAATTATCAAAACTCATAAAAATTGAAAAACGGAATCGAGTTCCGCAATTCGATATTTCAAAAGAACCGGTAAAAGATGTTAACGCCATCATGGCGATGTTACCGCATAGACCACCGTTTTTATTAGTAGATAAAATACTCGAGTTGACCGATACAGGCGTAGTAGGCCTTAAAAATGTGACCATGAACGAACCATTTTTTGTAGGTCACTTTCCGGGCGCTCCTGTTATGCCAGGGGTTTTAATTGTAGAAGCGATGGCCCAAACTGGAGGTATATTAGCATTAAGTACCGTACCAGATCCTGAGAATTATTTGACATTTTTTATGAAAATAAATAATGTTAAGTTTAAACGTCAGGTAAACCCAGGCGATACGCTTATCTTCAATTTAGAATTAATTTCACCAATTAGAAGAGGTATAGTCCATATGAAAGGGGACGCTTATGTGAATGACAAATTGGTTACCGAAGCAGAATTAATGGCACAGATAGTAAAAACTAAAAAAGACTAAATGAATCAACCGTTAGCATATGTCCATCCGGGCGCGAAAATAGCCAAAAACGTTGTTATTGAACCATTTACAACAATTCATAACAATGTAATAATTGGTGAAGGAACTTGGATAGGGTCCAACGTAACGATCATGGAAGGCGCACGTATAGGAAAAAACTGTAATATTTTCCCTGGTGCTGTAATTTCTGCTGTTCCACAAGACTTGAAGTTTAAAGACGAGGAAACAACAGCCGAAATAGGAGATAACACAACTATTAGAGAATATGTAACCGTAAATAGAGGGACAATAGATCGTGGTAAGACTGTCATTGGAAAAAATTGTCTTATTATGGCATATTGCCACATTGCTCACGATTGTATTGTAGGGAATAACTGTATTTTCTCTAACGCAAGCACATTAGCCGGTCATATTACTATAGGCGATTATGTAATCCTTGCAGGGATGACGGCCGTGCATCAGTTTTGTATGATTGGTAGTCACGCTTTTGTAACCGGCGGATCCTTGGTGCGTAAAGATGTTCCTCCTTATGTAAAAGGAGCTCGAGAACCACTTTCATATGTTGGGATTAATTCGATAGGATTACGAAGAAGAGGATACGATACAGAGAAGATTAGAGAGATTCAAAATATATATCGAATTCTATATCAAAACAATTATAATACAACGCAAGCTTCAGAGTTTATTGAAGCTGAAATGGAAGCAACGCCAGAGCGCGATGAAATTCTTCAGTTTATAAAAAATTCGAAACGAGGAATTATGAAAGGGTATTTCAGTAATAATTAATGTTTCTGAAATAGTAAAGTAGAAAATAAGTTTAATAATAAAATATACCCACTTACGTGGGCAATACTATGGCAACAACTTCAGATATTAGAAAAGGGTTATGTATTCATTATAACCACGATATTTTTAAAATTATTGAGTTTTTACACGTAAAACCAGGAAAGGGACCGGCATTTGTGCGTACTAAGTTAAAAAGTATCACAACTGGAAAAACAATTGATAACACTTTTTCTGCAGGACATAAAATTGATGATGTACGGGTAGAAACACATAAATTTCAATTTCTATACAGTGAAGGTGAGTTTTATCACTTTATGAATACGGAAGATTATACACAAATCCGTTTACTAAAAGAAGCATTGGATACACCTGAATTAATGAAAGAAGGAGAAGTGGTAACTGTTATTATTAACACGGAAGATAACGCACCACTTTCTGTTGAAATGCCTCCGCATGTAATTTTAGAAGTAACCGCTACTGAACCTGGTGTTAAAGGAAACACGGCGACCAACGCTACTAAACCGGCGACTATGGAAACGGGGGCCGAAGTAAATGTGCCGCTTTTTATAAACGAAGGTGATAAAATACGTGTTGATACTGAAAAAGGCCAATACCAAGAGCGTATTAAAGAATAAATAGGTAACTATCAAAATTTTAAATCCCGTCATGATGCTATTGTGATGGGATTTTTTATATTTGGTTTCTAATTCGTATAAATGAAATTTTCAAATCCCCAAACATTAAAAGCAATTGCAGCTATTATTGACTGTGATTATGTTGGTGATGCAGGTTTTCCAGTATTGGGATTAAATGAAATTCACGTGGTACAGCCTGGTGACATTGTGTTTGTAGATCATCCTAAATACTATGACAAAGCACTACAGTCACTTGCAACTATTGTTTTGATAAACAAAAAAGTAGATTGCCCTCCTGGAAAAGCGTTGTTAATTAGTGACGATCCGTTTCGTGATTTTAATAAATTAATCCATCATTTTAATCCGTTTGTGGCAGCTTCGGCTGTTATTGCAGACTCTGCAACAATTGGAAACCATACGATTATTCAACCCAATGTGTTTATTGGCAATAACGTAGAAATAGGTAATGATTGTATCATACACCCGAATGTTTCTATTTACGATAATACCAAAATTGGAAACAATGTTACCATCCACTCCGGTACCGTTTTGGGAGCTGATGCTTTCTATTATAAAAACCGTCCAGAAAAATTTGACAAATTATTAAGCGGAGGAAATGTCATTATTAAAGATAATGTAGACATTGGTGCGCAGTGTACCATTGACAGTGGTGTCACGGCATCTACAACTATTGGGGAAGGGACCAAACTGGACAATCAAGTTCATGTAGGTCACGATACCGTAATTGGAAGTCGCTGTTTAATTGCTTCGCAGGTGGGGATTGCTGGCTGTGTATTGATAGAAGATTACGTAACTATTTGGGGACAAGTGGGAATTACCAGTGGAATTACCATTGGCGAAAAAGCAGTTATTTCTGCTCAAAGTGGTGTAAGCAAGTCGCTTCCGGGCTACAAATCATATTTCGGAACTCCCGCAGATGAATTCAGAAAAAAATACAAGGAATTGGCGTCTATTCGCTTAATCCCTGATATAATTGATAAATTAGATAGAATAAAATGAGCAAAAGTGCAAAGGAAATAGTGAGAAGGTTTTACCTTTCAGATGTATTAAATGATAAATCGGTATTGGAAAAGTACTTTCACCCCGATTTAGAATTACTATGGAACAGTACGAATGGGTTAACCATTATGAACCATGAAGATTTGGTGAATTATTTTACTGAAATGCGCCGATCGTATGATGACCTTAGAGTAGAAGTAAGTCATTTGCTTGAAGATGGTGATTATGTGACGGTTCGGTATAAATATTATATTAAAACCATCGAAAACCCAGATGAAGAATTAGGAATCGCTCATTTTATGGCTATTTGGGAAGTGAAAGATGGAAAAATATATCGCGGACACCAAATAAGTCAACCCGTAACCGAAAATGATGACACAAAAGCATCGTATCATAAGGTTAAAGTATAAATTCTTTTAAAAAGCTATTTCAAAATAGTACCTTTGCAGTGCTTTATAAACATAAAAGTAAAGCAGCACACATTTCATTATAAAACAATAAAAAATTCTGAAAGAGAATGAGCGTTTTAGTAAATAAAGATTCAAAAATCATCGTACAAGGTTTTACCGGAAGTGAAGGAACTTTTCACGCAGGTCAAATGATTGAATATGGCACCAATGTAGTTGGTGGTGTAACACCAGGAAAAGGTGGTCAAAAACACCTTGACAAACCGGTTTTCAATACTGTTGCAGATGCTGTTAAAGAAACAGAAGCAGATGTAAGCATTATTTTTGTACCACCCGCTTTTGCAGCCGATGCTATTATGGAAGCTGCTAACGCAGGTATTAAAGTAATTATTACCATTACTGAAGGAATTCCTACGGCCGACATGATAAAAGTTGCCGATTATATAAAAGATAAAGACTGCCGCTTGGTAGGCCCTAACTGTCCGGGAGTAATTACTCCAGGTGAAGCCAAAGTAGGTATTATGCCTGGTTTTGTATTCAAAAAAGGAAAAATAGGAATTGTTTCAAAATCTGGAACCTTAACCTATGAAGCTGCTGACCAAGTTGTAAAACAAGGGTTGGGAATTACAACCGCAATTGGTATTGGTGGTGATCCAATTATTGGAACAACCACTAAAGAAGCTGTAGAGCTTCTAATTAATGATGAAGAAACTGAAGCTGTTGTAATGATTGGTGAAATTGGTGGACAATTGGAAGCCGATGCTGCACAATGGTACAAAGAAAGTGGAAGTAAAAAACCAGTAATTGGTTTTATTGCTGGTGAAACAGCACCTGCTGGTCGTACAATGGGACACGCTGGAGCTATTGTTGGTGGAAGTGATGATACAGCACAAGCAAAAAAGAAAATTTTAAGTGAATGTGGTATTCACGTGGTAGATTCACCTGCAGAGATCGGTAAGAAAGTTGCCGAAGTTTTAGGGTAAACCACAATCCATATAAGTACAAAAGTCCTGTTTTTTTAGCAGGGCTTTTTTTATATTTGATATCTAAGCAAGATAATTGCTATCTTGCTTTATTCTGAAAAACACCAATCAAAATCACTAGAACAAATAGCTATGAAATTATTAGAAGGGAAAACAGCAATTATAACCGGAGGTAGCCGTGGAATAGGAAAAGGAATTGTAGAAACGTTTGTAAAACACGGAGCCAACGTCGCATTTACATATAATTCATCTAAAGAATCTGCAGAAGCAATTGCTTCCGATCTTGCAAAAGAAGGAACTAAAGTAAAAGCGTATCAAAGTAACGCAGCCAATTTTGAAGAATCTCAAGAATTAGCAGCCGAAGTTTTAAAAGAATTTGGGAGTATTGATATTTTAATAAACAATGCCGGAATTACAAAGGATAACCTTTTAATGCGTATTTCAGAAGATGATTTCGATAAAGTAATCGAAGTAAACTTAAAATCGGTTTTTAATATGACGAAAGCTGTTCAGCGCGCTATGTTAAAACAACGAAAAGGTTCTATCATTAATATGAGTTCGGTAGTAGGAGTGAAGGGGAATGCTGGACAAACCAACTATGCAGCTTCAAAAGCAGGGATTATTGGTTTTACAAAATCGGTAGCTTTAGAGCTTGGTTCTCGCGATATTCGTTGTAATGCTATTGCTCCTGGTTTTATTGAAACTGAAATGACAGGTAAGCTAAATGAAGACACTGTGCAAAGTTGGCGCGAAGCCATTCCACTTAAACGTGGTGGTTCTCCAGAAGATATTGCCAATGCATGTGTATTTTTAGCCAGTGACCTTTCAGGTTACATAACCGGTCAAGTGTTAAACGTAGATGGTGGAATGCTGACGTAATATCGATTGGCAGTGTTCAGTAGACAGCAATCAATTACTATTGTAATAAAATTTGTCTATCGAATATTTCTTAAACCTGAAACTATCATCTTGAGTTTGTCGAAGAATTGAAACCATAAACTTGAAAAATAATAATTGACAACTGAAACCATATTATATATCATCATCGCCGGCGTAATATCCCTTTCGCTGGCGTTGTTCATGTATGGTTACAAAACTAAATATTCTAAATCGTTACGCTGGATATTCGGGGTTTTACGTTTTATTACCTTGTTTTCACTTTTGTTGTTGTTAATTAACCCAAAGTTTAAAAGTGAATCCTATTCCATTGAAAAACCAAAACTACCTGTACTTGTTGATAATTCAGCTTCAATAGCAGAATTAAAAAAAACTGACCAAGTTTCGGCTTTATTGGAAAAATTAAAAAATAGTAAAGAATTAAATGAAAAGTTTGATCTTTCTTTCTTTTCCTTCGGAAGTGATTTTGGCGAATTGGATTCGCTTTCTTTTTTAGAGAAAAACAGCAACCTTTCAAAAGCACTCGACGCTACTAACGAACTTTTTAAAAATGAAACGGCACCTACCATTTTTATAACCGATGGTAATCAAACCTTGGGAAGCGATTATGAGTTTACTTCAACGACATATAAAAATGCAGTATATCCTTTCATTTTAGGTGATTCGACGACATACACCGATTTAAAAATAGAGCGTCTAAACAGCAACCGCTATGCATTTTTAAAAAATAAGTTTCCGGTGGAAGTAATTTTAGTATATAACGGTACAGCTTCGGTGAACTCTCAGTTTATCATTACACAAGGTAATGCCACGATTTACAAAGAAACTGTTGCTTTTTCGGAAGATAATAATAGTAAAACATTAAATTTTACACTTCTGGCATCGAGCGTGGGACTGCAAAAATATACGGCTCAAATTGTTCCCTTGGAGGATGAAAAAAATAAAACTAACAATAGCAAACAATTTGCGGTTGAAGTGATTGACCAAGCAACGAATGTTTTGGTTATTAGTGATATGATTCATCCAGATCTGGGAGCGTTAAAAAAGGCAATTACAACCAATGAACAAAGAACACTAACCATAAAAAAACCTTCGGAAGCTACTTCGATTTTAAATGACTATCAATTGGTGGTTCTTTTTCAACCAGATCGAAGTTTTACGCAACTCTATTCAGAAATTAAAAACCTTAAAAAAAATACTTTAACCATTACCGGAACCAATACGGATTGGAATTTTTTGAATTCAATACAACAGGAGTTTAAAAAAGAAACTAGTTTACAAACTGAAGATGTTTCAGCAACACTGAATAATAACTACGGTACTTTTGCAGTAGAAAATATTAGCTTTAATGAGTTTCCGCCCCTAAAAACAACATTTGGCGACTTAAGTGTTTTAGTACCTCATGAAATTTTATTGGGACAATCCATTGATGGTTTTGAGACAGGCACACCTATGTTAGCCACAATGGAATTAAATGGTAAGCGCGATGCTATTTGGGATGGGGAAAATTTTTGGAAATGGCGCGCACAGTCGTATTTACAGAACGATAGCTTTCAAGAGTTTGATGGTTTTATGGGGAAGCTGGTTCAATACTTAGCTTCCAATAAACGCCGTAGCCGCTTGGAGGTAAGTAATGAAACATTTTATTATAACAACAATCCAATTAAGATTTCAGCTCAATACTTTGATAAAAATTACGTCTTCGATTCCCGTGCAGCATTGAATATTACAGTACGAAATACAGGAACTGAAAAGCAAACAGTTTTCCCAATGCTACTGAAAAATAATTTTTACGAGGTAGACTTAAACAGTTTGCCAGCCGGGGAGTATAAGTATACCGTTTCAGTTGACAATGAATCAATTTCACGCAGTGGAGACTTCACTATACTCGACTTTAATGTAGAACAGCAGTTTTTAAATGCTGATGTTTCCAAATTACAACGAGTGGCTCAAAATACAAAAGGGACAGCTTATTTTTCTTCAGAAATAGACACAATGATAAAAAGCTTACTTGCCAACGATTCTTACCAATCCATTCAAAAAGGAGAGCAAAAAACCGTACCTTTAATCGATTGGAAATACCTACTCGTACTTATTGCATTAACCCTTAGTGCTGAGTGGTTTATCAGAAAATACAACGGACTTATATAAATCAAAAAAATAAATTATAGAATGGAAAGATTACCCAAAATTGGAATACCATTAATTATTGGTATTATTATTATAATTATCGTTATAGCAAAATCTGCTGTAACTATATCTTCGGGTGAAGCGGGAGTGCTTTACAAACGTTTTGACGGTGGTGTGGTAACCGAAGACCCTGCCTTAGGCGAAGGATTTCACATTGTCGCCCCTTGGAACGACGTATTTATTTACGAAGTACGTCAGCAATCGTTAGACGAATCTATGAAAGTGCTTTCATCAAATGGTCTTGATATTCGATTAGAAGCTTCTGTTTGGTTTCAACCTGAAGATGTAAACTTGGGGAAATTGCACCAAGAAAAAGGAGAAGACTACATTACACGATTGATAAAACCAGCGGTACGTTCTGCTACTAGAGCTGTAGTAGGTCGTTATACACCTGAACAGTTATACGCAAGCAAGCGGGAATCCATACAAAGTGAGATGCTAGAAGAAACTGAAAACTTGTTGAAAAACCAATTTGTTCAAGTAAACCGGATTCTAGTGCGCGATATTTCGTTACCAGAAACTATTAAAGTGGCGATTGAACGAAAATTAAGACAAGAGCAGGAATCTTTGGAGTATGAATTCCGATTGGAAAAAGCAAGTAAAGAAAAAGAACGTCAGCGTATTGAAGCGGAAGGTAAAGCTGCAGCAAACAGTATTTTAAGTGCTTCATTAACCGATAAAATATTACAGGAAAAAGGGATTCAGGCTACTGTAAAACTATCTGAATCTAACAATAGTAAAGTTATTGTAATTGGTTCTGGTGATAGTGGGATGCCCATTATTTTAGGAAATCAATAAGCAACTACTTTGTTACAATTTTACAAACCGCTTCTTAACTGAAGCGGTTTTTTTATGGTTTTATTTCTTCCGCTTCCAAAGTTTAAAAACAAAATAAGCTGAAATTACTGCAATGGAAATAAGGATCGTTGCTCCTAGAATATTTCCATAAATAACATACCCAGTTGCAAATAGCGATGTATACACGAAAACAATACCTAAAAGCATAGAGGCGAGGTCTATTGTAAAAACATCGTGAGTTCTTTTTAAAACTATATCCTTTTTAGCTGCAATCTTTTTAAACGCATCCCAGCCTTTTCCGTAAGGAGTTACTTGGTTATAAAATGAAGCTAGTTTTTCAGTTTTGGTCGGTCTTGTAAGTAGGGTCACTGTTATCCAACATACTGTTGTAATTAATACATTTAAGACTAATTTTTCGTGACCTTCTAAATTAAAATTTCCAAATTCAAAAACCAATGCCATTATAAACGAAACAACCATACCGGTGATTTCACTATACGCATTAATCCGCCACCAAAACCAACGAAGAATAAATATTAAACCTGTACCAGCACCAATAGAAAGCAAGATTTGAAAGGTTTCTAGAGCACTACTCAATACTAAAGCAAGTAAAGCTGAAACAGCCATTAAAACCACCGTGGAGATTCTACCTAAGGTTACTAATTGTTTTTCGCTAGCCTCCGGTTTTACAAATCGTTTATAAAAATCTAACGATATATACGATGCGCCCCAGTTTAAATGTGTGGAAATGGTGCTCATAAACGCAGCTATTAATGAAGCCACGACCAACCCTAACAAGCCTGCAGGTAAGTTTGTAAGCATCGCAGGGTAGCCTAAATCGTTTCCTAACACGGCATTTGGAAATTCCCTTCCTATATCTGAAACTTCTGGATACAGAACCAATGATGCTAAGGCAATAATAATCCAAGGCCAAGGACGCAATGCATAATGTGCAACATTAAATAGGAGGGTAGCTCCAATTGCATTTTTTTCATCCTTTGCTGAAAGCATCCGTTGTGCGATATAACCACCGCCACCAGGTTCTGCTCCCGGATACCAAACACTCCACCATTGTACGGCTATCGGTATAATTAAAAGAGTAAGTAACGATTCAGTATCATTAAAATCTGGTAAGAAATTTAATTTATCTGAAACATTTTCGTGTGTCAATAGGTTCTCCAGTCCTCCAATTTCTGGCATAGAAACTATGTAATAGGCTGCCCATACCGAACCGACCATTGCAACGATAAACTGTAAAAAATCAGTCAATATTACACCGCGAAGTCCTCCAATAGAACTATACGTAACGGTAATAATTGAAGCGTACAATACACATTCCCAAGGGGCTAAATTGAATAAAATTCCACCAATTTTTATAGCAGCCAAACATACCGATGCCATAATCATCACATTGAAGAAAACCCCTAAATACAACGCTCTAAAGCCACGAAGAAAAGCAGCTTCTTTACCACTATATCGCAATTCATAAAATTCTAGATCTGTTAAAACTTGCGAGCGCCGCCATAGTTTTGCGTAAACAAAAACGGTGAGCATTCCCGTAATTAAAAAGGTCCACCATACCCAGTTTCCAGAAATTCCGTGTTGTCTAACAATATCGGTTACTAAATTGGGCGTATCGGCTGAAAAGGTAGTCGCCACCATGGATATTCCCAACAGCCACCAAGGCATATTACGCCCGGATAAAAAGAATTCTCGTGTGTTTTTACCAGATTTTTTTGCAACAACAAGACCAATTATTAAAAAAACTGCGAAAAAAGATAGGATTAATACCCAGTCTAAAGTGGCTAAGTGCATATAATATTTTTTAGTAAGCTATAAAGGATTTTGCTTGCCCTACCCAATTATCTCGTTCAATTCTTCCAGGGAAAAAATCGATGATTTCAGTTAACGCACGGATATCAGACGTAGTGAGTTTGCTTATTTGTTCGTAGGTATAGATATCTATTTCATTAAGTTTTTCCTCAATGTAAGGACCAATACCTTCTATTTTGGTAAGATCGTCCCGTTCAAAGCTATGAGCAACACCAATCGTATCATAATCCAGTTTTGGTTTGTCTTTTGTATAAGTAACAAAGTTGCTTCGCGTTTTTTCTAAAACCTCTTCTGGTTTTACAATTTCTTTTTGTGTCTTTTTTACTACTTCAACAATTTTAGGTTCTATTTCAGTAAAAATAGTTTCAATGTCATTTACTTTTTGTTGATGCTTAGCAGCATTTACTTGACCTTTAAGCTTATTGATAAACGCTCTGCTTTTACCTTTTTGTAGCCACCAACCTGAAAAATAACCAATAATAAAGGAGCTCAGCATTAAAATAAAAATACCGATTAAGTTGGGTAATTGGTTTATATACTCAAAAATACTATCCATTATAGTTATACACTATTTCAATCCGTCTATTAGCATTTCTACCTTGTTTTGAGTTGTTGCTGTCAATTGGATCAGACTCACCTTTTGAAGTAGCTTTAATTCTCGATCTATCAAAGTTTCCTTTCGAAATTAAATACCATCGTACTTGCCGGGCATACTGTAGTCCCATTCTATGATTGTCATTAGCATTACCAACGTTGTCTGTATGACCAATAACATCAATTGTCAGTTGGGGATTACTTGCAAAAGCAGTTTTAATTTCTTTGAGCAAATTACGTAAATTATTATTTACTATAATCCCGGTTTCAGAAAATTTTGGATATACAAAAACGGATTCAGGTATTGTAAGCTCCATCTCTTCAGCTCGGTCTTTATCCCACTTTTTAAATGAAAAAGATATAGTATTATTAAATGATCCATCTTCAGTAAATGAAACATCTTTAATAACAGGTTTAACTATGATTTTTTCTGTAGGAACGCCAGTTTCTATTAAAACCTGTTTCACTTTATTTCCTCGTTGTATTCCTAAATTGGGAGTTTCCATATTTTCATCTGGACTGTAAATTGAAGTAATCTGTACTTCCTGATCTGGATGTTCAATTAAATAAGTATTTATCCTGTATTTAAAATCTACACTAGACTCAGGAATTTTAATTTCAGAACTGTTTTTATGAGAAATTATCCCGTTTTCAAATAAGAACATAATATCGCCCTCACTATTTTTTATTACCATACCAGAACTCTCAGATGCCAACGAATCTATAGTAGGAGGTATGTTCTGGGTAAGCGAGATTGTATCTGTAAGAGGAGTGCTTTTTTTTTCAAACGCAGCTTTGTCTGTATTTTCTATTAGGGCTGCGGTAGCTTTTTTATCGCTTTGAAGCCATGAGTAAAGCCAAAGCCCAAAAAATGCCCAAATTAAAAAAATGATAAAAGCAGTTAAAAAACTCTTCAAAGCGTGTAAAAAATTGATTTATAGAACGTAAGTTGTTCCTCATAATTCTATAAAAACAAATCTAACAAAATAATGTATTTATTTTTGCCTAATATTAATATGTTTATTAATAATTATATAAACAATTTTTCATAGCTTTGTAACCATCTTATGAAACAGATTGCATTACATCATCACCATATTAATTTCCACGCTCTTGCGAGGTGATATTGGTATGTTGTAAGTAAACTTATATAAACTATATCGAAACCCGTTTGAGCATTCTCAAACGGGTTTTTTTATGCATTAAAATCAAAAAAATGAAAGTATTAAAAATTGCTGTACAAAAATCAGGCAGACTTAACCAAGAGTCGCTTAAAATTTTAAAAGATTGTGGCATCGCCATCGATAATGGAAGAGACCAATTAAAAGCACCTGCTAAAAATTTTCCGCTAGAAATCTATTATTTGCGTAATGGGGATATTCCCCAATATTTAAATGATGGAGTGGTTGACTGTGCTATTATTGGAGAAAATATTTTGGTTGAAAACGGAAACGACATTATGGTAAAAGAAAAGTTAGGTTTTTCTAAATGTCGCGTTTCATTAGCCGTGTCGAAGTTTTTTGAATATGAAAATATAAAAGATCTTGACGGAAAAAGAATAGCCACATCGTATCCGGAAACTACTAAAAAGTATCTTGAAGAAAAGGGAATTACGGCAGACTTGCACATTATTAACGGAAGTGTTGAAATAGCCCCCAATATTGGTTTGGCAGATGGTATTTGCGATATTGTAAGCAGTGGCAGTACGCTTTTTAAAAATAATTTAAAAGAAGTGGAAGTTATTCTTAAAAGTGAAGCGGTGTTGGCAGCTTCGCCTAAAATTAGCAATGAAGTGAATGAAATTTTGAACAAATTACTCTTCCGAGTTCAATCTGTATTAAAAGGACGGGATAATCGCTATGTGTTATTAAACACACCAAACGATAAGATTGACGCCATCTCAAAATTATTACCCGGTATGAAAAGTCCAACTATTTTACCATTAGCAAAAGAAGGATGGAGTAGTATGCATTCGGTGGTAAATCAAGAAGAGTTTTGGGAAGTTATTGAAGAATTAAAAGCTGTAGGCGCTGAAGGTATTTTAGTGTGTCCTATTGAAAAAATGATCGCATAATGGAAAAAGTACTAAATCCAGATAAAAGCACTTGGGAAACCTTACTTAAAAGGCCTACGCAAACTGTAGCTGATATTGAGAAAATTGTCAATGAGATATTTTCAGAAGTAAAAACAAAAGGAGATAGCGCAGTGTTAAAATACACACAGCTTTTCGATGGAATAACACCTGATACGATATTAGTTTCCGAAGAAGAAATCAATCAAGCTGTAAAATCTGTCTCTCCGGAATTAAAAAAAGCGATAGACCTAGCGAAAGCAAATATTACTACGTTTCATACGGCTCAAAAAACCGAACAAGTATCGGTAGAAACAACCAACGGAGTTACGTGTTGGCAGGAAAAACGACCCATTCAAAAAGTGGGATTGTATATTCCTGGAGGATCTGCGCCTTTATTTTCTACCATTTTAATGCTTGCTGTCCCTGCAACGATAACTGGTTGCAAAGAAATTGTGCTTTGTACGCCACCTGATAAAAAAGGAGAAATCAATCCAACCATATTATACACGGCAAAACTTTGTGGTGTCACTAAAATCTATAAAATAGGTGGTATTCAGGCCATTGCCGCGATGACATTTGGTACTGAAACCGTTCCTTCCGTTTATAAAATATTTGGTCCCGGAAACCAATACGTCACGGTAGCAAAACAACTGGCAACTAAATATAATGTAGCCATCGATATGCCTGCTGGACCTTCAGAATTATTGGTTTATGCCGATAATACTGCCAACCCTGCGTTTGTAGCGTCAGATTTATTGAGCCAAGCGGAACACGGGCCTGATAGCCAAGTTATTTTGGTTTCAACTTCTGAAAAGATGATTACTGAAACCGAAAAAGAAGTGGTAAAACAGTTGAAAAAATTACCAAGAAAAGAAATTGCAACTCAAGCAATTGAAAACTCTAAACTCATTTTAATTAATACCGAAGAAGAAGCACTCGAAATTATCAATGAGTATGCGCCGGAACACTTTATTGTTATATCAGAAAATGAAGATTATTTCGTGATGAATATTCAAAATGCAGGCTCTGTGTTTATAGGTAATTACACACCCGAAAGTGCTGGCGATTATGCTTCAGGCACCAATCATACTTTACCAACCAACGGATATGCTAAACAATATAGCGGGGTTAATTTAGACAGCTTTTTAAAGAGTATGACGTTTCAGAAAATAACAGAAACAGGTATTAAAAATATTGGTTCTGCAATTGAAATCATGGCAGAAGCAGAGGGTTTGCAAGCTCATAAAAATGCAGTGTCACTTCGTTTAAAAAGCTTACAATAATATTATGAAAAACATATTTAACTTAGATAAATTGATACGTCCCAATGTTGCAGCGTTAGAGCCGTACAGTTCGGCACGTGATGAATTTACGGAAAACGGAGCAGCTATGGTTTTTCTGGACGCCAATGAAAATCCCTTTGAAAACGGAGTAAATCGGTATCCAGATCCGCAACAACGACTTTTAAAGAAAGAAATAGAATTGATCAAAGATATTTCAGAAAAAAACATGTTGTTGGGCAATGGCAGTGATGAAGTATTGGATTTGCTATTTAGAGCCTTCTGTGAGCCTGGAAAAGATAATATTATAACGCTTCCACCTACCTATGGAATGTATAAAGTATTAGCGGGAATCAATAATATCGAGAATAGGGAAGTGCTGCTAACCGAAGCATTTCAACCAAACGTTCCGGCTATTTTAGAGTCAGTTGATGAACAAACAAAACTGATTTTTCTTTGTTCGCCCAACAACCCGACAGGAACCGCTCTTTCTGAAGCAAAAATTATACAGTTATTAAATAACTTCAAAGGATTAGTAGTTATTGATGAAGCGTATATCGATTTTTCTGAAACCGAAAGTTGGTCGAAAAAATTGAAACAGTTTCCTAATTTGGTCGTTACACAAACCCTGTCAAAAGCATACGGAATGGCAGGAATTCGATTGGGTATTTGTTTTGCTTCCGAAGAAATAATAGCAATTTTAAATAAAATTAAACCGCCTTATAATATCAACTCCTTAACACAAGAAAAGGCTATACATCGATTGCAGAATATATCATTAGTAAAAAAAGAAATAGGCTCATTAATAGGTGAAAAGGACAAATTATTTAAAGCTTTACTTGAAGTAAATTTTATTAAGAGAATAGTCCCTTCAGAAGCAAATTATATTCTTTGTCAAGTCGATGATGCTACCAAACGGTACAACCAACTAGTAGAAAAAGGTGTTGTAGTTCGCAATCGAAGTAATCAACCGCTTTGTGAAAATACATTGCGTTTTACCGTAGGAACTCCTGAAGAAAATAAGCTTTTAATTTCCACACTAAAACAACTCTAATCATGAAAAAGAATGTATTATTTATAGATAGGGACGGAACCCTCATTAAAGAAACCGTCGATGAACAAATCGATGCCTTTGACAAGATGGTTTTTTACCCTAAGGTGTTCACTTATATGGCAAAAATAGCCAAGGAATTGGATTTTGAGCTTGTTATGATTACCAATCAAGACGGTTTGGGCACCGACTCATTTCCGGAAGAAACGTTCTGGCCGGTTCATAACTTTATTATGAAGGCCTTTGAAAATGAAGGAGTGGTGTTTAATGAAGTATTTTTAGATAGGACTTTTCCACACGAAAATGCTCCCACCCGCAAACCAGGTACAGCATTGTTGCATAAATATTTTTCAGATGAATACGATTTGGAAAACTCGTTTGTAATCGGTGATCGTTTAACCGACGTCGAGTTGGCCAAGAACCTAGGCTCAAAAGCTATTTTTATCAATGATGACACCCAGTTAGGAACAAACGAAATCACGGTTCAAAAAGAGGAATTAAACTCGGTTATAGCATTAGAAACCAATGACTGGAAAGCTATTTATGAGTTTTTAAAATTAGATGTAAGAACCGCTGAAATCACTAGAAAAACAAATGAAACAGATATATCGATACGATTAAATCTTGATGGAACTGGGAAAAGTGATATGGATACTGGTATTGCGTTTTTCGACCATATGTTAGATCAAATAGCGAGACATGGTCAAATGGATCTTTCTGTGAAAGTAACAGGCGATTTAGAAGTAGATGAACACCACACAATCGAGGATACGGCTATTGCTTTAGGGGAAGTCTTTTCAAAAGCATTGGGAAATAAACTAGGAATAGAACGATACGGGTTTTGTTTACCCATGGACGATTGCTTAGCGCAAGTAGCGATTGATTTTGGCGGTAGAAATTGGCTGGTTTGGGAAGCTGATTTTAAACGTGAAATGATTGGTAAAATGCCTACTGAAATGTTCTACCATTTCTTTAAAAGCTTTACCGATGGTGCCAAAGCGAACCTGAATATTAAAGCTGAAGGAACCAACGAACACCACAAAATTGAAGCAATTTTTAAAGCCTTTGCTAAAGCGATAAAAGTAGCAGTAAAACGAGATACAGACAAGATGATTTTACCATCTACAAAAGGCGTATTGTAATGAATATAGTAATCATAGATTATGGCGCCGGGAATATAAAAAGTCTTCAAGTTGCTATAGAACGCCTAGGGTTTAAAGCTGTTTTAAGTAATAATGAAGAAGAAATTAAAAATGCTGATAAAGTAATTTTTCCTGGTGTAGGTCACGCAGACAGTGCGATGAAAATGCTAAAAGAAACAGGTTTAGACAAACTAATACCGACCTTAAAACAACCTGTTTTAGGTATTTGTTTGGGGATGCAATTACTTTGCACTTCTTCGGAAGAAGGAAATACAAAGGGGTTGGGTGTTTTTAATGTTCACGTAAAACGATTTTCAAACACATTAAAAGTCCCTCAAATGGGTTGGAACACCATTTCAAATTTACAGTCTGATTTATTTAAAAATATTTCAGAACATGAATTTATGTATTTGGTGCACAGTTATTATGTTCCAATGTGCAATGAAACCATTGCAACTACAGATTATGATGGGGATTATTCTTCAGCATTACAAAAGAATAATTTCTACGGAGTTCAATTTCATCCCGAAAAAAGCAGTCATGCTGGAGAAACTATTTTAAAAAATTTTTTAACAATTTAATTATGAGAATAATACCTGCTATAGATATCATTGAAGGTAAGTGCGTACGGCTTTCAAAAGGCGATTACAGTACAAAGAAAATATATAACGAAAACCCACTTGAAGTTGCTAAACAATTTGAAGCGCATGGCATACAATACCTGCATTTAGTTGATTTAGATGGTGCAAAAAGCAGCCATATTGTTAATCATAAAATTTTAGAAGAAATAGCTTCTAAAACCAACTTACAAATAGATTTTGGAGGCGGTTTAAAGAGTAATAAAGACCTAGAAATAGCTTTTAACAGTGGTGCCAATCAAATAACAGGCGGAAGTATTGCCGTTAAAAAACCAGATGTTTTTAAAAACTGGTTGCAACAATATGGTAGCGACAAAATTATCTTAGGTGCAGATGCAAAAGATGAAAAGGTAGCAGTTGGAGGTTGGTTAGAAGAGAGTGATGAGTTTGTCATTCCTTTTATTCAAAAATACCAAGATGAAGGAGTATCGTATGTTATTTGCACAGACATTAGTAAAGACGGCATGTTAGAAGGGCCTTCGTTTGATTTATACAAGCAAATCTTGTCTGAAACCCAGAATTTAAAACTAATCGCTTCAGGAGGTGTCGCTACTTTTGATGATCTACCAAAGCTCGCTGAAATAGGCTGTGAAGGTGCTATTATTGGGAAGGCAATTTATGAAAACAGAATTTCGATGAAACAACTTGAAAAATTTATATTAGATGCTAACTAAACGAATTATCCCTTGTTTGGATATAAAAAACGGACGCACCGTAAAAGGTGTAAATTTTGTAAACCTACGTGACGCGGGAGATCCAGTGGAGTTGGCTAAAATCTATTCTGAAACGGGTGCCGATGAATTGGTGTTTTTAGACATTTCAGCTACTGAAGAACGACGTAAAACGCTTGCTAATCTTGTTTTGAAAGTTGCCGAAGCCATAAACATCCCTTTTACTGTAGGTGGAGGAATTTCAACGGTGGAAGATGTTGCCGTTTTATTAAAAAATGGAGCCGATAAAATTTCGGTAAATTCTTCAGCAGTTAAAAATCCGCAGTTAATAAACGATTTAGCTGCTAAATTTGGTTCGCAATGTATTGTAGTGGCGATTGATGCAAAGCAAATTAACGATGAGTGGATTGTGCATTTGGTTGGCGGAAAAGAAGCAACAACGCTCAACTTATTTGATTGGGCACAAGAAGTTGAAAAAAGAGGAGCCGGAGAGATTCTCTTTACATCAATGGATAATGACGGTACCAAAGACGGTTTTGCTAATGAAGCGTTAGCAAAATTATCAAACATGCTAAATATTCCAATTATCGCTTCAGGTGGCGCTGGGACCATCAACCATTTTAGCGATACCTTTAAATTGGGGAATGCAGATGCAGCTTTGGCTGCTAGCGTATTTCACTTTAAAGAAATAGAAATTTCAGAATTAAAAAAAGATTTACAAACCCAGGGAATCCCTGTTAGATTATAAAATTATGCAAATTGATTATACAAAATATGAAAACGGTTTAGTACCAGCTGTTATACAAGATGCCATCACAAAAAATGTGCTGATGTTGGGCTATATGAATGAAGAAGCTTTTTTAAAAACAAATGAAACGAAGAAAGTCACATTTTTTAGCCGTAGCAAAAACAGGCTATGGACGAAAGGAGAGGAGAGTGGAAACTTTCTGCACTTGGTTTCATTAAAAGTTGATTGCGATAACGATACGCTGCTTATTCAGGTGAAACCAGAAGGACCAACTTGTCATAAAGGTTCCGATACGTGTTGGAATGAAGAGAATAGTTCAAACTTCGGGTTTCTTTCAAAACTAGAGGAAGTGATTAAAGACCGAAAAGAGAATTCGGCAAATGAAAATTCATATGTCTCATCACTTTTTAGAGAAGGAATGAATAAAATAGCTCAAAAAGTAGGAGAGGAGGCAGTTGAAGTAGTTATTGAAGCAAAGGATAACGATAACACTCTGTTTTTAAATGAAAGCAGCGATTTGTTGTTTCATTACCTAATCTTGTTGCAGGCAAAAGGATTTACACTTTCAGCTGTTGAAAAAGTGTTGCAAATGCGGCATAGCCAATAAATTTGCAACCTTTTATATAAAAAATCACATTTTTTTGCATTTAAAGAAATGAAAATGAGTCATTTCTTTTATGAGCATACGTAATTAGTTTTTATAAAAATTGTTATCAACCAATTTGATCTTGATATCTGGATAATTTTTCTTTAACTCTCTTTCTAATCCAATAACATGGGCAGCCCCGACAATGACAATGTTTTTAGTATACTCATTACTTAGTACTTGATTAGCAATGTTTGTAGCCATTCTGCTATTGCGTTCGTTCCAAAATTTTGTCCCTAACGTACAGCTTTCAGTTTCATTTTTCACATATGTAAATGAGGATAGTTTGTGTAACCTTAATAAAGATTTACGTTTATTTACGTGTTTACCTAACCTTCCTAAAAGTGCAGGTAGTATAGCTCTGTTGTAGTCTTTTTTATTCAATTCTCTATTAATTTTATTATCCCCATTGGTTTGCCCTTGCTTTGCACAACCCTGCCAAGCTTCATGATATTGTTTATTCGTTTGTTGATCGCCCATGGAATGTAATTTTTTGATGTTCAACTCCAAAGCTAGCTTTGCTGTTAAATCTCCGTCTTCAGTACGAGCCGGTTTTTTAGAACCCTCAACGCCGTGTTTTTGAATGTATTTGTAAAATTCATAATTAGCATTGTCCCTAAGGTAAGCAAACGAAGTAGTTATTAGTTTTAAATTGTCTTCTGTAAGATTTTCAAAATCTTTTTTTAGTAACGAATCCAAAATTTGCTGATTAAAACTGAAACTATTTTTTAGCGAATCTGATAAATAGTAAAACTCTTTATAATGTTTTGACCAACCATTTTTTAAATATTCCCAACTTAGTGAGTCATTTGGTCTCGGACTTTCAACATAAATAGCTTCAGGGTTGTATTTTACAGCTAATTTTAAAAGTGGTTTGTAACTGTTTTTAACAATTTTAGGTACTTCGTGCATGGTACCAATTATAAATACTTCTTTTTTGGTTTGTGTTTGTGACAGTAAGTTTGTTGTTAAAATTACGGTAGTTAAAAAGAAGATTAGATTTTTCATGTTGTTTGTTTTTAGGTCCCTTTGAGTTTTGGGAATTGATTATTTCTGAAACAAACATACAAGTAGAAGAATATCAAATACCCTTAATTTAGGGCGTTTGGGGTGAAATAATACTTATTTGTGGTGAAATTTAAATTGAAGATAGGTTTATTTTACCTATTTGATTTATTGAAAAAAAATTAAGACCCTAAAACAAACTTTACATGTTCAACATATGTTTTTGAAACGGGAATTTCAATATCGTTACTTAAAAGAAGTGCTAGTTTTCCTTTTCTGTTTTTCCACTGCTTAAAATGAAAAGGATTAAATATATGAGAACGATGACTTCGGATTAAAGATGTGTCAAGTGTTTCGATATAGGAAAGCTTATTTCGTATTAGTTGTCTTTTTACATTTCCGAAGTCTAAAAAAACCACTTCAATATAGTTGTCATCAGCTTTTATGGATATGATATCATTTAGCTGAACATGCAACCCTTCGTAGGTTCCTTCACCATCTATTTTTATTTTTTCATCTTCCAAGCTCTTTTCTCTGTATTTTCCTAAAGCTACACGACCTCCTATAACGATAGGCAAGATAACCGCAATCACAGGTACATAAATTGAAGAAAAAAAGTACCACACTCCATACGGGTTAGGTTCGCCTGAAACAATAATATATAAATAGACACCTCTTGCAATTATGAAAGCTAACATACTAAAGCAAAGTATGAATAACAGTTCTTTGCCAATAGTCCAAGCTGTATTTTTACATAGCCAATTTTGAAAAGGCATCATAAAAAAGTAAGCAATCCCACCCACTAGACCGTAAATAGGTAAATAAATAAGTTGCTCAATGTTAGTAAGCTCATTAACATCAAGGGGTTCGGTTAAATATAAAAACGTAAAAATCCATATTACAAGACCTAACGCAACGAGCAAATGATGTTTAACGAAAGGATCAAAAGGATACGTGGTGTTTAACAATTTTCTAAGCTTATTTAATATTAGTTACAAGTCTAAAATAATTAAAAGATTTAGTTTTTCTATCTTTAAAAAAACAATTTATAAAAATGACTGCAAGAAAAAAACGCCGTATAAAACTTCCGAAAGTAAAACCACATAAAAACAGGAATGAAGTCCCTGGACAAGTAACGTATACGGGTAAAAAAGAATCTACGGTTACTAAGTTGGAAATCATTGACTATTCAAAAGATCATTACAAACGAATAGACACTGAAAATATTGAAGATGCATTTGAGTTTGAAACCTCCGAACATGTTACTTGGATTAATGTTAATGGACTTAACAACACCAAAGAAATAGAGCGATTAGGCGATTATTACAGCTTGCATCCGTTGATTCAAGAGGATATTGTGACCACCAATCAGCGCCCAAAGATGGATGAATATGAAGATTATTTATTCATCGTTTTTAAAATGTTGCATTATACGGACGATGGCGATTTTATAAATGAACATGTAAGTATGGTTGTTGGCCATAATTATGTCACCACCTTTCAGGAAGCAGATGGCGATGTTTTTGATGGATTACGAGACCGAATTGAAAATTCGAAGGGTCGTGTTCGAAATAAAGGTGCAGATTATCTAATGTTCGCTTTATTAGATGCGGTAGTTGACAATTACTTTAGCGTAATTGAAACATTAAGTGCAAAAATTGAACTAATAGAAGATCAATTATTTGAAGATAAAGTTGAAGACGATATTACTCAAGATATTCAAGTTTTAAAGAAAGAAATATTACGAATTAGAAGGGCAGTAATACCCTTGCGAGAAGTAATAAATAGACTTGAAAAAACCGATACCGCATTAATTGAAGCACGGACTCAAAACTATATTCGTGATTTATACGATCATATTATTCAAGTTTCAGAAAGTGTCGATATTTATCGTGAAATGATTTGGGGCTTAATGGATATGTACATGACAACCATCAGTAATAAGATGAACGAAGTCATGAAAGTACTGACGATTATGGCATCTATTTTTATTCCATTGACATTTATGGCTGGTATCTACGGAATGAACTTCGAGCATATGCCCGAACTTCATTTACGCTACGGATATTATTACCTATGGGGCGCTATGATCCTTGTCTTTTTTGGCTTATTATGGTATTTTAAAAGAAAAAAGTGGCTTTAAATTAATTGAGCCAACCGCGTTGTTTCGCTCCTTTATTATAAAAATATAGAAAAATAGAAATGGTAATGACTATTAAAGGCATGATAATCGCTGTTGGTCCTATAATATCCATAACATTTGTAGCGAAGATCCAATAAATTTGCGCTATTAAAACAGTTATTAAAGAAAGTCCAAATAAGCTAATAGTGATTTTCTTACGCATAAGCATCGTTATACAAGCTAATAAACCTGCAATAGTTGCTATGCCAAAAGCTGCAGTATACCATGCAGGCATACTTGTGTATAATTCCATTTCTTCTGAAGAAGCTCCTTCTGTTACCATTTCTAACATAAAGGTGGAAACAACAAATTGAATAACGCCCATCACGTTCCATAATAGCGCTAACACTGCAATTATCCAAAAAGCAGTATTGGGTTTGGTAGTAGTTGTCATATTTTTTTGTTTTGGTTGATTTCTTTAAAAGTACAAAAATAGTTTTAGTAGGAATTGCGGATTTAATCTTTTGAAATATAAAAAAGAGAACAACCATGTAAACTGAATGATAGGGAACCCTATTAATTCATCAAAAAAATAGTACTTTTGTTTTTTGAATCTTAGCTAGACTACTCTATGAGCCAAAAAGTGTTACTAAACGCAACCGAAATCAATATTGCGCTTCATCGCTTGGCTTGCCAATTAATTGAAAATCACGATACTTTTACCGATACCGTTTTAATAGGAATACAACCGCGTGGTGTGTTTCTAGCTGAACGTTTAAAAACATTGTTAGAAGAAGAATATAAAGTCAAAAATATTAAACTTGGATATTTAGACATTACTTTTTATCGAGATGATTTTAGACGAAGTGGAAAACCGTTAGAAGCCAATAAAACCAATATCAATTTTGTAGTTGAAAATAAAAAAGTGGTCTTTATCGATGATGTTTTATACACCGGTAGGAGCATTCGTTCTGCATTAACAGCAGTACAGTCATTTGGTCGGCCATTAGAGATAGAGCTCTTAACCCTTATCGACAGACGTTTTAGCAGACATCTACCCATACAACCAGATTATAGGGGACGACAAGTAGATGCCATCAACAATGAAAAAGTAAAAGTATGTTGGGAAGAAAATGATGGAGAAGACATAGTATATTTAGTAAGTAATTAAAGTTTCAGAAAAATCATGAGCGAACTGAGTGTAAACCACTTACTGGGAATAAAATACATCACCGAAGATGATATCAACCTTATCTTTAAAACGGCAGATCATTTTACAGAAGTAATTAACCGTCCCATTAAAAAAGTTCCTTCACTTCGAGACATAACCATTGCCAATCTCTTTTTTGAAAACAGTACTAGAACACGTCTTTCCTTTGAATTGGCTGAAAAACGGCTCTCAGCAGATGTAATCAACTTTTCTGCAGCTTCATCTTCAGTAAAAAAAGGAGAAACCTTAATTGATACCGTAAATAACATCTTATCCATGAAAGTAGATATGGTAGTAATGCGACACCCCAATCCAGGTGCAGGTATCTTTCTTTCAAAAAACATAAAAGCCAGTATTGTAAACGCTGGTGATGGTGCTCACGAACACCCTACTCAAGCTTTGTTAGATTGTTATTCTATTAGAGAAAAACTAGGGGATGTAGCAGGAAAAAAAGTGGTGATTGTAGGTGATATTTTGCATTCTAGAGTCGCTTTAAGTAATATTTTTGCACTCCAAAAACTTGGAGCAACAGTTAAGGTATGTGGGCCTAAGACGCTTATCCCTAAATATATAGAAAAATTAAATGTGGAAGTTGAAACCAACCTTCGCAAAGCATTGGAATGGTGTGATGTAGCCAACATGCTGCGGGTTCAAAATGAACGAATGGATATTAGTTATTTTCCCACAACACGAGAGTACACTCAACAATTTGGTGTCAATAAAAAATTATTAGATTCTTTAAATAAAGAAATAGTGGTGATGCACCCAGGTCCTATAAACCGCGGTGTGGAAATTACAAGTGATGTAGCCGACAGCAAGCAGGCTATTATACTAAATCAGGTGCAAAATGGAGTTGCTATTCGTATGGCTGTGCTGTATTTATTAGCTTCAAAAATTCAATAAGATGAAATGCCCATTCACAAATTATAAATCAACTGAAGATGTGTCTCGGGGCATTCCATCTTCCTATTTATCAAATATTTTATACAAATGAAAATTACAAATCACGATAACTACGTGGTGTTAGCAGACGAGCAAGATAACATCTCAGACTTTGCTTCTTTTTTGGAATATCAAATTCCGAAGAAGTTTAAAGGCCAGAATGTAATTGTAGATATAGTAAAATATGATACGTTACAATTAGAAGAGTTGCTTCAGTTTCTTAAAGTTTCAAACTTACATCGTAAAACGAAACATTCATTTGTATTAGTAAACAGTGCTATTAATCCAGATGTAATCCCGATGGAAATGATTGTCGTTCCTACTATTCAAGAAGCTTCAGATACTGTCTCTTATACACATCTCCGAGCCCACGAGACCTCTCTACATCTCG
>OJEO01000172.1_pt1 | contig 29709 bp, 36 predicted proteins | sample 1593621 | NCBI WGS metagenome assembly OJEO01 (sample SAMN05416875, study PRJEB24817) | seawater metagenome | isolation source: Sea water | place: Canada:Atlantic | collected 2013-11
CGAGATGTAGAGAGGTCTCGTGGGCTCGGAGATGTGTATAAGAGACAGTTTTTAAGCCAACTAGTATTACCATTAGTGATGCCACAGCTAATAGGCATCTACTTTCTCTTATCCCCAGCTCCCTTATCAAAAGCCACCAGATTAAACAGTTCACGCATCCTGCTACGAACACGATTGCCATAGCGTTCTTCCAGTTCTTCAGCATTGAGATTGGTTGTGGCGTGGGTTTTAATTTTGTGTTTGGTTTGTAGGTACAGTTCGTATCGAGATAAAAGCACTTCGCCCATCACATTCAAATCCTTTCCGTAAAATCTGCCAGAGGGTTCCACACCCAAATCATCAAAACAATAGAATTTGGTATTCCCATATTCCTCGACCGTTTTAAAACCTAAATGATTAAAGCTGAAGGTTACGTTCCGGCAAGGAATCATTTCGTAAGGACGTTGCAACGGTACCAAATGACGTAGCAATTTCATTAAGCTGGTCTTACCGCAGCCTACGGGTCCAGAAAGCAGGATACCTTTATCGATGTCAATTCCGTAAGTTGAGCAGTTCTCTTTATCCTTGATGAAGTAAGAACAGAGCTTTAGCAGTATCACCTTATCCTCATCGTAAATCCTAAACTTCTTCCCAAATAGCAGCTTGCCCTTGGCATTCAAGTAAATTAGAATTTTTGGGAAGTCGTAGAGAACGCTTTTACCATCAAAGTTTCCGAGCGAGTATTCCACGCCACCTTCGGTTATTTTAGAGGGGTTGTCCATAGTCTTTGTTTTTACTGGTTCGCAGGTTGTCCTTGATTTGGGACGCTTGTTTTTTGTTTGGTTTGTTTTCCTCGGCATATAATTCTGTTCTGTCCATCCAGTTTGTGGCCAAGGCACGCCAATCTCTAATTTCATTTCCATCACTCGTTTGCCAGTTCCGGGTTTCATAATGCTCAAAGAATTTTTTTCCTTCATCAGCATTAAAACCTTTTTCAATAAAAAAATTAATAACGGTCTGCCAGCCCTTTGGTTGTTTTATATTGTTTACTTGTTTGGTATTGTTTATAGTAGATACCAATGCTTGTCCACTGGTGGGACGGTGCGAGTCCACAGCTTGTCCATTATTGGGATGGTGTTGGTACACTACTGGTTCACGTATGGGACGGTACTGTTCCGCAAGCTGTTCTAATATGGGATTGTACTGTCCCGTAACAGTTTCATCACTTGTCCCAATAATGGACATCTTGATTTTACTGCCTTTGTAGGGATTGTTAGAAGGGAAGTAGGATAGATAGTTCCAAGAATCGAGGTCTGTCACACATCTATGATAAGTGGATTTTGAACCAATCTTGGCAACGCGCATTAATTCGCGACGGTTTACATAGAACTCATCTGCAAACCGACTACTGTTCCATTCTTGGAACAGCGCCATATATAGGCTTATGTGCGTTGGATTGAGGCGGTCATCAAAAAAGAACTTTTCAAAAGCCGCATTTAGTAGCTTTATATAGTTCATCTTTTAAGAATTTTGCTTGTGCTGCACTCGATTTGAGTTCATTACACCTTGAATTTCCTCTGCATCATAGTAGATAATGCCCCCAACTTTTGTGTATGGCAACGTTCCATTGATGCGAAGATTCTGTAATGTACCTGGACTGACTTGAAGCAAGTCCATTACCTCGGAAGATTTTAAATATTTCTTGAGTTTTCCAGTTGCTTGTTTAGATAGAAGATTCTTGATGTCATCGAGCAATTCCATTTTAAATTCTCGAAGGTCGTCGGTGGTAATAATATTTGCTGGCATAATAGAACGGTTTTAAAGAAAGGGACTATCGTATCGATTTCAACTAATTTGATAGTCCCTGACCTGATTTGACTTTCGTTCTACAAATTTGGGATGGTTTATTGGATTTTAATCCCAAGTTGTACCCAAATAGGGTGTTTTTATTTACTCATTTTCAATGGTTTAAATTGGTTTGATTTAGAGGTGTCACTTAAAATCATCTTTGCCAAATGATAATAGATAAAATTAATTTTATTTTTTCCCAAGTAAGACCCAACTTGGGAAGAAATTTAACATTTTTAAAAATGAAAATATCAACCGTCCGTTTCCTCCATTCTCCTTAAAAGTGTTGCTTTCAGTCTATCGATAAACTTGGTTTGGTCAATTTTCCGTTCTCTAATTTCGAGAAAAGTTCTATAAACATTTCCGAGTTTGAGTTCAAAGATGTCTTCACAAGCCGAAGCCATCTCTTTAATCCCAGCCGTACCACTTTTTATCGCTCCTAAAGCCTGTAAGGCATAAATCAATTCAATTAGGTCTGTTTTTGAGGCTGTCCATCCAAGTCGCTCGCCATTTGATAAAGTACTCAGTTTATTCTGTACACCGTTTGACAGATCCCTCAAATAACTTAACTCTTCTACGTAATGACTGATTAATAAATCGTAGGCCATAATTTTGGCAATTGCATTATCGTGGCTTGTGGAAAATTCTGCATCGGTATAAAAATGAGATGTGTTTGACACCAGACTGATTTTATCATTTCCTCGTAAAAAATAGAATTCATCCAAAAGTTCAGAATCTTCCCTGTAATATTTTATAAAATCTATATTTCGCCGATTGCTTTCTTGTAGTTTATTTATTACTGAATCGATAAATTCCTGTTGAGATTTTATGGTGCCAGCAGGTCTGTTTATTAAAAAATTGTAGAGTTTGGCATAAAATTTCAATCTGCTATAAACATAAGGCTTATGTTTTTTAAAGAATATGATTTCATTTTGTTTGTCTTGAAATTCATTTTCTCTTACACAAACTCGCAATTGCTGTAAGTATTGTCTTGAAATGGAAATACCTTGTTCAACATTATTGAAATCGTTAAGATTAGATTCCTCAACTGCTTTTATTTCCTCTTTGTAATTATCTAAAATTTTATGAATCAGCTTATGCAAAATATTTGGGGCTTTAGATTTGGGTTAATTATCAATAAATATGGTTATGTGCTTATTTTTTTATGGTGGATTTTTGAAAAAGAATAAAAAACCAATAACAGCCAAGACAATGCTGCCAGCAATTATAAAAGGGTAGTAAAAACCACCTGCGAGTAACCAAGTCCCTAAAACAGGCCCTAGAATTTGACCAACGCTATTAGTAGAGCTCTGAATAGAAATGTTCCTGCCAGTATTTTGCTTTGATATTAATGAGACCGCAGAAAGTAAATTTGGGGTTACCATAGCACCTCCAGCAGCGAAAACAACGATTAACACATATACCAAGTATTCATTCTTAAAAAAGGGAAAGACAATTAAGGATAATCCAGATATAAACAACCCTAATGCAATTTGTTTCTTTGTGGATAAAAACTTCTCTCCGTAAGTAGCGAACAAAGGTTGTAAAACAGCCATTATTGAACCACATAGCATAAAACCAATACCTATTTGGTTACTGTTAAATCCTAATTCATCTTTCCCATATATTGAAAAGACAGTTTCAAACAGCGTTACTACAAATTGGATGACAAACGACAGACCCAGTAATACGACAAAATATTTGGTAAATGTGAATCGCAAGCTCGCTTTTTGTGTTGTGAACGTATGTACGCGAGTGGTGTTTTTTAACCATTTTGCTACTACAAATAAGACTATAAGTCCTAGAAGAGCGGCAAACAAAAAGGGTACTGAAAATCGGTCTAAATGCAGCAGACCTATCGTATATTTTAAATGAAGGTCAGTTTGAGACAGAAAGCCACCAATGACAGGGCCAAAAATAACACCAGAGCTAATGGCAACACCCGACCAACCCATTATTTTTGTTCTTCGTTTTTCAGAAGTAATGTCGCTCAAATATGCGTTGCTAACTGGAATAACTGATGACGTGAAAATACCACCAAAGATGCGAGCAACATATAGCATCGTCAAGGATGTAGCAAGACCGGTAAGTAATTGCATAATTACAAAGCCGATTAGCCCAACAATGATAATGGGTTTACGGCCGTATTTATCGGATAGCCTGCCCCAGAGTACAACGAAAAGAAGCTGGAAGAGCGGATAAATACTGGTCAAAAAACCAATATGAAAGTTAATCGAATCAGTATCTAGGTTATCTCCTAAAGCTAATCTTTCGGTATAGTAGGGAAGGGTTGGCAATAAAATACCATAGCCCAACATCACTACAAATAAACTCAACAGAATTAAAAATATCCTGTTGAGTTTTTCTTTTCTATCCATTTATTTTTTACCGATTTTTCGCTTCAATAATTGCGCATTAATAGCCACTATAATTGTACTCAAACTCATAAATACCGCTCCTACAGCTGGCCCTAAAACAAAGCCAGAAGAGTATAGAACACCTGCAGCTAATGGAATGGCCACCACATTATACCCAGTTGCCCATATTAGGTTCTGAATCATTTTATTGTACGTAGCCTTTCCGAACAAAATTAGGTTTGCAATATCTTGTGGATTGCTATTTACCAATATAATATCGGCTGTTTCGGCGGCTACATCAGTACCAGAACCAACAGCGATTCCTACATCAGCTTTGGCAAGTGCGGGCGCATCGTTTACGCCATCTCCAGTCATAGCCACAAACTCTCCTTTGTTTTGCAACTCTTCTACAATTTCTACTTTTTGGTGTGGTAGCACTTCGGCATAATAGCCATCCAACCCTAATTTTTCACTCACAGCTTTGGCTGTTTTTTCGTTATCCCCAGTTGCCATCAAAACTTTGATATTATTCTTTTTAAATATTTTTATAGCTTCCGCAGATTCAGGTCTTATTTCATCAGCAAGCGCAATGTATCCTGCTAGTTGTCCTTCAATTAATACAAATACAACAGTTTCAGCAGCGTCACTATAAGCATCTTCAGGAATAGTTATTTTTTCATCCCTTAAATAACCAGGACTAACCACTTTTACTTGCTTTCCTTCTACATTTGCCTCTACACCTTTACCAGTAATCGCATTAAAGTTTTCAGGCTTTGGGATTGTAATATTGTCTTCTTTAACTTTTTTAATAATCCCAACAGCAATTGGATGTTCTGAACTTTGTTCCAATGCACTTGACAGTCTTAAGATTTCATCGTTTGAATAGGACACATTTACAGATTTGATTCGAGTAACGCCAAAGTCCCCTTTGGTCAAAGTCCCTGTTTTGTCAAATAGTAAGGCGGATATCTTACGTGATTCTTCAAAGGCAGTTCTATTACGGATTAATAATCCATTTTGTGCAGATACAGCAGTAGAAATGGCAACTACAAGAGGAATTGCAAGACCCAATGCGTGTGGACAAGCGATGACCATAACGGTAACCATTCTTTCTAATGCATACACAAACGGAAAGCCTAAAATCAGCCAAACTGCCAACGTACCAAAACCAATAGCCAAAGCTATATAAGTCAACCATTTTGCAGCCCTATCGGAAAGGTTTTGCATTTTAGATTTGGTCTTTTGTGCTTCCTCAACCATCGTAATAACCTTATTGAGATAGCTGTCTTTTCCTGTATGCTCTACCTTTACCTTTATGCTGCCATTACCGTTTACCGAACCACCAATAACCTTATCGTTTTCATCTTTTTTTACAGGTTTGGATTCGCCTGTAAGCATAGATTCATTTAGGTAACTTGAACCGTCTACTATAATCCCATCAGCAGGAACTTTTTCACCTGGTTTTACAAGTATTACGTCATCTTTCAGTAAATCTTCCAGAGGAATATCTTCAATAGTGTCTCCTTTAACACGATGTGCCTCGGCAGGCATCATGCTTACTAACAGCTGCAAGGCCTTAGAGGCGCCTAGAACGCTTTTCATCTCTATCCAATGACCTACAAGCATAATAGCAATAAGCGTAGCCAGTTCCCAGAAAAAATCGACACCTTCTAAACCAAACACCGTTGCCGAACTATAAACGTAAGCCACGGTAATGGCCATAGAAATAAGGGTCATCATTCCTGGCGCACCTTTTTTGATTTCAGACCAGAATCCTTTTAAAAATGGCCAACCACCATAGAAATATACGATTGTGGAAAGTGCAAAAAGGATATATGGATTTCCGGGAAGCAAAAACTCATATCCAAAAAAGTCCTGAATCATCGGCGAGAAGAACAGTATGGGAATAGTAAGTACAAGGGTTACCCAAAACCGTTTTCTAAAATCGGCAATCATCATTTTATGATGGTCGTGCCCGTGTTCTCCGTGCCCTGGATTGTGGCCAGAATGGTCTCCACCTTTGTGGTTCATTTTAGAATGGTCTTCTTTTTTGTGTTTCATCTTCGAATGGTCCATTTTAGAATGGTCCATTTCATCGTGATTGTGGTGTTCGTGATTTTCCATAATTTTTGTTTTTGTTGATTTTTATCGTAATTTTTTTCTCATAGCTTCCGAAATGTTTTCGGCATAGACGCCATAGGCATCTACCAAAAGTCCCTTTATTCCATCTTTGGAAGATATTGCGTATAGAATGCTATTGTCATCGGTACTGCTCATACCTTCAAAACGATAGGTCTTATCTACCGTAAAATCCTCTGGATGGATTTCAATTTTCAAGGAAGGACATTCCAAGCATTCTGGCTTTAAGTTGAAGTCATAAGGATAATCGTTTGCCTGTAAATCATTTATGGCTTCTGAGAGTGTGTCGTAATTTTTCATTTGTATTTATTTATAGTTCATTATAAAATAACTGCCATCCGATTCGGTAAATTTCTGAAAGGTCAATAACCCTTTTTCATTTAATTTCTCATTAACGGTATAGTTGAGTTGCTTAAGGCGAATCCCCCATGCATAGGCCTTAATATTAATTTTTGAATAAATATTCTTTTCATTATTTTCTAATTTTCGGTCGTAGATCTTTATTATGCTTTTTGAACCGAAAAAATTTAACAAGCCCGAATCAAAACTCATTTCTAGTTCAATATTTTTCAGATTATCCAAATTGTATAGTTCTTTAAATTTCTTTGAAGTGGTGTTGATTTCTGTTTTCTTTGATTTTGGATTGGAAAACGGGAAAGCCATTACCACTACACTTGCTTCATCAGGCTTGCAACGATAGGTTGTGGTGTATTTATCGGTCAATTTTTTGTCTTTATCAAACAATTCCGTAACTACCTCAATTTCATAGTATCCATTTTTCTTTATTGTTTCACTGGCTTTGAAAGTTTGTTTATTTAAAAAAGAACCATTTTCATCAAAGTTTTCCCGAATAACAACTCTGCCTGAAATCTGCCCAATGAGCATTTCAGTTTGTCCAGTCATTGTGATGCTGAATAAAGTGATTAGTACTATAAAGCCTTGTTTTCTCATATATGGTGCATTAATTTTTTTACCTCTTTTGCCATAATATCACTTAAATCTATTCCATTTGAAGAGTGTGGGATGGTATTACAAGTCACTATTTTTTCTACTCCGGAATCCAATAAATCTTGATAGGCGTTTCCTGAAAAAACGGCGTGAATGCCTACACAAATAGGTGGTTTCATTCCTGCTTTTTTAAGATGTTGTACGGTTTCAATCATCGTTCGCGCCGTGGAAATAATATCATCTACCAAAATGGGTGTAGCATCTTTATATATATCCACATCGGGAACAGAGACTTCTACATCACGGTCACCGTGACGCACCTTTTGTAATACCGTAAATGGTGCTCCTGCATTTTTGGCGACTTCTGATACCCATTGTTCACTTTCAGAATCAGGTCCGATAAGTACCGGGTTTTCGATATTTTCTTTAATCCATTCTGAAATTGCGTCGGCAGCGTGAATCACTTTATTTGGAATTTGATACACTTCTCCCAACGAACTAATTCTGTGCAAGTGAGGGTCAACTGTGGTAATGCTATCGGCGAAACCAGAAATCAATTTTCCGAAGAAACCGGAAGTCACTCCTTCTCCTTCATTAAATACTTTGTCCTGCCGCATATACGCCAAATAGGGTGCTACCAAACAGGTACACATAGCTCCTAATGATTTGGCTGTGTGGCTTAAAAAATATAGTGACAACAGTTTTTCGTCCGGTTCGTGCAAGGTGCATACCAGTACCACACATTTATCTTTAACATCAGACAATATGCGCGTGTATGATTCCCCGTCAGGGAATTTCCTTAATGTGGCTTGACCCACTTCAGCATCCATTTTTGTAGCCATTAGTTCTGTGAGTTCTTCATTTCCGGGAAGACTGAATAATATTGTTTTCATAGTATGTTCTTTAATTTATAGTTATGATGTCGTTATGGTTGTTTTCATATTCCAAGGCATAATTAAGTTCACCTTTGGATTCAGCATATATGGTATAAAGCAGTTGGTTCTCTTCGATTTGTTCTCCCAAATGCACATTTAGAAGAATCCCTGCCGATTTAGATTGTGGTGCTCCAGAAAGCTTGGCCAGTTTTGCAATTTTACGGTTATCAATTCGTTGCAAAACGCCTGACTTTTCAGCTTTAATTTCAATTTTATAAGGTGCTAAAACTGGTTTTGAAAATTGACCTTGCGCCTTACAAATGGCTACGAATTTTTCATATGCTTTTCCAGATTTGAGAATTTTATGTGCGGTTTCCTGTCCCTTTCCTTTTTCTACTTTTCCAGAAAGTTCTAATAGTTCAGTAGCTAAAAGCAATGCTCTTTCTGTTAAGTCTTTAGGTGCATCTTCCTCATTTTTCAAAACTTTTAATATATCTATGGCTTCTAAAGTGGGGCCGATACCCCTTCCAACAGGCTGCGTGCCATCCGTAACTACAACTTTTACATTCAACCCAACAGCAGTTCCAACGGTTTCCATATGATTTTTTAGTTTTTCTGCCATTTCGGTACTGCGAACCTTGGCGGTTTCTCCCACGGGAATATCAATGACCACGTGAGTAGAACCAGCTGCTGCCTTTTTAGAGAGTACTGAAGCGATGAGCTGACCTTCGCTATCAATATCCAAGGCTTTTTCAATTTTAATGAGCACATCATCGGCAGGACTTAACTGCGCTGTACCGCCCCAAACAAAACATCCGCCTTCTTTTTCTACTACGGTCTTTATTTCCTCGGAAGAGAGCGTAACATTGGTCAGTACTTCCATTGTATCTGCTGTGCCTGCTGGCGAAGTGATTGCCCGTGAGGATGTTTTTGGCATAGTAAGCCCATACGCGGCAACAATGGCAACGACTAACGGTGTTGTTCTATTTCCAGGCAATCCGCCAATACAATGTTTGTCCACCACGATATCTTTGTTCCAGTTCAGTTGCTTACCAGAAGCAATCATTGCTTTGGTAAGGTCAGATATTTCATCAATATCCATTCGGTCACCTGCGCAGGCAGTTATGAATGCCGAAAGGTGGATGTTGGAATAATCGCCTTCAACGATATCGGTTATGATGTTGTTATAGGCCTTATAATCCAGTTTTTTGTTATAGATTTTTGCCCTGACGTGGCTTAAGGATTCAATAGGCTCTAAATGGGAAACATATAATGTATCGTTTGGGGAAACATTGAGTTTTTTCGCAGCAGCATCTGATAGTCCGATTTCATTAGGCAACAGAATATCAGAATTCAGGACATTAAGACTTGCTACGATTGATGTATTTGCATTGGATATTCTTATTCGGGTAAGTGCCTCAAACCCTTCTGAAATACAGACGTGGCAATCTTCGCGCATATACACTACATTTTCGTTTTGGGTATAGATTCCGAGATGTTTATATTTTAATATGTTTGAGTGTGTGTCCATATTTTATTGGTTGTTGTGATTTTTCGATTTATTCTATTTCTTCGATAGTGTATAATTGCGGAATTTCTGCATCCCACCCATAAGTTTCCTTGATGCCTTTTTGCAATGCTTCCGCACTTTCTTTTTCACCGTGTACTATGAAAATGCGCTCTGGCGTATTTTTTATTTTGCCCATCCATTCTATAAGTTCTTTATGGTCTGCGTGTGCCGAAAGCCCTTCAATTTCTGCAACTTCCATATGAAACGGCACCCATTTTCCGTACACTTTCAATTCCTTATCACCTTCCAATAATTTTCTTCCCCGAGTACCTTCGGCCTGATAACCCACAAAGAACAAAGTGTTGTTTGAATTTTGTGCTTGGGTTTCGAGATAGTTGAGCATTCTTCCGCCAGTAAGCATTCCGCTTCCTGCAATCACAATTTTTGGTTTGTTATCGGTTCGTAATTCCATAGTCTCGCGATAGCTGCTCACGACAGTAAAGTGTGAACACATTTCGTCACATTCATTCTCATCTAGTCTGTGCCAGTCCCTTGTGCGATGAAACAATTCCAATACACTAGCGCCCATTGGGCTGTCCATTATCATTCGTACTTTTGGGATTTTCTTCTCTTTCAATAATTTCCAAAAAATCACCATCATCAGTTGGGCGCGTTCTACCGAAAAACTTGGAATAAAAAGACTTCCACCTCTATTGATAGTGTCATTGACCAATTTTTCAATCTGCGGAAGTGCTTCTATTTCATCGGGATGAAACCTTCCACCATAAGTGGATTCAATGAAAAGCACATCCGCTTTTTTTGGTTTAAGGGGTGGATAGAGCAATAAATCATTGGTTCTACCAATGTCTCCTGAAAAGACAAAACGTTTTCCGTGCACATCCAACTCAATATAGGTTGCACCAAGAATATGTCCGTTGTATTGGAAGCGAGCCCTAATACCATCAAATAACGGAATCCATTGTGATTGTGGAATTCCTTTAAAGTGTGGGATAGTTTTTTCTACATCCTTTAAATCGTATAATGGTTCTGCGGGACTATGTTTGGAATAGCCTTCCTTATTGGCACGTTCGGCTTCTTGCTCCTGTATTTTTGCACTATCATTCAAAATGATTTTTGCAATGTCCAAAGTAGGATTCGTACCATAAATGGGACCATTGAAGCCTTGTTTTACCAATCTGGGTAAATAACCTGTATGGTCCATATGACCGTGGGTAAGCAAAACAGCATCAATATCACCTACATTAACAGGTGGGTACTCCCAGTTTTTAAGGCGTAATTCCTTTAACCCTTGGAAGAGGCCACAGTCTATAAGTATCTTTCTATCTCCTGTATCCACCAAATATTTTGAGCCAGTCACGGTGCCTGCCGCTCCCAAAAAGTGGATGTTTATTTTTTTGTTTTTCATCGTTATAGTATTTATTAATGTCCACCACAACAGGAAGGCGTATTTCCTTTGTCTTGGTTCGATTTGCTCAATTCCGCTATTTCGTTATATAGATTGCGGGAATCCTCTTTTATTACGAGTGCCAACTTCTTTACGGATTTAGGCTCGAAGTGTACCATACCCAATAATATTTCGAGGGCTTCTTCAAGTAGTTTAGAATCATCTTCCAATGCTTGGTAAAATGGCTCTAAATCTATACGGCTCTGTTCTTTCAGTTCTTCTGTTTTCATTTGTCCTATTTATTTAGATTAAAAATTTAAGTAGTGCTCTAATGAATTTCACATAATTCTCTTGAATCTTCGAGAACCTTTTTGTGTCTTGATTTTGGCACTCCTACTTGTTCTAAAATTTTTGGGGTTTCGTGAAGCTCTTTACAGAGTACGATACCTTCATCCAATAGTTTTGTTTTTTCAGCTTTGGTAAGTGTTGTTAATGCTGTTAATGGATGCAGCCCCGATTTATCTATTCTGTCTTTTAAACCGTCACCAATTGGATAATCCCAACTTGTCAATAATAGCCCCACGCATTTACCATATTTCACCGCATCACTTGTAAATCGTGTATTGGTGTAAACGCCTCCTTTATGAAGCTTGGCTTCGTGACCTTTTTGACGTTTCCATTGTTTTTCAACATCTAAAAATCTTGAGTGGATATATAAGGGAATTTTAACGTTGCAAAAGCGACCTTGGTCACTGTGGTATTTACATTCAATCATATAATGGGTATTGTCTTTTTGGGCTATTACATCCACTTCGTGCTGAACGCAATTGCCTTGAACTATTACACCAACCTGTGTTGAAAATCCTTCGTGTGCCAGTAGTTTGCCTACTAACTTCTCAAATGGGAAGCCAGAAGGACCTAATTCCATCAGGGCTTTTTTGAGTTTGTATTTTGAAGCACTTACTCTCGACTTACCTTTTAGCATTTTAAATGCCATTTGATAGATTTTTTTGGTGGTAATGCCTTCATATAATTGGTCTTCAACTTGCCCTACTATTTGCTGAATCAATTCTTCACTTGCTTGCGAACGTCTTAATGAATTGATAAGTTTATCCACATCAAAGGCTACCACGTCGCCCGAATATTTTACTATGTTTATTGGATGTTTCATTTTTTAATATGTATGGTCATTACAGGAAGTTCTGAATGATTGGTTACACCTTCGGCAATACTTTTTGAAAATAGGCTCAAAAAACCTGTCTTTCCGTGGGTACTCATCGCAATTAAATCTGCTGGCTGATGTTTTAAAAATGTATTAATACCTGCCTCTACTGAAGATTCGTTATGAACACTCATAGAAAAGTTTTTTAAGGCGGGAAACTTTTCAAGAAATTGCTTGACAGGGTTTAATCCAGCGTTGATACTATTAAAGTCTGTTTCTGTATTTATAAGTAACAAATGAATTTTAGCATCGCATTTTTCAGCTATTGAAAGCACCGCTTGAAACGGATGACTCACATCTTCTTCAAAATTTGATACGAACAGAATGTCCTTAAAGGGAAATGTTACTTCCTCTTCTTTGACCACAATAATCGGGGCATTAGCCTTTCGGACAATTTTCTCAACATTACTGCCTGTTATCTCCCGTACACGACCCTTTGTTCCGCTACTACCTGTAATGATAAAGTCGTGATGAAAATGGCCAGAATGTTCCAGAATATCTTTTTGTCCTGAATCGAACTGAAGAAAGGTTCGGCATTTAAGACCTTCGTGTTCTGCTATTTTTTCGAGTTCACGTAAATTAGCCTTTGCAGCACCTATCTGCTTTAAGGTTTCTGGATAACGCTTTTCTTTAAGTTTGTCTAATTTTACCCAATCCACAGGTGTTGTCATTTGATGTAGAAAGTGTATTTCTGCATTGTATGTTTTTGCCATTTTAATCCCGAGATGTGCAGCTTTAGTACAGTTTTCAGAGAAATCGGTAGGTACAAGTATGTTTTTCATAATTTTTTGTTTTAGGGTAGTTTGTTATTGTGCGGTATAGCCACCATCGATTACCAATTCAGAACCAGTCATAAACTTGGATTCATCCGAAGCTAGATAGACGACTCCATAGCCTATATCATCAGGCTCTCCCAAATGGCCAACAGGATGCAAACTTTCTAATTGCTTTTTGCCTTCTTCTACATCACCTTGAGCTTTCAGAAAATTTTCTACCATTGGTGTCCAGATATAAGCAGGATGTATAGAATTGATACGGATTCCGTAGCCTTGTCTTGCACAATGCAGGGCAGCAGATTTCGTGAATATGGTAACACCGCCTTTGCTTGCGTTATAAGCAGGTAGGTTAGGGTCCCCGATAAGTCCTTCAATGGAAGAGAAGTTGATAATGGAACCACCTTCTCCAGTTTCCTTCATACCCTTTATACCATACTGAGTACCTAAAAAAGTGCCATTTAGGTTTACATCTATGAGGTTTTTCCAATCTTCAAGGGTAACTTCTTCTACAGTTCCACCTAATCCTATTCCGGCAGAATTAGCTAATATGTGTAATTTTCCGAAAGTTTTGAGCGTGGTCTCAATGACATTTTTCCATTCATCTTCTTTGGATACATCTTGTTTAATGAATATAGCCTCCCCACCGTTAGCTTTGATTTGTTGGACTACCTTTTTTCCATCTTCTTCATCTATATCTGTAACAACGATTTTTGCTCCTTCACGTGCTAATAAAATAGCACTTGATTTCCCTAGACCAGAGGCACCTCCTGTGACAATGGCTACTTTATTTTTTACTCGATTCATAATTTTAAGATTTAAGTGTTACTACTATTTTTTGCTTCTTAATCAAGAAACTTCATTTCCTGAAACTTTGCCTTTTTCAAAACAATCCAGATTATATATTGTGGTTTCAGCAATATTTGTCAATGCAGTTTCGGTTAAAAAGGCCTGATGACTGGTTATCAAAACATTGTTGAAGGTCATTAATCGGGCAATCACATCGTCTTGCAAAATGTCATCGGAATGGTCTTCAAAGAACAATCCTTCTTCTTCCTCATACACATCTATTCCGAAATACCCAATTTTTTTAGTTTTCAATCCTTCGATAACAGCTTTGGTATCGACCAATCCTCCACGACTTGTATTGATAAGCATTACGCCTTGCTTCATTAATGAAATATGTTTTGCATCAATCAAGTGTTTCGTTGAAGACGTTAGTGGTACGTGTAAGCTTATGATATCGGACTGCTTACAAATAGTTTCACAATTGGTATAGATTACATTGTAGGAATTGATTAAATTTTCATCCACAATGACATCCTGAACAAGTATTTTACAACCAAAACCGTGTAGTATTTTTACCAATACAGACCCAATTTTTCCAGTCCCGATAACGCCGACGGTTTTTCCATTGAGGTCGAAACCGGTAAGACCGTTCAATGAGAAATTCTGGTCACGAACCCTGTTATGTGCTTTAATCAATTTTCGGTTTAATGCAAGTATGAGTGCCATTGTATGCTCTGCAATGGCATAAGGGGAATAGGCTGGAACACGTGCCACCTTCATATCCAGTTCAGCTGCTTTTGCTAAATCCACGTGATTGAATCCTGCTGAACGCAGAGCAATATATTTTACGCCAAAAGCATTGAATTTTTCAAGAATGTGTGCCGAGGCATCATCGCCCGTAAATAGACTTACTGCTTTAGAACCCGTTGCGAGAATAGCAGTTTCTTGAGTTAAACGACTCTCAAGCAACTTTAATTGATGCTTACCATCATTCGCTTTTACGAGATACGGCTCTTCAAACTTATGCGTGCTGAATACTGTTGTTTTCATTTCACTTTTTTTAATTTCCTAACTGTATTAAAATATATACTAACCCTACGATGACAACAGTTCCAAAAATTAGCATCACGAGTTTCCCGGTCTTTTTAGAACCTTTGAAATAGGTAATACCAAGTTTTACAATCATATTGCTTATGGTTGCTGTTATAATGACATTGGTGGCCAGCGTGAGTTTTTCTTCCAAAGACCCAAATTTTGCCATACTGATAGTTATCGCATCCGTATCTGCCAATCCTGCAATTAGGGCTGAATAGTATAAACCGCTTTCGCCAAAAAATTGATTTCCATAAAAAACTGCAAACAGGATGACCACATAAATACCACCAAACCCAAGAGCGTTCCAAATATTGAGCGGATTACCCAGATTGATAGCTGTTTTTGTGACATCTGTATTCTTTTTGATGAATAAGAGTGCGCTTATCAAGCAGATAAGGGTAAGAATAGTAAATGGAATGACTAAATTTAAAAGTATGGCACTATTGAAAATATAGGCCAGAATCGCAAGTCTGGGAAACATAATTGCGGAAGCTATAATGATACCCGCAGCATATTCTTTTGAAAGTTCTGGAGATTCTTTACTTCGCGAAGCATATATCCAAGCTACTGCGGTACTTGAAATCAATCCACCTAAAATAGCAGTAAGCAGAATACCACGTTTAGAACCTACATATTTTACAAGAAAATAGCCGATGAAATTCAGAAAAGATACTATTACTATTATCGCTCCAATCTCAAAAGGGTTTAGCAAACCTTCTGGACCATAATCTTGATTTGGTAAGAAAGGCAAAATAAGAAGCGCAATAATTGAAAACTTAATAAAAGCAAAGAGCTCTTCAGAAGTAATATTCTTAATGAAGGTATTAAATGTCGTTTTCAATGATAACAGAGTAACTATGATAACCGCAGTAGCAACTGCTTCCTTATGCAAATGATTAGCAACCATAACACCCAAAATCAAAGTAGCGAATAATGCCATATTGGTGGTAATACCAGTCATAATATGCTTTTGTACTATGGAAAGATGACTCAAAGACAGAAACAAAAGAAATGCTGCTGCAATTATAATGACCAACCAAGGTGTATAGGTTGTGGAAAGATTTCCCAATATAAAACCAATAATGGCAACAATTGGGAAGGTTCTTATACCTGCAAAGCCTTGTTCTTCCTTCAATTTATCGTATTCACGTTCCAGCCCAAGAATAAGGCCAATGCCCAGACTGATGAGCAGTCCAAGGATGAAAGGGTTGATATTTTTAAAGGCTTCTATCATTTCTTACTTTCCAAATAATTCTAAAAGTTCATACAATTCATTACCTACTTGATGTTGCTTGACCACCTCTTCAAAAGGGGTTAGATGCAATTGATTATTTAAGATTCCTACCATTACATTTTTTTTACCTTGTAAAAGTGTTTTCACAGCCGCCACTCCAAGTCTAATGCCTAACATTCTATCTAAAGCTGACGGATTTCCACCTCGCTGGACGTGGCCGAGTTTCGTAATTCGTAAATCTACATTGGGATTGACTTCCTTTATTTTTGATGAAACAAGCTCGGCACCTAATTCATCGCCTTCTGAAACCACGACAAGGAAAGCATCTTCGCTATCGTAATTCTTAACCTTGTCCAATAGATAAATAAAGTCCTTTCCACTCTCGGGAATAAGGATGGAATCGGCACCTACCATCAACCCGGAATGAATAGCAATGTAGCCTGAATCCCTTCCCATTACTTCAACAATAAATACACGGTTGTGGGATTCGGCGGTGTCCTTTATTTTGTCAATATTTTCAATGGCAGTGTTTACAGCCGAATCAAAACCGAGGGTATAATCTGTACCCGAAATATCGTTATCTATAGTCCCAGGAATGCCTATAAACGGAATGTCGCATATTTCTGAAAAAGCTAATACACCTTTAAAAGTACCATCACCACCAATAGCAATTAAAGCATCTATGTTATTTGTTTTTAAAGTTTGCAATGCTTTTTTACGACCCTCTAATTCCAGAAATCGTTTGCTTCGTGCTGTTTTTAGAATAGTGCCACCTATTTGGGTTATTTTTTTTAGTTCGTGAGATTTTAATGGTATCAAATCACCATCTATCAACCCTTCATACCCTTTTCGAAAACCACTTATTTTTATGCCTTTTGCTTCAGCGGATTTGGCAATGGCGTATAGTGCAGCATTCATCCCAGGGCTATCGCCTCCAGATGTGAATACGCCTATATGTTTAATTTTATTCGTGCTCATTGGGTATGGTTTTTTTTAACTTTTTTTCAGAAATAGTAAAATCTTTAATAGTGTTCCAAACAAATTCTGCTTCTTTCAGAAAGAACTGATGGTCTCCTTCAGATGAAGTAATTATTTGTGCGTTTTTAAATTCCCTCGATAATTTTAAGGCATTTTCTAAAGGTGCAGTAGTGTCTTTTTCTCCGTGAATAAAAAGCACATCTTTATCCTTAATTTTCTTTACAATTGCATATAAATCTGTTTTTAGGATGACCTTTGTAAGAGAATAATAATAACTCATCCAATGATGCTTTTTTGCATCTTCATAAACATCATCTGTGAGGTTGTCAGGTTTGAATGCACTCGACATAAAAATGGGATGAATCATACAAATGTATTTCGAGAATTTGCTTGTTGAAATCCTATCCACAAAGGAATGGGATGACATAATTTCTTTAAACTCATCAGCGTTCTTATAAACAGGTATGCTTATAAAAATTCCTGCCTTGAACCAAGTTGGTTGCTTTTCCAATAGTGCCAATGAAATCATAGCTCCCATAGAATGTCCCGCAATAATTGTTTTGCCATCATTGAATTCTTCTTTGTTTAAAATTAATTCAAGGGCTTGCAATTGTATTGAAAGGGAATAATCACTTTGTGGTTTTGGCGAATCACCAAAACCTAGCAGGTCGACTAAAAGTAGCTTATGTGTAGTTGTAATACTTTCTAAATTGCGTTTCCAATAATGCAATGAGCCTGTTAAACCGTGCAACAAAACAAGTTTGTTTTCTCCAGAGCCTATTATTTCATAATTCAACAGTGTTTCTTTGGCATCATAAGCTGGTTGCTTACCAATTTTGTAATGCTGATAGCTTGCTATAGCTACAACAGGAAGAATGAACACTATGGATATGAGTAGTAATGTCATTGTTTTGAAATTGATTTATTATCCGTTTTCTCACTAACCAAGATTGGGGTTTTACCATAGTATCTATTGAAAACCATACAGGCAGTCAAATCACCAGTTACATTTACCGCAGTCCTAAACATCCCCAAGAGTCTCTCTACACCAATAATAATAATGATGCCTTCAGCGGGTATGCCGACACTTCCCAAAACAGAAGCGAGTATAACCACACCGCCTCCAGGAATGGCTGGTGTGCCAATGGAAGCAGCTACTATGGTTACGATGACCACTATAATATTGAGTAAGCTCATTTCCAGTCCATAGGCTTGGGCTATAAAAAGAGTCGTTATAGTTTGATAGAGCGCCGTTCCATCCATATTGACGGTTGCGCCAATAGGTATAATAAAATTGCTAATGCTCTTATCCACTTTCAGTTCTTCTTCCGCTGTTTTTAGTGACAAGGGCATTACAGCCGCAGAGCTCGTGGTTGAAAAGGCCAATAGTTGAACATCCCTTATTTTTTTTAGGAAATGCAATGGGTTTGTTTTTCCAAGAAGGACAACCAGTCCTAAATAGAAAAACACCAGTAACAATAGACCGAGTAACACCACCACAACATAGTAGGCTAGACCTGACAGAGAGCTCAAGCCAACACTAGAGGTAAGCTGTGCCATAAGCCCAAAAACAGCAACAGGTACTAACAACATAGACCATTTCACTACCGTCATACAGACTTCTTGAATGGCACTTAAGAGTATCTTTACTGGGCGCAATAATGCTGCATTAAGTGAGAGCACAGCCACACCAATAATAATTGTAAAAATCACGATACTTAACATATCGGCATTTACCATAGACGCCAAAGGGTTTTCGGGAAGCAGGTTTGAAATGGCATCTGGAATATTTTCAAGCCCAAAAGAAAGTTCGGTATCCTCCGTAGAGGTGGTCATTATTTCGTTATGTTCGGATAGCGATTGTTGATGCAAAAAACGACCTGGTCTAAAAAGTTGTGATAGTATAACACCGAGACTTACCGAAACTATGGTAGTGCCCAGAAAATATAATAATACGCCACCACCTAATTTTTTCAAACTATCCTTGTCATTACTGGCGATTCCTGTGATGATTGAAGCCACAATCAATGGAATCATAATCATTTGAACCAGCTTTAGAAAGAGTACGCCTGGCAATGCCAGCCAATTTCCTAAACCATCAGCTGTTTCTTTGGTAATCCAACCATTATGAGGACTTAACAACAACCCAAATCCAACACCTAAAAACAAGGCAATAATAACCTTAAGCCATAAGCGGCTTTCTACCAGTTTTACCAGATAGTGATTTAGTGACTTAAGTGATTTTACTTCTGTTTCGAACATTCTTTATTTTGTTATGCAATACTAATTTTATGGTCTAAATAAACTTTTTGAACGGATTGTAATACTTCCACACCTTCACCGAAGGGCTTTTGAAACGCCTTTCTTCCCATAATCAGCCCAGAACCGCCAGCTCTTTTATTAATTACTGCTGTAGTAATCGCTTCCACTAAATCAGACTCTCCTTTAGAGCCACCACCGGAATTAATTAATCCGATCTTCCCCATATAGCAATTAGCCACTTGCAACCTGCATAGGTCAATGGGATGTTTTGTTGTCAGCGTTTCATACATTTCATCATCATATTTTCCAAATCCTATCTCCCTAAAACCAAAATTGTTTGTTGGCAATTTTTGTTTGATGATATCAGCTTGAATAGTAACACCCAAATGATTGGCCTGTCCAGTTACATCGGCAGCGGCGTGATAATCTTCTTTTTCGGTTTTAAAAGCTTCGTTTCGGGTATAGCACCATAAAATGGTAGCCATACCTAAATTATGGGCTTCTTCAAAAGCTTCAGCTATTTCTTTAAGCTGTCTGTTACTTTCTTCGGAACCAAAATAGATAGTTGCACCGACGGCAACTGCTCCCATATCCCACGCAGCTTTTACTTTGCCAAATAAGGTTTGGTCATATTTATTGGGATAGGTAAGTAGTTCGTTGTGGTTAATCTTTACGATAAAGGGAATTTTATGGGCATATTTTCTAGCGTTCAATCCCAATACACCAAAGGTGGAAGCCACGCCATTACAACCTGCTTCCATCGCTAATTTTATAATATTCTCTGGGTCAAAATAATCCGGATTTTTATAGAAAGAAAAAGCTGCACTATGCTCGATACCTTGGTCTACAGGCAGGATGCTCAAGTAGCCTGTACCACCAAGATTTCCGTGGTTATACAATTGTGAAAGACTTCGTAGTACCTGCGGATTTCTATTACTTTGAGTAAATACCCTGTCTAGGCTTGTCTTACTAGGTGTTTGCAATTCGTCCTTGGTTATTTTTTCACAAACGTGATTCAAATAGAAGGACGCTTTTTCACCTAATAGTTCTGTAATATTTATATTTGTTTTCATTGGAATAAGATTTAATGAATTCCTAAACTTTCATTTGTTTTGGCGATGGATTTGGCACCATCTGTTTCAATTCCAGTAAGTGCTCTGATGGCATCAATCGTTTCTGGGATTACAATGGCTTGGTTATCGACCACGTAGGCATAAAAAAGTTCATCTCCCACTACCTTCAGCATATCTTCCCAAAGGGCTACTTCGTACATATCGCCCCAAGGTCTTCCCATATCCAAGAACATTTCTTTAATGGTGTTGTTTGAAACCAGGCCTTGGTCATATTGAATTAGTTTGATACGACTAGACGTTTTAAAAGCATTTAAGACTTCTTCTTTCGAGACTTGCTTTTTTAACTTCACGTTCCAATAGTGCATATGGCTTAATGTTTCTGGAACTTTTACTGCGGAAGTGATGACGTCCAAATCAGGATCTACGCTTTTAGCGTCAGGACCTTGATGGCTTGGAATATCTCTTTCTGGAAGCATTGTGTTCATAATTCCGCCCAAATGACTTTCCCAAGGATCTGTTGCTCTTCTTAAAAGTGTTCCTCTGGCATAATCCAATAAATCGGCTCTTTTTAAAGCGGTCAACGTCCTTAAAATAGAAGTGGTGTTGCAAGAAACAACTCTTGTAGCATCTAGATTTAGAGCTGATTGATAATTGTTTTCAGCACTAAAGGAATGGCCTGTTGTTTCGTGTTTTTCGCCTCCGTGCAAAATAAATTTGATGTTTTGTTCTTTATAAATTGCGACATTTTGAGCCGCAATCTTTTTAGGGGTACAGTCCACGACGAGATCTGATTTTTTCAACAGGTCGTGCATATCGCCTTTTACTGAAATACCTTCGGATTTCATTTTATCAGTTGCTTCTGGGGTGGCTGCATAGATATCGTACTCTTTTCTCACGGCATTTTGAATGCGCCAATCGCTAATGATATCGCACACGCCCGAAAGCTTCATATCGTCCTGTAGATTGATGGCATCGGCCACTCTTTTTCCAATGACTCCGTATCCTATAACTGCTATATTTTTCATTTTCTAGTTTATAAATATGTTGTTGAATAAATCTTAACTTTTTCTTTTACTCCGAGTTTTAATCAGGTTTTTAACTGCAACAGGATCCTCCTGATTTTTTTTGATTTTTATCCCCTTCTGCGCCCGCGATACTATAACCACCTGCTTTTACCAAGGCTTGACTGAGTTGCGTTTTGCTTATAGATTCATTTGCTTCAATAACTGCTTGGGGTGGATTCAGACTTACTTCTACCGTTTGTACTCCCTCAATTTGTTTTAATGCTTCTTTAACATTTTTAACACAACCTCCGCAGGTCATTCCTGTAATTTCAATTTGTTGTTTCATTTTTTTGATTTTAAATTAATTAACTTGATTTTCTATTATTTTTGATTTATCCTCGCCCATTCCCATTGGCATATTGCCATCATCATCTGTATGCGAAATCATAAAAAAACGTTCCGCAACAAGAATCAGGATAATTCCAATTGCTGCTACGATGAGCACCATTGGATCATTCAGATATTTTATATATAGAAAAGCTGATAGTACTGCTATATCCATTACAATGGCTATTAAAGGAATGATGGGTTTAAATTTTACCTCGTTCTTTAAGTGGCGAAAAAGCCCCCAATGGATAGCGATATCCATAATGAGATAGAAAATAGTGCCTATAGAAGCGATTCTTGTTAAATCGAAAAGGGAAGTGAGTAAAACGGCAAGGGCAACCGTAAATATGAGTGCTGGATTTTTAAAATTACCCATTTTTTTTAAAGAGGGTATTTGTTTCATATTACTCAACATCCCCAATAAGCGCGATGCCGAAAAGACACTGGCGATAACCCCTGAAAAGGTTGCTACAATAGCGATTGCTATAGTAAACCATAAACCCCATTCCCCAAAAACAGGTTCGGCTGCTGCTGCCAAAGCATAATCTTTTGCCTTTATTATTTCAGGGATACTCAAACCGCCTGCAACAGCAAGTGCCAAGGCCACATAGATAAGTGTGCAGATAAGAATAGAAATCACAATGGATCTTCCAAGGTTTTTGTGTGGATTTTTGATGTCTCCACCTTGATTCGTGATTGTTGTGAACCCTTTATAGGCAAGGATTGATAATGCCAATGCCGCTACAAAGCTTAGCCCTTGTGGTAGCGTTTCGGTATTTTGTGGGATATAGTCTCCTGTAATATCTGCAAATCCAGAAGCTACTAAACCTGCAATGGCGAGCAATGCAATACCACCTACTTTAATAATTGCTGTAAATGTGGCCGTTGCTCCAATCACTTTATTTCCTAGAATATTTATGACATACGCTGTTACCAAAAGTAGAATACCAAGAATGGATGCATAACCAGCATAACTTTCTGGGAATAATCGAAGGGTATATGCGCCAAAGGTTCCCGCGACCAAACTTTGTGCAACGACCATTGAAACATACATTAGTAAAGAATAGACACCTGTGGTCGTTCCAGGTCCATAGGATTTATTGAAAAACTTAACCACCCCCCCAGATGACGGAAAGGCATTTGAGAACTTCACATAAGAATATGAACTAAAACCTACCACGATAGCACCTGCAATAAAAGCAATCGGAAATAAATCGCCTACCAATTCAGCTATTTGTCCCATAAGTACAAATATGCCAGCACCTATCATTACACCTGTACCAAGAGAGATGGAACCTATTAGGGAAAGCTTATCGTTTTCATTTGTGGTGTTTTTCATTTGTAAATTATTTCTTTGTGTTATTAATTGAAGATTTTGGTTTAAAATTTCTAATAATTAGGCGATTGCTCTTTTCATAAGTGAAATAGCTTACCGCCCAATTAAAACCAACCATCAATCTATTTCTAAATCCGCTTATGGATAATAAGTGTACAATTGACCACAGCAACCAAGCGAAATAGCCTGCAAATTTAAATTTGCCTAAATCGGCAACCGCTCTGCGTTTTCCTACTGTTGCTAATGAGCCTTTGTCTTTATATTCAAAAGGGTTTACGCCCTCATTCTTAATAATTTTCAATAATATATTACCCAAATACTTACCTTGCTGAATAGCTGTTTGTGCTACTTGCGGATGCCCCTTTGGCGTTTCTTCTGTAATTACAGCCGCTATGTCGCCTATGGCAAAAATGTTGTCATAGCCTTCTACCATTAAAAATGAGTCGGTTTTTAAGCGATTGCCCCTAACCACGTGTTTTTCATCAATACCTTTTGGGAACTGTCCTTTAACACCCGCCGTCCAGATTAGGTTTTTGGCTAAAATGGTTTTTCCACTTTTGGTTGTTACTATTGAGCCGTCATAATCGCTTACCGATTCATTGAATAGTACCTTTACATCCAAGTCCTTCAAATATTTCAGGGTTTTCGTAGATGCTTTTTCAGACATCGTACTTAACAATTCATCAATGGCCTCTATCAAATAAATGTTCATAATGGAAGAAGGGTACTCGGGATAATCCTTAGGAAGAATGTATTTACAGAATTCAGCCAAAGCTCCTGCCATTTCCACGCCAGCTGGACCACCTCCAACGATGACGAAATTTGTTAAGGCATCACGTTCTTTGTCATCACAAGTGATTGCAGCTTGTTCTAAATTTTGCAGCATCATATGACGAATATTTAGAGAATCGCGAATGTCCTTCATCCCAAGACTATGGGACTCGACATTGTCCATACCAAAAAAATTAGTAGTTGTTCCCGTTGCCAATACGAGATAGTCGAAATGAACGCTTCCCTTATTGGTTATAATGGTGTTTGTAGAAGGTTGGATTTCTTCCACTTCAGCCAAACGAAACAATACGTTTTTATAGCCATTGATTTGTTTTCTAAATGGAAAAACAATACTGTCAGGCTCCAAAGCACTCGTTGCCACCTGATAAAATAATGGCTGAAACTGGTGGAAGTTATTTTTATCGAACAATACTACCTGCACCTCTTTATGTTTTAATTTTTCAACCAATGCCAAACCTGCAAACCCACCACCTATAATAACAACACGAGGTAAATTAGTATCTGGAAGGCAGATTTCATCTGTTATCTTGCAAGCAGATTCTGTAATAGCAGTATTTGAATGGTTGACGTTCATATTTAGTTTTTATACATTGTTATTAGCCATAGATTATTTTGCATCCTTGTCTTTCAAAATCATTACTGAACATTTGGCTTGGGTTGCTAAATATTGTGAAACAGAACCCAATAAAAGACGTGAAAATGCCCCTTGACCTTGTGACCCGACCACGATTAAATCTGCTCCGAACGATTCTGCTTTTTCTAAAATTTCTTTTTTTGGAAGACCGCTGATAACACTTGTTGTGATATTAAGCGATTCATTTTCTTCTTTTAATATCTTGATGGCTTCGGAAATAATTTTATCCCCTATTATTTGTGCATTTTTTATAGCTTCATCAGGGTATTTATAAAGTGTTGCTGTTGTTGAATGTAACCCTGATGTTGGCAACGCACGATACTCATAAACATTTATGATGCAAACTTCACTTTCCTTTGGTAATGGAAATTTTCCAAGTTCCTTAATGGCAACCTTGCTAAAATCAGAACTATCTATGGCTAACACTATTTTCATAATTTGAATGTTTTTAAAGATTAGATTGCTTGAAGCTCATTTACAAATGCTTAAGCATTTTCTTTTTCTTTTACAATTAATACCGAGCATTTGGCGTGTGTTGCTAGATATTGTGAAACAGAACCTAATAAAAGACGTGAAAATGCTCCTTGCCCTTGCGAACCGACTACAATTAAATCGGCATCAAAAGATTCCGCTTTTTCCAAAATTTCTCTTTTTGGAAGACCGCTGATTACATTTGTTGTTATAAGAAGTGAGCGATTTTTTTCTTTCAATACTTTACCAGCTTCGGAAACAATCTTTTTCCCTATTTTTTCAGCATTGGCTATAAATTCTTGATAATACACGTCAAGAGTTACTGTTGTGGATATGAGTTCTGGGGTTGACATCGCAGGATGTTCATAAACGTTTATTATACTAATTTCACTGCCCTGTGGTAATGGAAATTTTGCAAGTTTCTTAATGGCAACCTTGCTAAAATCCGAGCCATCTACTGCTAATACTATTTTCATAATTTGAATGTTTTATTGATTAAATATCCTATGCTTTATTCTTTTTTATATAGGTTTAAATTGATTACTTGTTTTATTTGATTTTATGAGTTTCCGCCAATAGATGTGTTCATATAATCCAGACCAGAACATCCCAAAAGTGAAGGCGAATAATAATTCTTCAATAGGAATGCCCAAGACAAGAATATGGGTCAGGTTGTCAAGATTCCAGTACAACTCCACATATTGAGGATAAAACGGAAGGATGCTCCCGAAATAAATGAAGTACAATACCGTAAACAGAATTCCCCCAACCCAAATTTTTACTTTCAAATCTGGACGACAATAAAGTGTCGCTAATCCACCTATGAACAACCCTATAATGCCGCAATAAATGTGGTTGAGTGACGTAAATAGCGACAGAAGAATGAATAGGATAACTGGTGTAAAAAGAATATAAATATGCAGGCGATGTTTGTTATGACTTCGTTCGCTATGTGGTATCTCGGCAAGGCCTCTTTTAAAAATAATGTTGTAGAGTACGGTGCCAATTCCGCCTATGGCGAAAGAAAAGATTAAGCTCTCAATGTCAAAGCCTATTTTTTCTGCCAAATCAAATAGGGAAGGTGGCATCCAATATTCTGGAACAAACAGCGGTTCTGTTAAACCAAAGGGCATCGTGATGAGACTCATTTTGAGCATTTCTTTCCTATACCCCTCTTTTGACAAATAGATTATTGCCCAAAGTGCAAGAATAATTAGAGACCATATGAACCAGACGTATTGCATAATCCTTTAGTGGTGTTTATTTTTTTACTTTTATTTGTGCGTTATAAAATGCTCCAATACAAGCCCCTATTAACCACCAAAGAATAAAAGTTTGTACTATTCCCATTAACACTTCTAAAGGTGGTACATCCATTCTGATGATACTGGTAGTATCCAAGCCGTGCAAAAGGCTATTGAAAAAGGTAATTGACCCTTCTTGTCCTGCTGTTAACATTACAATCATACAACCCAAATAAATTAAGGTTCCTGTTAGACCGAAAGCAAAACCGAGTTTTTTTATGTTTAATCGATACATAGTTTTATAATTTTGAGTTAGTTTTCTGATTTTAGAATCTTTTTAGATTCTTCATATTCTTCCTTGGATATTTCGCCTTTTGCAAAGCGTTTTTTAAGAATATCCAATGGGCTGTCCTTCTTTGTTTTTTGATAAGGTATGTCTGTAGGAACGAAAAATATCCAGGCCAAGAAAAAGAACCAGATAATCCACCATATGTAATGCATACCGCCGTAGTGATTCATAATATTATTTTTAGGAATTAAGGTTTTTAGTAAAGTCCGCGTTTAAAATCTTTTTAGATTCTTCATAGTCTTCTTTGGATATTTCGCCCTGTGCAAAGCGTTTTTTAAGAATATCCAGTGGACTGTCCTTCTTTGTTTTTTGATAAGGGATATCTGCCGGGATAAAGAATATCCAAGCAAGTAAGATGACCCATATTATCCACCATATTAGGTGCATACCTCCAAAATGTCCGTCGTAAAAATGCATAATGTTTGTTTTTAGTTGTTATTAATTTGTTTCTGTGATTGTGTATCCATTGAGCTCATCGATTTGCTTTTGTAGTTCGGCAACTGAAAGAGTTTCATTCATAGTGATTAATGTAGCTCCTTTTGGTGCGAGAAAAATCTCTGCTTTTTCAATGTTAGGGTGTTCTTCCAACGTCTTCTTGACTCTCGCAACACATCCACCACAACTGATTCCGTTTATTTGATACTTTTGTTTCATAATATTTAGCTTTTAGTGATGTTGATGGCCTTTGTGTTCATCTTTGGATTCAACCGTAGAGTTTTCTTCTCTACTTTGGGATTCACTTTGTTTATGCTGTGAATGGTTATGACCACCGTGTCCGTGCGAACCGTGGGGCATAAATAGGTGGCAAGCAAACATAAAAATGATGAAAATAAATAGTGATGAACCACCTCCTATACCAAATGAGGGCGCTAAAAAGATGAACAGTAGTGGTAGTCCACAGCCTATGACCATCCATATCCAGTGATTATTTTTCATTGTTTTTGATTTTAAAGGTTAAAAATTAATGATGCTCGTTATGGTCCTCTTTGGTTGAGCTATCCATATTCATTCCTTGCATATCCATTCCTTTTTCGCCCATCATATTTTTACAGGATTCCATACAGTCCTCGCTCATCATTCCTTTTTCGTGCATCATTTTCATCATTGAACCCATCGTTTCTGGGCTTTTCATCATTTGGTTCATCATTGAATGCATCATAGGTTTATTGCCCATCATATTGGTCATCATCATACTGTCTTTCATCATCATTTGCATTCCTTCTCCTTGCATCATTTGCATTGCGTGGTCACTATTGTACATCTCTGCCATAAACTCAACCATATAATCGTGATTTTGAGTGATAACACTAAAAACCTCTGTGCGTGTCTCTGGATTTTCCAATAATTCTTGAGTATTTTTTTCTTGGTTGCAACTGTTTAAGCTTAAAAGCCCAATTGTTAATAAAATAATTAGTAGTGTTTTCATTTTGATTTATTTTAAGTTATTAATAAAGTTTACTCTATTCTCTTTAATGACCATTTCTTGTTTTCGCCACTAACCAGAACTAAACTTCCAGAGATTAGCTTGGATGTAATTACAGGTGGATTTTTATTGTTCTTATCTTTAGGCGATATGTGAATGGCCAATTGAGTAAGATGGTCACTGGTTTTTCCTTGTTTATCTATAACTACTTCAAAATAATGGTAGCTAACCACGTCTTTGTTGAAAATGTCATTGTAACCAATGGTTTCTTTATGAACTGTTAGTGCTAATGCCTTCTCATTTTTGAAATTAGTAGCGTTGAGGAATTGAGGTATGATGGTGGTTTCCCCTTTTTTATTTATATAACCGTAATACAGCACCCCTTCCTTATGATGTGCAATCAAACATCTATCGTTATAGAATAACGGATAGTTTTCTCCATCTATATTTGACGATACGAGGTCACTTCTAAAATCGATAACTATGTCGCCATTCTTATTTATAAAGGCCCATTCATTTCCTTTCTTAATTGCTGCTACATCATCGACAAAAGGCGAGATATACTCTAAATCTTCTAAAGTTTGTGCAATTCCAAAAAAGGGAATTAATAATAATATGATAAGTAGTTTTTTCATTTTAAATTGATTTTGGTTTTGTTAAATTTAGTGACGATTCTCGTTTTGCATCTGCATAACTTTCGTTGTTATTTATATAATTTCATCGTAAAAATTTCGTTTCCAATTTTCTGTATTTTTATAATCTGTCATACTCATTCCAACCACTTCTTTAAACTGTCTGGACAGATGGTTGATACTGCTATAGTCCAATAAGTATCCTATTTCTGAAAAGGAATGTTGTTTAAGCTGAATGAGTTCTTTAACTTTCTCAATCTTCAATTTGATAAAGTACTTTTCAATGGTTGTCTGTTCATTGGCAGAAAATAATTTGCTCAATGTCTTATAATCCCTGTGAAGACTGGATGCTAATAGTTCAGATATTTTTACCTTAATATATAATGGTGGTTCTTGCAATTGTTCGATTAAAATCAGTTTGATTCTTTCGACAAGCATTTCTTCTTCGCTCTGGACAATTTCAAAATCATTGGCGTGAAGTACCGTTGTTACTGCATTAACAATTTCATTGTTGGTTTTTTTTGGTGCTTCTACCAATAGTCTTCCCAGTTCCAATGAAAGTACAGTTACTCCAAGTTCTTGTAATTCCTGCATAATTACTTTTAAACAGCGGTTACAGACCATATTCTTAATCCAAAATTCCTTTGGTTCGCTCATAGTATAGAATGTATTGTCATTGAGTTTTAACTCAATGGTTTGAAAGGATAAGACCTAACAGGGTTAATGGTGTTATAGTGTTGTTGAAAATGGGGTACAACAATTTTTAGCCAGAAGTGAAACTGTGGCTATAGATGCAATGCAGATTAAATTTAACCTGCGCAGTAGAAATTTAAATTAAGAAGGTCTCGTTGAGAATTATTATATCTGTAGAGAGCAATGGTGGCCTGTAGGCTCTATAGGAACTGTCTCTTATACACATCTGACGCTGCCGACGACTCCTTACGTGTAGA